>Ga0265323_10000449_pt1 | contig 23580 bp, 14 predicted proteins | sample 41225metaG_FD_193580 | JGI IMG/M metagenome (GOLD analysis project Ga0265323, IMG submission 193580) | Rhizosphere microbial communities from Carex aquatilis grown in University of Washington, Seatle, WA, United States - 4-12-25 metaG | ecosystem: Host-associated > Plants > Roots > Rhizosphere...
TAAAAGACTTTCCATCTCTCCCCGCGGATGAACCCTTAACACGTCTAGCTCGATGGCGGCGAGGGTGATTGAGCGGTGCGGCGAAGAACGAACGAGGTCAAGCGCAACGGCTTTTCCCATCAAGCCTGCGCATATTAATAGAAATGGTTTTCGTGTTGGCATGACATCATTCTGCGGGCGCCCCTATTCTATTTTAGAATTTCACCCGTTTCGTTGCTCCAGAAAAGCAAGTCAAGTTCGTCGATCGGTATGCCGATGTTCTCCGCAAATTTTTGAAAGCGCCGTTCATAGGCGAGATATTTTTTCTTTGTCAGAGTTTTAGGGAGCGACCGGATCGCGCCGTGCTTCTTCAGATTTTTAAGAATGTGCCGGTCGAGGATTGCCAGGCCTTCGTTCAGCCCGACGTTGCGTAAAAAATGCGTCGCTTCTTTATACCCCATGCCCTTTACGTTCTCCGCGAGCCATTTTCTTTTTTCAAATATGGGTTCTCCGTTTGAAATCTTCTCAAGGATGTCGTTGTATTGAGACTTCATGGCGACAAGCAGTTTTGCTTTCGTTTTATGAAAACGTATGTAGTACTCTTTCTGATGGAGCAGCGGTTCAGGGTCGATCTCGGCGTTTCTAAAATTGTGGGCGCTCAACATGGACTGGGCTTTTGCCGAGTTCACCGCGCTCGACTGCGGCGTCATAAGACAATACACGAGCTCATAGAAATAGTCGTCGCGTGCGATCGCGCGAAACTCGTTCAACCTTCGCCGAATTGACTCCCGTTTCTTTTTGTAGTCATCCCGCAAAAGATCAAGATTTTTGTACCGAGGATTTATTGCGCGATGCATATAATTTTTCTTTCTCCGGCTCCTCGGATTGCGATCAACGCTTCCCTTTCCATTGTCTCCAATACGCGCGCCATCCATTTCAGGTCCCGAGGATGAAAACGGTCGACGACACGTTCGCCTATCTGGCGCGAAGTCAACGGTTTCTCGTGAAGGGCCTTCAGTATTCTTCCCCGATAAATCCGCCGAGGAATTCCTTTGAACGAAGGCTCGGCTTTCTTTTTCCTCGAATATTTTATGTTGAAGGCGTTTGAAAATGCCGACGCGCACAACGAATTGACCGGACATAAACCGCAGTTTGGATTTCTTGCCGTACATACAAGCGCGCCAAGATCCATAATGGCCTGGTTCCATTCCACGGCGTTTCTCCGGGGTAACGTTTTCTCGGCGAGCGCCCAGATTTCTGCGTCCGGCTTAACGTCCGCGGCTGAACGGGCGTTCCAGAAAATTCTGCTAAAAATGCGGCGAACGTTGACGTCAACGACCGGAACGGCAGCACCGAACGCAAAACATGCTATGGCGTGCGCCGTATATTTTCCGATCCCGGGAAGTTCGTGCAGCTCTTCAATCGTTCGTGGAAGCCTTCCGCCGGAGTCTTCCATAATCCGTTTTGCGAGCTCATGCAGCCGGAGTGCGCGGCTGTTGTAGCCGAGTCCCGACCACTGGCGCAAGACGTCTGCTTTTCCCGCCTTCGCTAACCGAGAAAGGGTTGGAAACCTTTTCAGCCATATTGAATAGAACACTGCGACGCGGCTCACCTGCGTTTGCTGAGCCATGACCTCCGAAAGAAGGATCCGGTACGGATTTCGTGTTCGCCGCCACGGCAGACCACGGCTGTTGATTTTGTACCAGGAAAGAATTTTCGAATGAAGCCGGGAAGAGGGCAAAAGAGCAATTAGGGATGATGAGTTAAAAATTGAGAATTAATAAGGGGAGACCGGATGCCAATCATCGGTCGTTCAGTATTATACAGGGTTAGTTCTTGACTTTTCATTCTGAATTTTCAATTTCTCAACAACATCCTTGTTTCCTTCCAGCATGTCGATGCCCGCTAATTCGGCGACGTGAACCCACCGTATCTGCTCGAACACATTATTGCGGATCATTCCTTCATACGAGGGGACAATGTGATAGGAGACTTCGAACGACCCCGAATCTGGATAAAGCCATTCTTGGAGAAAGAACTCAACGCCAACGTTCGCCTCGATGGAGAGTTCCTCGCGGAGTTCTCTGCGGAGACATTGTTCGGCCGATTCGCCATTCTCAAATTTCCCGCCGGGAAATTCCCACTTCAACGGATACCGGGCGCTTTTCTTTCGCTGGCAAACGAGTACTTGCGAACCGAGCGTAATAATACCGACGGCGACTTTTATCATGGAAGAATATAAAAAGATGACGTTTGAAAGACAATATTAGGGGGGCAGTGTTATAATTTGCACAGTAGACGTCGCGCTTGTTATCTGGAAAATCGCGGTTTGTTGAAGTATCTGCATAATGAATTCGGAAGGAGTCCGACCCTTGGTAGTGTTACAGTTTGAGAAATTTCACTCTCGTTCCCAAACTCAGTTTGGGAACGAGTTGGTTAACTTGTTTTTTCGTCTGAAAATATTGATCACTTGACACACTTCGTTCCCAATCGGAGATTGGGAACGAGAAAGTGCTTGAAGTAATAGTGTTTAGCGTGAAACTGTAACACCACCCGACCCTTACTTCATTTGACTTTATTTCAACGGCAACGTATATTAAATCCAGAATTTGTTCTTTGAAGTAGAAATCGTTAGGGGTGTTTCGCCTTGTGCGAATCTGAGAATATACCCTACAACGATCCCGCGTTTGTGCGGGATGGATTTACCTGATCTGGATAATGCCAGCGTAGGAACACGATGTCATAGTTGTTTATGAAGCCGTTGCTGATGCATTCCATTTCAGCAGCGGCTTTTTTTATTTCCGAATTTGTAACGGGAGTTCATTCATGATGGAAAGAAAAATAGAAAAACGAGATATGGGAAAGATCATGATCATCATCGCCCTTCTTTTAGTACAGTATCGATCTCTTCTTGCTCAAAATGAAAAGGATACAGTGAAGTACACCCTCGCCCCGGTGCTCGTCACCGCCACCGAGGCGAAGGAACGGGAAACACCGGTAACATTTACCAACCTCAGCAAAGGACTCATCGAGCAGCGCTATTCAATGCAGGATGTTCCCGTATTACTTGCCCAGCTTCCTTCGATGGTTTCTTTTTCGGACGGCGGGAACGGCATCGGCTACAATTACGTGACGCTGCGCGGGTTCGACCAGTCGCGCCTCTCCGTTATGGTGAACGGGATCCCTCAAAACGATCCTGAAGACCATGGTATGTATTGGCTTGACGTGTCGGACATTCTCGCAAGCGCATCGAACGTTCAGGTACAGCGGGGAGCGGGGAGCGCGTTCTACGGACCGCCTGCGATCGGCGGGTCTATTAACGTCGTCACCAATCCGTTCGAGCCGAAGCCGTACGTGAAATTTGAAAGCATGCTCGGCTTTCAGCAGTACGGCGACAGCAGTGAATCGTTGCCGATGACCATGAAAAAACTCTCAGCGGCATTTAACTCTGGGTTGATCGACAAAAAATACATGCTGTACGGAAAACTGGGGGAAATCAATTCCAACGGATACAGACTTCACTCCGGGGCGACGTTGGATTCGTACTTCTTCGGGGCGCTGCTGCTCGGAGAAAATACTACGACACGCATTCATTTCTTCGGAGGACCGCTGCAGGATCAATTGGTGTATAACGGCTTGCCGAAATCATACAATGACGATTACAAACTTCGAAGGATGAATATTAACGACGAAGGATTGGCCCGTCAACCGGAAGAAAACGAGCAATTCACGCAGCCGCATTATGAGGTTCTTAATGAATGGAAAATATCCGAAACACAAAAATTAAGCAACACATTCTTTTTTTATGAAGGACACGGGTGGTTTGATTTCAACGAATACGGCGATACGACGACTTTCCGACTTGATCAGGCACATGGGTTCCATCCCGCGCAAGATATCTCGACCGCGCTTGTTCGCGCAGGTATTGATCTTGCACAGTGGGGCTGGCTGCCGCGCTACGAATTGACGCATGACAATGGTGAATTAACTATCGGCGCGGAACTCCGCTATCACAAGGGAACACATTGGGGGAACATTCTGGGCGCCGATAGCCTCCCCGCGAACTATGACGTCGGCTACCGGTTCTATCAATATGACGCTGAAAAATATATGGCTTCATTATATACGACCGAGGTGTACCGCCTTCAAGAAAATATTTCGTTAATGGCAAACGTGCAATTCGCCTATAACCAATACAGAATTGAGAACGAAAAATTTCTGGACAATTCTTTCAGTTACCCGTACTATTTTCTCAATCCCCGATTTGGAATCAATTACAATGTCACCGATGCATGGAACGCATACGTGTCGGCAGCATATACTTCTCATGAACCGCCGCTGAGCAATTTATACGATGCCGAGAATGCCGCCTACGACCCGACGATTGTCCCTCAGTTCGAGACGAAAACTGTCAACAACGATACCGTCTACGACTACACGAAACCTCTTGTGAAACCGGAACAGCTCCTCGATTTCGAGCTCGGTTCAGGGTACAAATCAACCGACCTCACCGGCACCGTCAACGTATATTGGATGGAGTTTACGAATGAACTGGTCCCGAACGGAAAACTCAACCGCTTCGGCATTCCGATTGTCGGCAACGCTGACCGCACACGTCACATCGGTTTCGAGATCGACGGTTCGGCGCGATTGCCGTTCTCATTTTCAGTGAGCGGGAACGCATCCATTTCGTCCAACAGAATTGTTAAAGAAACATTTCTCGACGTTGATTCCACGGGAGCCGTTTTCGCTACAAAATTGGACGGCAATCCGATCGGAGGGTTTCCAAGCCTGATGGGAAATCTCTTTCTAAACTATCGGACAGAAAGGTTGTCCGTTTCAGTTTCAGCCAAATATGTCGGTTCGTTCTACACAGACAATTTTAAGATTGAAACAGATAAAAACGATGCATATACAGTATTCAATGCTGAAGCGTTGTACAAACTTCCTGCCGTTGCAATCGCCGACGTGACTCTACGGGGTGAAGTTCGTAATCTGTTGAACACGCTGTATACGCAAACAGGGGACGGCGGTCTATTTTTCCCCGCAGCCGAAAGAAATTTTCTTGTCGGTATCACGGTACAATTATAGCCTGAATACATGAAAACATTTTCGACAGGAAAGAAAAAGATGCGAAGGGCGCTAGTCATTTGCAACGGAGAGATGCTTTCGAAAAAGGCGATCGCGCCGTTGCTGCTCGGAGTGCGGCTTATTGTGTGCGCAGACGGCGGAGCCGATAAAGCCCGGAAACTTGGCATCCGGCCGGATGTCATCATCGGCGATTTGGATTCAATCTCGCCTGCCGCAAGAAAATTATTTTCCGGCGTTAAGACCATCCGAGTCGAAAGCCAGTACAGCACTGACCTAGAAAAGGCGCTCGACTATTTATTGAAACACCGGTATCGGAGTGCGGTTGTCGTTGGCGCGATGGGGGGAAGGCCGGACCATTCGTTCTCGAACCTCAGCATTCTAAAAAAATACCATAAAAGAATTCACCTGCTTTTTGCTGATTCTTTGTGCGATATCCAGATTATCGACCGAAGGATTGTTTTCGAATCGGATCTCGGCTCGGTCGTGTCGCTGCTCCCGCTCGGCCGTTGCGATGGAATTACGACCACGGGGCTTGAATTTCCCCTTCACAATGAATCCCTCGAACTTGGTGTTCGGGAAGGGACGAGCAATAGAGTGGTTTCGTCTCCGGTGAAAATTTTTTTCAAAAAGGGAAGCCTGTTGTTGTTTACATTGAGGCCGAAATAGCTGATTTTCAATTTTCGATTTCCGCGCAAGATGCATTCGACATTTCAATCTGAATCGAAAATTCGCTAATTGTTGATTGTTCATTGTTGATTGTTCATTGTTGATTGTTCATTGTTGATTGTTCATTGTTGATTGTTCATTGTTGATTGTTCATTGTTGATTGTCATTGTCTATGGTGACTTTTTCTTTCGTTGATATTCTGCTCATCGTTCTCTACTTCTCCGCGGTAGTGTATATCGGCTTCCGCTCTGCCCGCAAAGAGAAAACGGAGGCGGACGAATATCTTCTTGCCGGCCGGTCGCTTACTCTTCCGGTTTTTGTCGCAACCCTCGTGTCCACATGGTACGGAGGGATTCTCGGAGTCGGAGAATATTCGTATCAGTACGGGATTTCTAATTGGGTAGTTTTCGGCGTACCATATTATTTTTTCGCGCTCGTTTTCGCGTTTGTTCTGGCAAAAAAAGCGCGTGCAACCAACCTCGTTACAATTCCCGACAAACTGTATGAAGCGTATGACACGAAGACGTCGCTTCTCGGCGCTTTGCTCACGTTTGTTCTGGTCTCTCCGGCGCCGTATGTGCTTATGCTTGGAATTCTCGTGCAATTGATTTTCGGGATCAGCCTCGCCGCCAGCGTTCTGATCAGCACTTTCCTGACTGTCTGTTATTTATACGCTGGGGGATTCAGGTCGGACGTCAACACGAACATCGCCGAATTCATTCTAATGTTTGCGGGCTTCGCGATCATCCTGCCGTTTGCATATGCAAAATTCGGCGGATTTGAGTTTCTTCAACGCAACCTGCCGCCGCTGCATCTGACGTGGCATGGCGGAAACTCGGTTCAGTTCATCGTCGTCTGGTTTTTTATCGCTCTCTGGACTCTCGTCGACCCTGCATTCCATCAGCGGTGCTATGCCGCAAAAGACGGCGCGACCGCTCAAAGGGGAATCATTCTTTCCACGCTGTGCTGGTTTGTTTTCGATTTTTTTACGAGCACGGCCGGGTTGTACGCTCGTGCAGCAATACCCCATCTTCAGCAGCCGATGTTTTCGTATCCAATGCTCGCCGAAATAACGTTGCCGTCGGCGGCGAAGGGATTGTTTTACATCGGCATGCTTGCGACTATTATGTCGACGCTGAGCAGTCTCACCTTTATCGGCGCATCGACGATCGGCAACGATATTGTCGGGAGATTGCTTTCGAATGAAAAGATTGAAGTCAGGATGGCAGCGATTACTCTCTGGACGAAAATCGGATTGGTCATCACAGCGGCGTTCGCCGTGGCGCTTGCGTTATGGATTCCGTCTGCAGTGAAGCTCTGGTACGTTATCGGGACTGCAATTATTCCCGGGCTCTTAATCCCTCTGATGGCGAGTTATTTTGATCGGCTGAAAATTCCAGCCGCGTTTGCGTTTGCCGCAATGCTTCTTGGATGGATTGTTTCGACAGTGTGGCTGGTGTGCGGGCAACTTTCCGGGGGAGAATATTTTTTTTCCATCGAACCGATGTACCCGGGGTTATGTGTGTCGGTAGGAATTTGGGGAGCGGGTAAAATTTTTGGTTCCCGTACGGTGCGATGATAAACGTGCGCGTGTCACTTTTCAAGAACTTGCGACACGCATTCCAGAATTTCTTCGATCCTGAACGGTTTGTGAATAATGTTTCTTACGCCGCGGCGGAGCATACCGTTTCTGGAGCTTTCTTCGAGATATCCCGTCATGAACACCATTTTTACTTCCGGGTTTATTTTGACGAGCTTGTCGAAAACTTCTTCGCCCCCCATGAGCGGCATCCCTAAATCCGATATCACCATATCAATCTGTTCGTAGTGTAATTGATATTTCTTTACGGCCTCGATGCCGTTCGATGCGGCAATCACGTTATACTCTTTCTCTTGCAATATCTCCGTGAGCATTTCCCGCAGCCCTTGTTCATCGTCCACGATGAGAATTGTCGAGATGCGTCCGTCGCGGCTCTTCTCAGGAATAGATTCAGGCCTTTTACCTTTCGAGGAATCCTTCGGCTCGACGTTTACAAGGGGGAAGTAGAACGCGATGGTTGTCCCGTCTCCAACGTTGCTGACAACATCGATCAGCCCGTGATGGTTTTGAATGATTCCATGGACGATCGAGAGGCCCAGACCCGTTCCCTTCCCCCGTCCTTTTGTCGAAAAGAACGGTTCGAAGATGCGCGATGAGGTCTCTTTGCTCATTCCGGCTCCGTTATCAGAAACGCTGAGCAGCACGTATTTTTCCTTTTGTATTTGCGGGAATTTCTTTTGGAGCTCTCGGTGCGAGATTGTCGCAACGCGGAAGACAATTGTGCCGTTGACCGACTTTGCTTCGATCGCGTCGCGCGAATTCAACGCCAGGTTAAGGAGCGCCTGGTGAAGCTGGTCCGAGTCCCCCATAATCACCGCATTGCTGGTTTCAATTTCCGATTTTATCGAAATAAATTTCGGCAGCGTGTGTTCGAGCAGCTTTTGCACTTCAAGTACGACCGTCGCAACGGGCATCGGCTTGAGTTTTCCCTGTTCGGAACGGGCGAAGAGCAGGAGCTGTTTTGCAATTCCCGCGCCTCGTTCCGCGGCCGTAGCTACCATGTCGGCGTAGCGTTGCAGTTCCTTATCGTTGCGGGTTTTTTCTTTCAGGATTTCCGCCGACGTCAGGATCATTGAAAGGACGTTGTTAAAATCGTGGGCAATACCTCCGGCAAGGATGCCGATAGATTCAATTTTCTGCGCGTGGAGGAGCTGGTTTTCCAGCAATTTTCTTTCGCTGGTGTCCCGGAAAACACTGAGCAGCATCTTATTGTTGGCGCCGAATACGATAAACGAATTTGAAATTTCCACGGGAACTTCTTCTCCATTCCACAGTACAAGGTCGCCGATAAAACGGGGCAGCACCGTTTCAGATTCAAATTCCTGGCGGTATTCTTCGAGGGCCGTTTCCTGTTCCTCGGGATGATATGTTACCGAAAGGAATTCCCCGACAATTTTTTCCTGCGGAAGTTTCACGATCATGCTGTAGGCGGAATTGACCATAACAATTCTCCCCGCTTTGTCTGTCAGCCGCATGCCGTCCGCGGAATGTTCCCACATTGCCCGGAATCGTTCTTCGTCCGCCTTGCGTTGGATTGCAGTTGCGATATGCTGCGAAACGAACGTGAGGATCTCTTGCTCCTTTTCGGCGTAGCGAATCGATTCCGTGTAGCTCTGTACGACAATCGCCCCGAATGTTGTCCCGCCGGACTTGAGCGGTACGCCAAGCCAATCGATGGAAGGAGCCCCTATGGATTCCACTTTTTCCTCTCGCAGCAAGCGTTCAAAGGTTTCCGGCGAAGCGAGCAGCGGTTGTCCTGTTCGCAGTACATACTCCGTTAATCCCCTCCCCAGCGTTTTCGGGCTGGGTTGAAGGTCAACCTCGTCGACAAAGTAGGGGAAGCTCAGTATCTGGGTTGATGCGTCGTACAAAGCGATGTAAAAGTTCTTCGCCGACATCAGCTCGTTGATGATTGAGTGGACTGAGGAATAGAATTCCTGCAGGTCGACCGTCGAATTTGTTTTTTCCGCGATGCGGTACAGTGCAGATTGAAGCGTTTCCGCTCTTTTCCTTTCCTGGATGTCGGTCACGGCTCCGAGTGTTCCGATTATTTTTCCGTCGGTATCCCTGTACGGCGTTGCGTTTATTTCCGCCCAAAATCGCGTTCCGTCTTTCCGCGTCATGAAGATTTCATACCGTTCGAGCCTGCCGATGAGCCTGTTTTTGTTTCGCTCTTTCATTGCTTCCCACTTGTCTTGCGGAAGCAGCAGGGCGTATGCAGGTTTGCCGATCATTTCTCCCGCAGTATATCCGCATAGGTCGGCCATACGCGAGTTTATATAGATGACGATGTCATCAATATCGGTGATGACCAACCCTTCTCCCAGGCTTTCGACGACCGTGCGGAAACGAGTCTCCGATTCGCGCAATGTTTCTTCGACGCGTTTCCGTTCGGTAATATCGAGCAATGTGCCATGAACAGCCGGTTTCCCTTTATAGATCGTGCGGGAACCGTACACCTCCACTTGTATCTTTGTTCCATCCTTTTGTTGGCCTACGAAAGTGTAATTCAGAGCATTATTGTCGTCGCTCACCCGCTTGCGGATATTTTCTATAACCAACGCCTGCGATTCCGGGGCGATCAACTCCAGAATTGATTTTCCGTGTAACTCGTCGCGTTTGTAGCCGAAGATTTCAGCAATCCGTTCGTTCGCAAATTTGAGCACCCCGTCCTGAATAAGATACACACCCACTAACGCTTTCTCTACAAGGCTCGAATACCGCTCCGACAATTGCGGTACGAGCGAGCGGACGAGGCGGTAGTTGCCGAGCAAAAGGAGCAGCATGCCGATAGTCAGACCAAAATATCCGGTGACGAACCCGACTCTCGGGAGTACCTCTTCATTCCATTGCTGTGGAAGGATGCCGCTGTGGAACAGAGAGTCAAGGATGATGTTCAGGTAGACAAGCCCGAAACCGACCGCGATGAGGCGGAAACCTTTCAGCGTATGCTCGATGATAAGGGTGCGAATTACCAGAAAAAATCCGGCCGCTGCAAAGAGCAGAAGAAGAAACTGTATGAGGCTGAATATATGCATTCTTGCGCGAGTCCGGGTTTTTACTTTGTGTCCAAAATCAGCGGCAGGCCGTCCTTGCCCGCGCCGATGACGATAACTTTCGCGTTTGGCGACGCAGCAAGCTTTTCAGTCGCTTCGATTCCTTTCCAGCGCAGCAGCTGGTCGCTGATTCCCTGCACGACGATTTTTTGGAAGTCGGAAATTCCCTGCGCTTCGATTCGCTTCCTGTCGGCTTCCTGTTTTTCTTTCATCAGAACAAATTCCATGCGCTGGCTTTCTTGTTCCGCCTGAAGCTTGATTTCGATTGACTGGGTCAATCCGGGGGGCAAACCAACACGGCGCAGCGGGGCGGACTCGACGGTAATACCGCGCGCTTCGGTTACAGCTTGGATTTCTTTTAGGATCTGAAGGGAGAGTGCTTCGCGCTCGGAAGTGTAGAGAGCTTTCGCTTCATAACTTGCGGTGACGCCTCTCGTGACGGAGCGAAATTGCGGCTCGAGGATAACGCTCTCATAGTTTTCGCCGACGGTTTTGTATACCTGGGCCGCTTTTTCCGGATTCAAATGGTACAAAATACTCACTTCAAGCTGAACCGTGAGCCCTTCTTTTGAAGGAACGTCCATGACTTCTTTCATCTCTTGTGTCTGGACTGTCATTTTGATGACTCGAGCCAGGGGGTTGACCGGGTTGATGCCGGCTTTGAGAGTGTTCTCCGAAACCGTACCAAAAAAATCGACGACGCCGATATTTCCCGCAGGGATGACAGTGAAACACTGGCTGACAGCGAGCAATCCAAAACCGGCGGAGATCAGCAGTGCAACGGAACTTACCGGCCGGCGATCGGGTGAACCTTTTGATGTGCGGTACGCAACGAATGCGCCTATTGCGACAGCGAGAGAAATGAGAAATGCCATGTGGAGCCTCCTTAACGGATGAAGGGAATATTATTCCAATATGAGAGCATCAAAAATATTGGAGTCTGATTGGTGAATTTTGCCGCCGCCGATCCATTCGCCGCCATTTCGTTCAACAGCACGAAACTCTCCGACACCTGCACCGCCATGGTCGTCTTGCGCTCCTATAAGGACCGTCATCTTCCACTCTGGTGTTGGCTTCCCAAGATACCTAAGCGGAAGACTAAACTCAATCGCTTTTCCTTTGACGCTGCCGACAGGATTTTTTGCATCCCCAGAACGGGGTAAGTATTCGCACAACACCGTTCCTTTCTCATCGGCTATTCGAATGCCGCCGCCCACAGTGATCAATCGGTCAAATCGGTACCGGTCATTGAGGGTGTATTGAGAATTTGCACCAACCTGGGTCGAACCCACATCGCCTCGATGAATTGCAATGGCGGCGAACGTGAGTTGGAATCCGTATTCAGGATGCCATCCGGGGTCGGCAAGGTCGCGAAAGACGAGCGTGAAGTAAGCGTTCGACGAATCGTATTTGACTGTTGCATGAACAATATCAAGAATTCCAGGCCTAAAGTTTACGTTCGACGGATAGACATACGTTCCCGAATCGCCGCGATCGTCCCCCGCGGCATCTTCTTTATCGAACAATATTTTCGCCGCCGCATTTGCTTTGCGCACATCTTCCAATGACAGGATGGGATATGACGGGCCTTGAAGAACCGTCAATTGAGAATTAAACTCCGGTCGCGCGAGATTGAGATCGGCAAACTCCGCCTTAGGAGAAAAATCCCGTAAATACCAGACCGCGCTGTCACGCGAAGAAGTTATTTCTTTGTCGTCGTGATAAACGGAAAACGCATCCGTTGAATGCGCAATGGTGAGTGTTTCGCTTGGCGTGAGGGTGGCATTAATATACGCGGCGTCGCCGCTGTGATAAACCCATAAGTAGCTTACCGCATAGTTTTTTGCCAGCGAATCCGTCTTCACCATAACGCGGATCGAATCGCCGGTCACTTCGTAGCGGGCATTGATACGCGAATCGCCGGCACGGAAGGCGCATTCCACGTGCCGCAGTTCCGTCGGAAGTTTTGGGTTGATGCGAATGGTATGTGCCGTCGCATCGATGCCGATCCCAAGATAGTCCTGATAAAAACTTCGGATGAACTCCGCCAGGCTCCACGCCTGAGAAAAGGCGCCGGAGAGACGCGGCTCTGTTTCTCCGCTCCTCGTTTGCGCGTCGAGGAGCTCTGACAATGTTCCGACGCATCCCCGATAAAGGATCTGATGAACCATGTTCTTCGTGATGGTGAATGTCAGGTCTTCTTCATCGTTTCTCGTCAGCGCGTAGATTGCATGGCCGTTCAGCCACGTCCAGATGATGCCGTTGTGATACGCGGCGTCCTGCACATAATACGGTTCGTAGTGATGGAAAGGATGAAAATTCGAATCCGATTGCGACAAAGTGCCGACGCCGTATTCGTAGATGAGATTCTTCGTTACAGTCTTTACCATCGCCTTGCGGATATCCTCGGAATTAACAATGTCCATGCAGAAGAGTTGGTTCGGACGGAGCTCGCGTGAGGGAGATCCGTCGGCGTTCAAATGGTCAAACACTAATTTATTTTTCCTGTCGACAAAAAACCTGTTAAAATTTTTCTCGACTGAATCTGCCAGCGACTTCCATTTTCCCGCAAGAGAGTATTCCGTGAGGTACTCTGCCTCAAAGGATCCGATTAACAATTGATAATACCATAGTGCCTGAATGTCGCACGCTCTGTTTCCACGGGGAGACCAGGGTCCGTCCGGCCCGACTGCGTCCATCCACGATTCTGCGTCGCCGTGAGTAAGAAATCCGAGGGAGTCGGTGTGGTGCCTGATCGTCCCTTCGATCGACCGCCTGATGACGGGGAAGAGCTCGCGAATGAGCGCCGTATCGTTTGAGTATTTGACATAGTCATACATCTGCTTGACGAACCAAGGGGTTCCGTCCGCAGTATTGTACGCGACGGATGTCGGTGTCACGATGTTCGGAATGCGGCCGTAATTCTTGCTGGAAGTATCTTTGTCCTGAAAACGCGCGAACGAAAGCAAAATGTCGCGCGCATCCTTGAAGTTTCCCGTGACAAACGTCGCTCCGGGAAGCGAGATGAACGAATCGCGCCCCCAATAATTGTTGAACCATGGCAATCCGGCAAAAATGCCTTTCACCGGAACTCCGGACTGCGATTGATTCATGATGAGCGCGTCGAGCGACAGCTTCGCCCACATAAGAGCAATATCGAGCCCTTCATCGTTGGTCTTTAAATATGAGGCCCAGAGAAGTTTCTCCATCCGTTCCTTGCGCGCTTCTATCAACTTTTCTGCATTCTTTGCGATATTCAGACTCAGGCGGCGGACATCGCTCGAGGAAGAGGCTGCGACAATGATGTACAGAAATCGCGAGGAACTCTGTTTTGAACTCAACGCTATCCACGTCGGGACAGACTTCTCTACCGGCGCGGTTTTCATTTTCCAGAACATTGTTTCCTGAGTTGAATTTTTTTCTCGCTCGAATCCCGGTGGGACCTGGAGAATCATCGTGGGGTCAATCTTTTTCATCTCTTTGAATGTGAATTCCACGATCAGGGCATTCACGCTGTCGAGGACTGTGAAACGCTCTTCAGAACTATCCGGATATTTCCGGATAAGTTGATGGGGAAAGACAGTTGTTGATGCGGTTGTCCGGTCGACAGCTTTGTCGCCCAGCTCGAGAGCATAATCGTCAAGAATTTTCTGTGCGTTGATGAACCAGCCCTGCCATCCGCCGGAGTTTTGAGCGTTCACTTCCCCGTAATATGTTCCCGCCTGTTTGTTGGTGTAGGCAAACTGGCGCGTTGTTCCCGTGACGCTGATTCCGAGCTGGTCAACGAGGGGAGTACCAGCGTTTATTGAACCATAAAATGTGAAAAATAAGATGAGGAGCGACAGTTGTTTCATCCAATGACCGTAGATATTATTACTTCGTATTCTTCGTGGAGAAGAATTCTTTTACCCCTTTGAATAGAAGAGTTTCTGCTTCTCTCATTGCTTCCTCAATCGGCACTTCATCGGGGGATATCTGGTGGAGCGTTGCAAGTCCCAATTTTCGCTGAAGGCCGGTATGCTCTCCAACGATCTTTCCGGCAAAAACGTGCACCGGTTTGTTGAATTTCTTTGCGTGCCGCGCCACGCCTTCGATTCCTTTACCGTGCAGTGTCTGTGCATCGAGTGTTCCTTCGGCGGTGATAACACAATCGCATTGCTGAAGCAAGTCATCGAACCGAAGTATATCGAGCACAAAATCGACACCGGAAACAATTTTGGCGCCGCAGAATGCAACGAGTCCCGCGCCAAGTCCCCCTGCCGCACCGCTTCCTGGGAGAAGAGAAACATCTCGGTGCAGAGTGTCTTCTATTATAGAAGCATAATGCTTTAAAGCTCTGTCGAGCAATTGGATGTCGTTGGCTGTTGCCCCTTTCTGCGCCGCGAACGTAAAGGCTGCTCCGTTCGGACCGCAAAGAGCGTTTGTTACATCCGACAGCCCAACAATTTCAGTTTCATTAATTTCTAATTCTTCATTATTAATTCCTATGTGGGCAAGCCGTGACAGATGAATCCCTCCATCAGGCAATTCCGTGTTGTTGTCGTCAAAAAATTTTACTCCCAGGGCCCTCGCACAGCCTGCACCCCCGTCGTTTGTGGCGCTGCCTCCCATCCCAACAATAATTTTTCTACAGCCGGAATCAATTGCTGCACGAATCAATTGACCAACGCCAAAAGTTGTTGCATTTGCGGCGTCGTACTCACTCGGTTTCAACAAATGCAAGCCGGCAGCTTCTGCCATCTCGATAACGGCAGTTGTTCCGTCGCCAAGGATTCCCCATCGGGCAGTCACAGTCATCGAAGCAAGCGGGCCGCACACAGAAGCCGAGTAGAACTTTCCAGCGGTGGCTTGGACGAAGCATTCAAGCGTGCCATTGCCGCCATCCGAAATAGGGCAAGCAATGCAATGGACATCCGGCAAAATGTCTTGAAGAGCTTTAGAAATTATGCGTGCAGCGTCGGATGCCGAGAGTGAGCCTTTCAGCGCGTTCGGCGCGATCAAAAAAATCATACCGAAAGGTATGGAATTTTGAAGTGAAATTCAGCGATGCTGGCGCAGGGTAATGCTCTAGTTTGAAAAGTGATCGCACTGCTATATTATTTGAGATATCTGAAAAAATATTTCTCGCCAAGCCGCAAAGGCGCGAAATCTCCGTTTTAGTAGCAATTTACGACTTTGCGTCATTGCGCGAACCCTTTGTTTGGGATTATTCAGAAATCTCTATTCTAAATTCCTCGCTGATTTAATTAAGAGAATCATGGTATCGTTCTCATAAATTGCTGCATTGATTTTCAATCAATATTAGCTTAATTTGAGCTGTTTCATTTCACCCTTAATTTGATACCACAACTTTTTACAACGGAGAATGTATGTCATCAACAATTATCACAGATGTATGGGCCCGGGAGATTCTGGACTCGCGAGGCAATCCTACAGTTGAAGCAGATATTGAACTTGAAGATGGAACGATCGGGCGGGCGGCTGTTCCGAGCGGTGCGTCGACGGGTGAACACGAAGCGGTAGAGCTGCGTGACGGCGACAAAATGCGTTACAACGGCAAAGGAGTATTGAAGGCGGTTGAGAACGTCAACAATGTCATTGCAGACGAGGTAACCGGGTTTGATGCGCAGGACCAGGTTGGCATTGATAAGATGATGATCGAGCTTGACGGCACACCGACAAAAGGTAAGCTTGGTGCAAACGCCATTCTTGCCGTGTCGCTTGCAGCGGCGAAAGCTTCGGCGAAGTCTCTGAAGATTCCTTTGTACCGGTACATCGGAGGATCAAACGCGAAAATTCTTCCCACGCCGATGATGAACATTATCAACGGCGGTCGTCACGCGGACAGCAACGTCGACTTCCAGGAATTCATGATCGTTCCCGCCAACGCGCCGAATTTTGCCGAAGCTCTTCGGATGGGGGCAGAGGTTTTTCATGCGTTGAAGGACGTTCTGAAAAAGAAGGGATACAATACTGCGGTCGGCGACGAAGGCGGTTTCGCTCCGAGTTTGAAATCGAACGAAGAAGCGCTCGAAGTCATTGTGGAAGCCATCACGAAAGCGAAATACAAAGCAGGCGAGGATGTTTTCATCGCAATCGACCCTGCGGCGAGCGAAATGTATGAAAACGGTAAGTATCTTTTCTACAAATCGACTCAAAAGAAAGCGACCAGAGAAGAGATGGTAAAACTCTGGGCGAAATGGGTGAAAGAGTATCCAATCATTTCCATCGAGGATGGCATGGCGGAAAACGATTGGGATGGATGGAAGATGCTCACCGATGAACTCGGAAAGAAAATTCAGCTTGTCGGCGACGATATCTTTGTCACCAATGTGGAATTCCTCAATAAGGGAATCGAGATGGGTGTCGCGAATTCGATTCTCATCAAAGTAAACCAGATCGGTACGCTCACGGAAACGCTCGACTGCATCGAAATGGCAAAGCGCGCACACTATACTGCCGTTATCAGCCATCGGTCGGGTGAAACAGAAGACGTGACGATTGCGGATATCGCCGTGGCAACGAATGTCGGACAAATCAAGACAGGTTCGACAAGCCGAACGGACCGCATCGCAAAATACAATCAACTAATCCGCATCGAAGAAGAACTGGATTCGAACGGGATGTACGCAGGCTTGGGTGCGTTCAACGTGAAGTTGTAAAGTTTCTGTTATTGCCAAGGCTGGAAGAGATTATACTTAATGAATCATCTGAATCGGCAAATACCGCCCAAAGCACATACGCCGATGTACAGCTGGCATAAGTTCTGGGGGAGAAAAACCTGGAATGTCGTAAGCGAGTTTGTACAAAATTATTGCCCGGAGAATGGTGTCGTCCTTGACCCATTTTCCGGCAGCGGTGTTACTGCTCTAGAGTCTCTAAAAGTTGGACGTAGAGTAATTGCTATTGATTTGAATCCAATAGCAACGGAAATCCTTCGTTTGACCATTCAGCCTGTCAATCTCGCGAAACTTGAAGAAGCTTTTCAACGAGTTGTTGCCGGAGTAAAAGACAAAATCGGCAAGTTATATCTTACCGATTGTCGTAAGTGCGGCAATGAAGTTATCATGGAGTGTGCAATTTGGGAACGGGATGAAAAGAAAAAGCTGACCCTTAAAGAAGTCCGATACAAGTGTGCCTGTGGAGATGTTCGAGAAAAGGGATGTAAGCCGACAGTCAAAGATCTCAAACGAATTAAAGAGATAGATGATGAATTTGCAAAATCCCGGTTGTGGCACCCAAAGAATCGGCTCTACTATTCTGACGGGATACCGTTCAAAGAGAAGCAACAGTACGATTCGTTGGATGAGATGTTCACACCAAGAAATTTGCACGCCCTTTCCATTCTCTACAGAACAATTGAAAAAGAAGATGATAAGGATCTTCAGGATTTTTTGAAGATAGCTTTTACCTCGATGGTTCATCTTTGCTCGACAATGGTTCCCGCTCTTAGCCCAGCCGAGACAAACCACCAAACTGCGTTCAGCTCGGTCTGGACTCAGCACAGCTATTGGTTTGCTCATGAATTTATGGAACAAAATGTTTGGAACAAGTTCGAGAGTTCCGTGATGGGTCATCAAGGATTGATGAAAGCAAAAATTGAGTCGAATCAATATTTTAAGAACGTAAAGTTTGGAACCAAACCATCACAAGTATTAGAAGGCAAAGCTGATGTATGTATCCTTAATACTTCCTGTTTGGATGTTCTTGACAAGCTTCCATCACGGTCAATTGACTATATTTTCTCCGATCCACCTTATGACGCATCAATACAATATGGAGAGCTTTCATATCTTTGGGTTGCGTGGCTGAAAAAAGATGAGAATTATCTTGAACGGCTCTCAGCAGATGAGATTGTTCGAAACGAGAGACAACATAAGGATTTTGAAGTCTATCATACTTTGTTGAAGCGAAGTTTTGAAGGTATGTACAAAACTTTGAAACTCAATCGTTACCTTACACTTACTTTTCACAATCCAACTTTTCACGTCCGCAACGCGACTATTCGCGCAGGCACATTTGCGGGATTTGAACTTGAAAAGATTCACCACCAACCGACCGCCCAAAAATCAGGTAAATCGCTCTTGCAACCATTTGGTTCTGCAATGGGTGATTTTTATTTGCGTTTTCACAAACCGGCGATTGGAAAACCAGTTACACAGGAAGAAATCAGCGAAGAACGTTTTGAGAAGATAGTTGTGGACACAACAATTCAGCTTCTTGCCGAGCGGGCAGAACCGACTCCATATACGATTGTGATCAACTACATTGATCCCGTGCTTGCAAGGAATGGGTTCTTTTCAAACTTGCAGAGCGGTTTAGATGTGATAAAAGTCTTGAAGAATCACATTGACAAAGAATTTAAGCTTGTGTCAGAAAAGATCGGGGGCGTTCAGGGAAAACTTTGGTGGTTTAAGAATCCACAACTTGTTAGCCGTTTGAAGGAAATCCCGCTTTCAGAAAGAGTCGAACAAACCGTCTTCCGAGTCCTTAAATCCAAAGGGAAAATAACGTTCACCGACGCTTGGGAATCTGTGAGTGTCGAATTCCCGAATTCTCTCACTTCGGACAGCATGAGTATCAAGGATGCGTTGGAACAATACGCCCGCCAAGTGACGGGAGGCTATTGGTTGTTAAAGCCTCAGATTACAGAACGGATCAATCAGCACAATGAAATCATCGCAGTGCTTGCTGAAACAGGCGCTGCGCTGGGATTCAAAATTTGGGTAGGAAAGAAAGAACAAGCGAGTTCCGTTCACGGAATTATCGGAGCGAAGAAGCCACTAAAGGACTTTGTTTCAGCGGATCTATCGAAAGTGAAAAATATTGTAGACCTAAAAACAGCAGAACAGATTGATCTAATATGGGTGCATAACGACAAGATTGTTTCATTGTTCGAAGTAGAATCCACAACAACGATGACCAGCGGTCTTGTTCGCGGTTCGAATGTAACCGGCAACGTACCAAAGTATCTCGTTATACCGGAAGAGCGATCAGAACAACTAAGCAGGAAATTGAAATCACCCATGTTTGCCGAACGCTTTGAAGTCGATACGTGGAAGATCTTGTATTTTGACAGTCTAAGGGGAAATTATAAGAAGCTTAAGAACGCAAGCATTTCTGTGGAAGATTTGGTTGACAAAAAAGTGAAGCCGGCTTTGATACATGAGGCGGCAGCGTCTTACAATCTCTTTGAGAATAACGAAACCATTCAACTTGTGGAAGAAGAAAAAGCATGACTCCTGCAATTAAATTCGGAACAGACGGCTGGCGCGGCGTTATCGCCGACGATTATACGTTTGCAAACGTGGCGAAGGTTGCTTTGGCAACAGCGCGCTATTTCAAATCTCATAAAAAAATCAACAACGGCTTGGTGATCGGCTACGATTCACGGTTTATGTCGAAGGAATTCGCGCATAAAGCCGCACAAATTATCGCGAGTGCCGGCGTGAAGGTGAAACTGGCCGATAAGATTTCGTCAACGCCGATGACGTCGCTTGGCATCGTGAAAATGAAGGCCGCGGGCGGTGTGGTCATTACAGCAAGCCACAATCCGGCGGAATATAACGGGTTCAAGATCAAAGGAGATTTCGGCGGACCTGCACACCCTGAAATGGTTGCGAAGGTGGAAAAACTCCTTTCGCCGATTTTAAAGTCGAAGGAACTTCCTTTGAATGTGAAACCGTTCAACGAGCTTGTCGCGAAGAGGATGATTCAATTCGTCGACCTGACAACGATGTATGTCAATGATATTGAGAAGAAGATCGAGATAGACCTTATAAAAGCGACGCGCATCAAAATACTGTATGATGCAATGTACGGTGCGGGCCAGGGTGTGATGGAAAAGATCATCCCGAACGTCGGAACCATTCGCAATATCTTCAACCCTTCGTTTGCCGGAGGACACCCGGAACCTCTCGCGCAAAATTTGGAAGAACTGAGCTTCGAGGTGAAGGACGGCAGATACAACATCGGTATTGCAACGGACGGAGACGCAGACCGTGTCGGGGCGATTGATGAAAAGGGAAATTTTGTCGATTCCCACCGCATTTTTGCGATCCTCCTGAAATATTTGGTAGAACGCAAACACCTGAAAGGCGAAGTTGCGAAGTCGTTGTCGGTGACCGAACTGATTCCAAGAATGTGCGAGAAGTACGGACTTGTTTTGAACGAGACACCGGTAGGCTTTAAATATCTCTGCCGTCTGATGGTGGAAAAAAAGATTATCATCGCCGGGGAAGAGAGCGGCGGGCTCGGAGTGATGGGGCATTTGCCCGAACGCGACGGAATTTATGTCGGCTTGCTGCTCGCGGAGATCATGGCCGTACGCCGCAAGAAATTGAGCGTTCTTGTGCAGGAGCTGTTCGATGAGTACGGCGAATATCATTTCGGCAGGATCGACCGCCGTGTTACGGAAGACGAGAAGAAAAAAATTGTATCCTTCTACTCACACCGGCCGAAGAAAATCGGCCCCTTCACGGTTCAGCACATTAACGAGACTGACGGCTATAAGTTTTACGTCGACAACGGATGGATTCTTGTCCGTTTTTCGGGGACGGAGCCGCTCGTCCGCTTTTATGCCGAAGCGAATTCTCCCGCACGAATGAAATCTATGTTAAAAGCCGCAACGGCTATCTGACCTCGAAGGATGAATGAACTCTTCACGCAGCTACAATTTTTTCTATAATGTCATGCCCGATGGGACGGTGAAGCAAATCAATCCGTTCACGGGCACCGAAGTGTGGGCGGTTCCCGGCCGCGGCGACAAGCCATTGATGAATGAGATGGCTGTGGCGGCAAAAGAGATCGACCACTCCGGCGACGGAAAATATTGCAGTTTCTGCGAAACACGCTACTACGAGGTCCCTCCGGAAAAAAACCGCCTTGTCAAGGAAGGCGGACAGTATCGCATGCTGACGCGCGTCCCGCCGGACAAATACAACGATACCGTAGCAGAGTTCCGCCGGCTCGGGAATCTGTTCGAGATCGTTACCATCGACTACTGGAAAAAGAATTATAATTATCGATTAACGAAAGATGCCTCCGCATGGCGCGATTCATACGTCGCGATCCCGCGGGGGGCCGAGCATATCGACGCGATTTTGAATTACAAGCTGAAAATGTCCTCCAAGTCGGAGCAGGAGATCCGGCAGAAACTCCTGTTTAACAAAGAGAACATGATGGATGCGTTTTTCGGCGGATGCCACGAACTAATTATTGCCCGCAAGCATTACACAGATGGGGCGACGGTCGATACTCAGCTCTGTTCTTCCGGCGATATGACTGAGGAAGAGCATTTTCAGTATTTCCGGTTCACGGTCGAAGCCATGCGGGACATGCTGACCTACAATCGCTACATCCGGTACATCAGCGTCTTTCAGAACTGGCTTCGCCCTGCCGGCGCTTCGTTCGACCATCTCCACAAACAAATCGTCGGGCTGGACGAGTGGGGAAATTCCATGCTGCTGCAAATCCAGATGCTTCGCGACGACCCGAACATCTTTAACGAACTTGGCGTGAATTTCGCAGCGCAGTATAATTTAGTGTTTGCAGAAAATGATTTCGCGGTTGCCAGCGTCGGAATAGGCCACCGTTACCCGACGATTGAAATTTACTCGAAGTCGCATGCCAGCCGCCCGTATGAGCACTCTGACGCTGAATTGCGCGGCATGAGCGATCTCGTGCATGCATGCCATGCCGCTGTTGGAAGTCAAATTTCCTGCAACGAAGAATGGTATTACACACCCATCGATGCAGTCTATAAAATGCCGTGGCATGTGCTTCTTAAATTGCGCATCAATGTTCCTGCCGGTTTTGAAGGGGGGACGAGCATTTTCATCAATCCCTTTACGCCGATTAACCTTCGCGATAAACTGGTTCCGCGCCTGTATCATTTGCGGGATTCTGGAGCAGTAAATTGTCTCAGCATTGCAGAAGAGTGCCGGTTAGCTCCGAATCCCCTGCTCTATTATTTGAAGTAGGCGGAAGGAGGAAAATACAAACCGCTTTCGTTTCCAGCGCTGCAGTCACTCTTCCTCGCATTACTCTTTTCCAATTTAGTTTTTACAACAGCGATGCAACCCAAGTGCCGGTTTTCCGTAAACGCAATTGTGTTTTGTGAAAACCGATCATGTTCACAAAGTATTTTGATCGGCATCGACCTTCCGGGTAAGGTGTCCGACAACTAGTCATGAAAGTCAAAACGCAGCACTGTTTAGCCAATTCCGGCCCTGGTCTGATTTTTCACGCTTCCCGCTCTTGGCTTTGTCCTCCGCTTTTGTCAACTCGTCGGAATTCCTTCAGAATTTTCGGACGCACATACTATCTTTGCCTGCATAATCACGTTAAGTGTAACACCCCCTTTAAAGGTATTCCATGATGTATAGAAAAATACTATGTCGCTATTATTCTGTTGTGATGGCTGCATTATTTTTTTCTTCACTTGTTGCCCAGGAAAAGCAGGGTGAGATTTCCGGGCAAGTTGTTGATGGGACAACGCAACAGCCCTTGATCGGTGTAAACGTCGCTGTTGTCGAGAAGCCGTCGGTTGGCGCCGCGACCGACGAGAACGGCAATTTTCTTATTAAGAATTTAGAAGTGGGCGAGTATAGCCTTCGGACAAGCCTTGTCGGCTATCAGACTTCGGTTCTTACAAATGTTGTTGTCTCGACAGGGCGCAGTGCAAAAGTGAAAATCAAGATGCAAGAAACTCCGGTTGAAATTGGCGAAGTTGAGGTGAAGGCAGACTACTTCAGCAGGGCCGGATCGATCAGTCCGGTCAGCACGATTGGCCTCAGCGGCGCCGAAGTGGCGCGCTCGCCAGGGTCTATTCAAGACATGGACCGGTTGATGCAATCTCTCCCGAATGTCGGCAACTCGAGCGATGAGACGAACGAGTTGATCGTCCGCGGGGGCGCCCCGGATGAGAATCTTACCGTGATGGATTACATTGAGATTCCTTCCACGAATCACTATCCGAACGAGTTTAACTCCGGCGGGCCCATCAACATGGTCAACGTTGACCTCGTCGAGGACGTTCGGTTTTCTACAGGCGGCTTTCCCGCGCAGTACGGCGACAAGCTTTCATCGGTCATGGACGTGACGCTCCGCGAGGGGGATCGCCGGCGGTCATTCGCGACGAATACCGGGTTCAATTTCGCTGGATTCAGCACGGTGATGGAAGGCGGG
>Ga0265323_10000450_pt1 | contig 23541 bp, 22 predicted proteins | sample 41225metaG_FD_193580 | JGI IMG/M metagenome (GOLD analysis project Ga0265323, IMG submission 193580) | Rhizosphere microbial communities from Carex aquatilis grown in University of Washington, Seatle, WA, United States - 4-12-25 metaG | ecosystem: Host-associated > Plants > Roots > Rhizosphere...
ATGACCGCCGCGCAAACCGCCATGCTGTCCACGGGCGGGTTGTGCGCCAAGGTTGAAGTCTGGCCGGACCCCGCCGCATCGGCTGCGGTGTTCGTGAAGCAGGGTGGCGTCACGCTGGCCGCTCTGCCCGCGCCCACAGGGGGCTATCCCCTGCCATGGTCCACACCAAAGTGTGGCCGCAATCGCATTACCCCAACGGCTTTCGCGTTGGACGCAGCGACTAACGGTGACGGTGCTTTCGTAACGATTTGGGTGGAGTGATGACAGTCAACGAGCCAGTAGAGTTGTTATTCCGCTGTCGCATGGAAGGCGGGGCGGAAATTGATAAGCTGGCAGCGTCTGTTCAGGGGGTGTCTGGCGCAGCGGCGGTAGCGTCCCAGGGTCTTACGTCTCTTGAAACGGCCCTTGCGGCCTTGACCGCAGAAGTGGCCGCAAATACTGCGGCCCTTGCCGGTATGGAAGGCGGCTGTGACCGCGTGGCGGGCGGGGCCGCGCGCGCCACGGTGAGCACGAAAGCACTCACCAACGAAATGAAGATGTTGGAAGGGGCCATGCCGATTAAGGCAGCGGCCAGCTTCCTTGCGAATCTTGGCGGTATCGGTGCGGCCATGCAGATGGCCTTCCCGATCTTTGGGGCCGTTGCCTTAATCGGGTATCTCGATACCTTGATTGAGAAGACCGGCTTAATGCCGAAGCAATGGGACGAAGTTGCAGAAGCCCAGAAGTCTTCCTTGGACATGCTTCAGAAGTCCAGTAAGGAATATGACCGGCACCTTGAAAAGCTGAAGGCAATTGCCAAAGAGCAATTCGAGCTAACGCACGGGAAGGACGCGGCGCGCGCGCAGGACGCATTTGAACTGCGCTTCAAGGCCGGATCTGTTGACGCGCAGGAAATCGCGCGGCTGGAAAAGCAGGTTGAAGCGCTGCGTGTTTTTGCTGGCAAGACTTCCGGGTTCGGCGCTGACCAGCAGACGCGCTACTACGCTGGTCTGGCCGGGCTGTCATCTGCTGAAGATGATAACTTAGTCCAATACGAACTTCCCTGGGGGATGAACGGTACAAGCTTTAGCTCCAGACAGGAAGCCGCAAAAGACCTGCTACCAGGGTTTGAAATGCGCCTGCGTGACGCGCAGGCCAACAAACAGGTGGATGAAAAGTCCGCTGACCTGGAAGACAACAAGACCAGCGCGGACCAGAAGAAACACGCCCAAGAGGAAGCAACCAAGCGTCAGCACCAACTGGCGGAACTTGAGAAGCAGGCTTCTGCTGCGCTCCGTTCGGCGCAGACTTTCGAGCTTACCGGCCTTGCCAAAATCGCTGCGGAACATGAAAACCGGCTGGGCAAGCTGCGTGAGGAAATCGCGCTGTTGGGCCAGTTGTCTGCTGCTGAGAAGACGCGCGCCGATGCGGCCATAGGCAAAGAGAACCAAGCTTATGGCATCGAAGTCAAACGCGAGTTAGACCACATCCAGAAGCAGAACGCTCAGCATATCGCGGGCTTGGTTGCGGACATCGAAAAGGACGCAGACAAGCAACGCGAGTTCACCGCAAAGCAGTTCCTTGCCAACCTGAAGAAAGAGATTGAACAGGAAAGCAAGGACATTGCAGCCGGGCTGAAGGTCTTGCAGGCGTCTGACGATACGGACGCGGACGCGGTGCGCCGTTCGCTGGGGGCTACGCTCAAAAGCAACTCTCTGTCCGTCAAGGGTGGAACCATGACCGGTTCATCCGCAGCGGGCGCAGACTACGGCGCACGCGTGGCCGCAGCGGAAGAAATCTTCCGTATCGAAACCCAGCACTTGGGCCTGATTGACGATAAGGGCAAGCAGGAAGAGAAGCTGGCGACGGCCCGCAAGAAATACGCGGACGAAATCTTCCGCGCGGAAGAGAGCTACCAAAACCAGCTTGAAGCACTGCGGGAACAGGACCTAAAGAAGTACGAACAGATGGCGGGCAGCATCTTCGATGCGCTGCACGGCCATTCGATGAATCAGTGGTTCCGCAACTTCGCGCTGGGGCAGGAAAAGCAAATCTTCACCAACGTGGCAACCCCTGTTCTACAGAACGCGGGGCACGCGCTGGGCGGGCTGATTCCCAACATCAACGTTCCGGGAATCGGGAACCCGCTGAAGGGCACCATCTTTGACAACAGCAACGTGGACCCAGCCAAGGACACGGCGCGCAACACGTTTGACACCGTAGACCAAATCAAGGGCCTGCGGCGTGACATCATCAAGCTGACAGGCGGGACCCCGGCTGCCGGGACACTAGGGGATGCTTCAGACCTGTTCAACCTGCCCACGATCAACCGCAACAATCCGCTGGGTGCGATCTTTGGCAGCGACATGGGCGGCTGGACCGGCAACGGCCCGCTGGGCGGGGGCAGCACCGGCATGCCTGGTGCGTCATCCCTGTTCAACGCGGGCGGCGGGTCCGGGTTCACGCAGTTCTTTTCCGGGCTGACCGGCATGGGCAGCAATCCGTTGCAAGCCATCTTCAGCGGGATGTCCACCAACGGGTCCACGGTAACGCAGTTGACTACGGCCCAGCAGGTGGGCGCGGCTGTCGGTACCGCTGCGATGCTGGCGGGTGCTGGCATGTCCATTGCGTCTGGTATCAGTCAGGGCGGTGTTGGGGGCATTTCCAAGGCCGTAGGCGCGGGGGCTGGGGCCGTCGCGATGCTGGACCCGGAACCCATCAGTAAGACCATCCTGACGGCGGTGTCTGCCGTGTCCGGCATTGTCAGCAGTCTGTTCGGCACCGGCCCACAGCAACGTTCAAAGGACATCGCAGAGTACTTGGCCAAAAACCAGTATCTGGCCCCCACGGCAATGAACGTGATGCAGGGCATGAATGGAACTTACTCTGATTTTGACGCGCGCGGCAACCTGCGAACGTCAAGCATGAGTGCGGTTCCCACTGTGGCTGAACCGTACATTACGTCCAAGGTGATTGACGGCCAGCGCCAGTATTACGACGTGCCCGGAAACACCCTAACGCCGTATACGGGCGGGGCACGGGGCACGGGGCAAGCGCCTGTGTCTAATGTGACCAACAACTACGTTCAGGCAATGGATGTGCAGTCCTTCCATGATTTCGTGCGCAGGACCGGCAACGCCATTTCTATCGGACACGCAGTTGCGGACGCCCTACAGAATGGCAGTGTGGGACGCCTTTCCAGTGAGCTTATCTTCAATCAACCGGGTAATTACTAGCAGAAGGTTTTCCCGCTGTCTCATGGGTGACAGCGGGGGAAGACGTGGGCCGGGTGAGATGCACGCAGGCAGCCTGCACCCGGCCTGCGCTCAATCGACTTTACAACGCAAAGTAGGACGACGAATATGGATAGCTTTGTTGAAGGAATTGCAACCGCCGTGCTGGCAAGAATCAAGCCGTCCTTGGACGCAGCAATGCTGCGGCCACGGTTGTTGACGGTGACGCAGGCGGGGGTTTACGTTGGCAGGACGCCAAACGCTGTGCGGGTTCTGTTGTGCAGGGGTGCCTTCCCATCGGTGAAGACGGATGGCAGGGTGATGGTGGATGTTCAGGACCTGGACCGCTGAATTGAACAGGGAAAGAATTGAAGGGGAAAAAGGGGGCCGGGTGGCTAATCCGGCCCGCTGACGAATGAAGAGTGGTTACTTTGAGTGCCCCCACTATACAGAACGCTCAATCTGTGTTTTGCTCAAGTGCCGTGTTGCTCTATCATTACGTCATTTTGAACCCGGACTATGACCGAAAGGACTTTGATGCTACGGACGAAACTGGAACACCCGGAAAGCACAGCCCCCAATTTCAGGGCGCTGAACGAACAGACGGAATACCTGCGCGGCGCGCTGTTTGCCGATGTCCGCATGGACGAAGACTTGGACCCCGCGCTGATTGATCCGTATGGCACGGGGAATCAGCACTTCTGGCGGGGCTTCATTGAAGCGTGCGCAATCGTGGAAATGTACCCCAAGCCAAAGGCATCATACATTCCCGTGCAAGGCCCCACCTACCCGCACGTCGAATTCAAGGCCAGCCATGCTGTGCTGGTCAAGTTCATCGCCTTCCTTCAGGAAGAGATTCACACCCGGCAAGGAATCCAATGGAAGTGGGATGATGACGGAAAGATAGAATCGCGGGCAAGGCGTGAAAGCTTCTGCGCCACCAGCCGGAAGGGGCAGGAAGTGGTTCGCGTGCTCTACCTGAACTCTACCGTTTCCAAGAACAGCTACGCGCAGGCCGCAGACCGGATTGTGCAGTGGGTCCCCAGACGCCAGTACTGAGCGGGCGCGGGTCCCGGTTCCCATTCGCGCGTTTAAACGCACCAACACCAAAGCCCGCTGGAAGACGGGCCACAGCGCCGCGCTACAAACCGTCCACGTCCCGCGCCCTGCGGCCCAGCGTGACCGTGGGGGCGTTCACAGGGGTGTAGCTGAGTGTCAGTGGCAGGCGCTTTTCTGCGCGCGTGGCGGGGCTGCTGGGCGCGTTTGCCAGCCAATACACGCGGCAATACGGAAACCGGGAACTTCGGCCCGGAGTCCCAGGGGTTGTTAAGTGTTGAACTCCTAACTACGTACACGAGACTTGCAAAAAAATTTCCAAGTCTTACCGCGTTATTTCGTGCGTTGGATATTGACGTATTGGCTTATTGGCAGTAGCTCACTTCCAAAGATTTTTGCAAGTCTCGCGTGCGTATCTCAGAAGTGCAATTTCCGATAGAACCGGGACCGGCTATTGGACTATTGCAAGAATTGGGTTATTGGCTGTTTTCGCAGTTCCGAACTACATTAACGGGCCTTAATGTTCTGTAAACTATTTTGACAGTGTACTTTGCGTCGTAAAGCACTTCGCACCGCTGACGCGCGCCGATCAATACCGGCCCACTAATTCAGCGCCGCGCCGCAGCGAACAGAGCCTACGGGGCGGAATGCAAGCGCCCCCTAGGTGAGCGTCACCCGGCCCGCGCGGTCTGTCAACCCCTGCCCGGCCATCACGATCATGCTGGGGACTCCCCAGCACCAACAGGACCCACCTGCCCATGAAGGAAGAGAAGCTACAGCTTGGCCGGTTTGAACCCGGCCACCCGCGTTACGGGGGAAGGCAAAAGAAGAGTTCCCAACAGGTCAAAGACATCTGCGATGAATACGACTTTGACCCAATCGCATTCATGGTGTCTCTTGCCAAGGATGGCGTCACCACGCAGGTGGTGATAAAGAACGGCAAGAAAACCCGCGTTGAAGTGTCCGTGCCCTTGGAAATGCGCGCGGACTTGGCAAAGTACATTTCCCGGTTCCGGTATCCAACGCTTTCCGCAACCCAGGTGACAGGCGCGAACGAAGGACCTGTTGGGCTTGCCACTTTCGATTTGAACGTGCTTCTGGCTGACCCCAAGGCCGCTGAAGTCTTGCTACAGGCCGCAATGCTCATGGCCGAACAAGGCGCGGCCAGCATTGAAGCTGAATCGGTCCCCAAGCCCAAGCTGCTGGAAGCGGACTTTCCAGATTGACGCAGGCCCGCAGGCGCTGCGCCGATGGGCACGCCACCATGGGCCAGCCCCGCGCGGCTGGCCCTACACTCTTCGCGCGTTTAAACGCGCTATCTCCGAAAGGGAATTTCAACTCTGAAATGGAATGGAATCGTTCAAAGACTATCGCCTTGGCCAGCATGAAGTGTCAACTGTGTTTGGGGATGGGACTCTCCAAAGGCCAACAAGTCTGTGATTGCGTGACGCGGAGAATCTTTGGCGAGTGCTACGGACGCTTCAAAGATTGTTCGGACAAAGACCGGCCACACCCGGTAGCTGTGAACCTGGAACGCTTGGGCAAGCACACGTCCAAGGCCCTGAATCGCACAACGTTTGGCTGCAAGACCGAAGAGTACATTGCAGACTTCTACCTGATTGCCAAGCGCACGTTGCCGGAAGACGAATGGAACATTTTCCGGTTCCGCTACCTGCTGGGCGCAACCATGGAACAGTGCCAGCGGCGGTTGCGCATCGGCAAGGAAGACTTGCAGGACGCCTGCAAGCGCATCGAAGTAGCCGTAGGCCGGGCATTCGGAGAAACGGAACCGTTTGCCTTGTACCCGCTGGATGAATATTTTTCGCCCCCATCTATCGGTGGTCCCAGGTGCGTTCCGTTCCCTGCTAAGGCCGCGCGCTACCATCCCCTGCGCCCACCCCTTGCGGCATAGGTTCTGATCTCAAACCAGACGCACTAAGCGCGTAACCAGTAGCTGTATCAATTGGTTACGCGCTGCGCCTTGCTGCCGTGTGCTATTCGTTGTGCTACTTGCCTGCCATACCTAACCCTTCCATTGAACATTTTCAGGCTTCCATGGTTCGCCCAGTTTCGGCCCAAAACAGCGTGGTTTGCATGCTGTTTATTGTCATGAAAACAAAGAAGTTACCTATTGACACTCATCCACTCATGTGTGTTATATTTCACGCTTGGCGCGGCTGCTTGCGGCGCAAGAAAACACGCCGATGGGCGTGATATTAGGTAAAAGGGGTCTTAATATCCTCATGCAGTGGAATCGTTCCGAAACAATCGCCTTGGCCAGCATGAAATGCAACTGCCAAGGATTGGGGCTTCAGAGACAGGGCAGCGCGCACGTTCCGTGTAGCTGCGTCACACGCGCGATTTTCAAGGCGTGTTTCAACCGTTTTAAGGAATGTGTCCGCAAGGACCGGAGCGCATCCACCGTGAAGCTGGAACGCTTGGGAATGGGCACAGGCCGCAGTTCCCACATGACCTTTGGCCGGAAGACCGAAGAGTACATTGCAGACTTCTACTTGACCTGCAAGCGCACCCTGACGGAATCCGAGTGGGCCATCTTCAACCAGCACTACTTGTTGGGCGCAGACTGGAACCTGCTGAAGCGCCACTTCACAGCCCTGTCACGTGAAGCGTTCATCACCATGACGCAGACGATGGAAGACAGGCTGGGCCGCGCCTTCAGCGAAACAACGCCGTTTGCGTTGTATCCCCTGGATGAGTACTTCAGTTCCACCATTCGCGGTGGCAGCGTGGAACCCACCGAACTGCCCACGCAAGCCCGGCCCCATGTCCTGCGGCCACCGATGCGGCCCGCTGTCATTGCGGCGTGAATCCTATGCCACAGCGAAAGGCGTTCACCACTATGGGGCAGGTAGAAGAGTACCTGTCCCAGCCGCGCTTGCAGTGCTTGGTGTGCGGCGCTTTCCTCAGAGTGTTGGGGGGAAGGCATCTAAGCTCCCACGGCATGACGGCGGATGACTACCGCATGCGGTTTGGAATACCCTTCCTTGCCCCGCTGGCGTGCCCTGACGCAGTGAAATACATGTCTAGGGCGCAACAGGAACTGGCAGCGCAGAACCCGGCTTATGCCGAACGGCGCGCGCAGCACCTTGCCTTGGCCCTTGCTGCCAAGGCCGCGTGCCCATCGATCAACAGGCCGTGTCCCACCAAACCTGATGCGTGTGCCCGGCTGGATGATGCCCCGTTGCTGTCCATGACCAAGGCCGAACGCATGCAGCATCTGCGCGAAAGGCTGGCCGATGGCGCAGCCGAACGCGCGCAGGCCCGGATGGAACGGCAACAACACGAACGCGAGTACAAGCAGGCGTACAACGCGGCGCGCAGGGCGCACGGGGAAGCCGCATGACGCGCCTGTATCTGGTAGTTGCCACCTGGACGCACCGGCCCGCCGATTGGTACGGGCTGGGGGTCCTGGAAGCCAGCACGAAGGAACAGGCGCGTGTGCTGGCTGAAGCCCGCTGGCCGGGCACGCCGCACACCGTCCGGCCCGCTACGGTGCAGATCGGCCAGCAGCTACGCTGGCTTCACGAAGCCAACACGGCAGACGCGGCCCGCGCCGCTGGACCCGTGCCAGTTTGGGCGCTGCGTGGTTGGCGTCCCCCTGTGCCCGGAACGGACCTGGGAAATATTTCTGTTAGCGCGTCTGGTTTTTGTGCTATTATCCGAACAGGTACAAAACATGACGGCCACCAAAGACAAGAAATCATCCCCAACCCAGCGCGGCCTTGGCAGCATCTACAGGCGCAAGCTGAAGGAAGCGGACGGAACAGAACGTGAAATCCCGACGTGGCACGTACAGTTTTCCGTCAACGGCCAGCAGTTCCGCGAAACCACTCACACTGAGAGCTACAACGAAGCGCAGAAGTACCTGAAGCGGCGCATCACCGAAGTATCCACAGGCAAGTTTCTGGGCACCCGCATAGACCATACCGTGATGTCCGAATTGCTGACCGACGTTATTGCAGACTACGAATTGAAGGACCGGCACAGCGTGGACAGCATGGCCCGGCACCTGATTGACAAGTACCTCATGCCCCACTTCGGACGCATGCGCGCGGCTAACGTCAAGGTGCCCGTGCTCACTGCCTACATGAAGACGCGCAAGGACGCGGGGCGCGCCGTGGCCAGTATCAACCGTGAACTGGGCCTGCTGCGCAGGGCCTTCACGCTGGGCGGTACGAACGGCAAGGTTGGCCCGGCCAACATGCCCAACTTCAAGGGCCTGTTTCAGAAGGAAAAGAACGCGCGCCAGGGGTTCTGGGAACACAGCGAATATGAAGCGTTCCGTGATGCGCTGCCCGTGGACGAACGCGGCCCGTTCATTTTCGGGTACTGGACCGGGTGCAGGCTGGGTGAGATTTTGGGCCTTGAGTGGAACCAAGTGGACCTGGAAGGCAAGGCCGTGCGCCTGCGCGCGGACCAGACCAAGCCGGGTGAAGCGCGCATTATTCCCCTGGGTGGGCCGGGCGGGGACCTGCATGACATGCTGGTGGCGCAGAAGGCGCGGCATGCGGACCTGTGCCCTGAGTCCAAATGGGTATTCTTCCGTCAGGGCAGCAAGTTCGTGAAGCGTGACTCACCACGGCGCGGGATGCAGGTAACGGACATCCGCAAGGGCTGGGCCAAGGCCGTGGAAACCACGAAGACCCTGGAAGCGGCCCAGACGCTGGGAATCCTGCCTGAAGACGTGACGGACGAACAGCGCAACGCGGCCAAGGGGATTGACCGGCTGTTCCATGACCTGCGGCGCACGGGCGTCAGGAACCTGATTCGCGCTGGCGTGCCGCAGAAGGTGGCCATGATGATAAGCGGCCACAAGACCACCAGTATGTTCAGCCGCTACAACATCGTTGACGAACGGGACCTGCATGACGCCGCTGACAAGCTGGCGAAGTACCTGAACGGCAAGACTGGCAACGGCCAGAAGTGAACCCCACCAACCGGGCGCAGGAATCCTCAACCTGCGCCCCCTTCCTCAAGGCCCAACCTCAATACATTTTGTGCTAGGTTTTGTGCTACTCGTGACGGGAAAGGGCGGGAAACCACGGGAACGGCAGCAGGCTAAGTTGTTGATTTTTATGCCGTTGGGTGCCGCTGAAAGTGCCCTAAATCGGATTCGTAGCCAGACGCTCTATCCAACTGAGCTACGGGCGCTTGAGGGGCAGGGACTTCTCCACTTTAGCGAATCGCGGACGGCGGCGCAACTACCATTGGCTTCCCCCAGCCGTCCGCAGGAGTTCTGACCCACGACGAACCGCCCGGCGAGCAATGCGTCCGCCATCGCCGGCCGCGCACCAGGCCGGTGCAACCGCTCCTGGCGGTCGCGGCTCTGAGGGAGCGGGACCTGGTGGCCGCGGGCTTACGGACGGAGCACGGTGGCTTGCAGTGGGCTTCAGCGGTCGCGGCCGAGCTCATCGGCGATGACGGCGGCCTGTTCGACGCGGGTGCTCGCGGCGTTCTGCTCCCACTGTTGCCAGCCCGGATAGGACTGGAGAGCCTGGCGGGCTTTGGCGGCGGTCTTCTCGCGGGCGCCGAGGCTGAGGTTGTCCTTGAACTCCAGCACGGCCAGGGAGTCCCAGGGGCGCCCGGCGCCATAGCGCTGGATGTAGAACCCGTAGCCGGCCAGGATGCCCTCCGCGGTCCAGGCGTCGAGCTGTGGCCGCTCGTGGCCATCGACGAACTTCAGGTAGTATGGCGCCGGTGTGGAGGCCGCGAGGCGGCAGGGAACGACCAGATAGACCGGGTGATCCAGCACGGGCGGCGGGGCCTTTTCGCGGGCCAGGTCGGCGGGGTAGCTCTCGATTGCCGTGATCCACTCCGCGACATCGGTGGGGAGCCCACCGGGCGTGCGCCGTTCGACAGCGCCCCAGCGAACCACGTCGTCATACTTGCGGAAACTCAGCAGAGCCAGCATGTCCCAATGGTCGGTGTCGGCGTAGCGGCTGAAGAGGACGCGGTACCCGCTGAGGATGCCGTTGGTCTTCGCCTGTTCGAAGTGCAGCAGGCCGCCATCGGTCATCGCCTGGCGGAGTTGCGCGCGGCGGGAGGGAGCGCAGTGATACTGGATGACCAGCGACATCGGGCCCGTATCCATGAGATCGTCCTCGGCAGCGAGTGGAGCGAGCAGCAGGAGCGGCAGTGCCAGTGCCGCGAGGCGTGTGTTCATAGTGAGTAAGACGCGACTAGAACTCGCTGCGTTGAATCGCTTTTACGGACAGGATGGGGAGCATCGCGGCGAGCAGGACATGGACCCCGAGATGCACCCACGGGACAGGGCCATCGAGCAGCCCCGAACGCCACTCGATGTACCGGTCGCCGATGACGAACAGGAACGGGTTGTTGCGGCTGAGGGATCGAGATTGAGGGTTGAGGCCACGGCAGGTGGAAGCGCCACGGGGAAGCGCACGATGGGAGCCGTGTATTCCCCCTCGATCAGTGAGGAGACCAGCAGCACGATATGGAACCAGGCCTAGGCGAGGGAATGCGTTTCCCCGAAGGCGCAGCCGATGGCAAACATGGCGGTCCAGGGGACAAGGATCGGCACCTGGGCCTGCCGCAGGATGGCCGCGATGCGAACGCCCATCAGGCGGGCGCGGCTCACCGGGAGCGCCAGGGTGAGATTCGAAGCGCCAACGGCTCGCTCCCGCAACAGGCCGCCCATGGTCAGGAGGGTGGCGGCTACGATCCACATCATCGCCGGCAGGACATGCCGTCATGGAGTGTTCCATAGTAGTAGCCCAGCCCAGCGTGGGGCGGCGCCACGCGATCGCCTTGGAACGTGTAGAAAGCGCGCAGAGCCAGGATGCCAAAGAGCGCAACCAGGAACCGCACGCGGGTTTCCAGCCACACCATGTACCAGAGCACGTGGCTTGCCCTCAGAGAGTGGAGGAAGATCACCGGCAGGCTGACCGGCGCCACCTGGATGGAGGTAGCGCACAACTGGCGGGCGGGTTCCACCACGCCTTCGGCGTTTCCGCTGGCGATGACGGCCATCTGCCGGCCAGGCGAACGTCGCGCTCCGCTAGCAGGCCAGGCTGATGCGCCGGTAGGACCCGCGCAACTCGTCCATGGATGCAGACGTGGTCCGCCACGCGCTCGACCTTCTCGATCTGGTGCGAGGAGAAGAACACCGAGTTGCCCTCGCCGCGCTGCCGGACCAGGTTTTGAGGAGTTGCTCGACGAGAATGCCCTATCCGGCCGCCAGTCCGGGTAGAAGGAACTGGTGAAGCGGACGATTGTTCCACCGTCATGTAGGGGTAGAGGCGCTGGTCTTCGCTGATGCAGGCCACCTGGCGGGATCGCCGATGCGGCGGCCCAGCACCGTCCCAACGCCTGAGGCTGGCTTCGGCATGCCGAGCAGCACCGCGATGGCGGTGCGCTTGCCGGCCCCATGGCAGCCGGGGAAACCGGTGATGCGATGGGGCGCCACGCGCAGGCTGAGGCAGTGGACAGCATCGAACACGCGGCGGATCCCGCCGTCGCCGAGGCCTTCACGGCGCTGGTCTTGAAGCGGGCTACCGACACGCAGGCGGGCCCGCGACACGTGTTCGGAGAGGGACCGTGCGAATGCCGGGGAGCCGATTGCCGTCGCGCGGCCCTCCGCATCACGTAGCGCGGCTGGCCGGCATGCGGCGTCCGTGGTATAATCATGCATTGGCACGAATAAACTAACAATGACATACAAGGCAGGTATCGTCGGGTATCGCGGGTACAGCGGGGCAGAACTGGTCCGCATTCTGGAACACCATCCAGCCGTTCAACCGGTTCTGCTGGACCATCGAACGGAGGACGGCGGACGCCCGCCGATCCGCCATGCCAGCCACCCGGTCCGCTTGCACTGCGGTCCGGAAGCCATTAAGAACGAAGGGCTTGCGGTAGTTTTCCTAGCCACCCCGCCGGAAGTTTCGATGGAACTGGCGCCGGTGATGCTGGGGGCCGGGGCGCTCGTGGTGGACCTGAGCGGCGCTTTCCGGCTGGGCACGCCGGAGAACTACATGGCGTGGTATAAGGAGACCCACACCCAGCCGGCGCTGCTGGCCGAGGCGGTCTATGGGCTGCCCGAATTCCGCCGCGACGGCATTCCCGGCGCCCGGTTGCTGTCCAACCCGGGTTGCTACCCGACGGCTGCGAACCTGGCCATTGCGCCGCTGATTCAGGCCGGGGTAGTGGACCGCGCCGCGGGGATCGTGTGTGACGCCAAGAGCGGCACGAGCGGGGCCGGCCGCAAGCCCAGCCTGAAGACCAGCTTCTGCGAGGTCACGGAGAACTTCTCAGCCTATTCCATCCTGCGGCACCGGCACGTGCCGGAGGTGCTGATGGTGTCGGGAATCGAGGATCGCGAGTTCAGCTTCACGGCGCAGCTTCTGCCGGTCCACCGCGGCATCCTGGAGACCATTTACTGCCGCACGGTGGGGGTGGAAAGTGCCGAGGACCTGCTGGCGGTGTACGAGAAACGGTATGCCGGGGAGCCCTTCATACGGCTTTACGAGCCGGGCCACGTGCCCGACCTGCGGGCGGTGGCGCGCACGAACTTCTGCGACATCGGGGTGACCTTCGACGCCGCCAGTGGGCGTGCGGTGGTGGTGGCGGCCATCGACAACCTGGTGAAGGGCGCGGCGGGCCAGGCCATACAGAACATGAACCTGATGCTGGGCTTTCCCGAGACGGAGGGACTGCTGTGACCGCCCGGCTCCCGGTTCTGGTGAAGCTCGGCGGCACGCTGCTGGATTCGGCGGATTTGCGCCACGCGCTGGCGGGGCAGATTGCGCGCGCACGGGAGCGCGGCGCGGCCATCGTGGTGGTGCACGGGGGCGGCAAGCAGATGACCCGGTATCTGGCCGAGCGGGGCATCGAAAGCCGCTTCGTGAACGGGCTGCGCGTCACCACGCCGGAGGCGGTAGACGCCGTGCTCAAGGTATTTACGGGAAGCGTGAACCATGAGCTGGTAGCGGCGTTGAACGGAGCGGGCGCGCTGGCAGTGGGGCTTTCGGGCATCGACGCACTGCTGGCCGAGGCGGAGCCCATGGACCCCGCCCTGGGCGCAGTGGGCCGCGTCACGCGGTCCAATCCGGCCCTGCTGCATCTGCTGACCGGGCACGGCTACCTGCCGGTGGTGGCTTGCGTGGCGGGTGACCGCCGCGGGCAGGTTTACAACGTAAACGCCGACCAGATGGCGGTGGCGTGCGCGGCCGCCCTGGGCGCGGGGCAGCTCATTTTCCTCACCGACGTAGCGGGCGTGCTGGACGGCGCCGGCCAGGTGCGCCCGCGGCTGACCGTGGCCGAAAGCGAAGCTCTGATTTCGGCGGGGGTGGCCACGGGAGGCATGCAGGCCAAGCTGAATGCCGCCATCGCGGCGCTGGGTGCGGGGGTGGGGCAGGTGCGGATCGCACCGGGGGCGGCCGAGGGCGTGCTGGATCGGCTGCTGGATGGCGAGGAGATTGGCACGCGCATGATCCTGGCGGAGGGGGCGGCATGATCAGCAGCCTACAGGCCGACGCCTTCGTGGAGATTCCGGGCGCTCCCTCGAAGTTGCAGGCGCGCAAGGCGGTGATGCACGATATCCCGCTGATTCTGGGCCTCATCAATGCCAATGCCGCCAAGGGCATTATGCTGGCGCGGACGGAGTTCGAGCTATCGGAAGCGATTCGGGATTTCAGCGTGGTGCGGCAGGGCGAAACCCTGTTGGGCTGCGGCGCGCTGCATTTCTATACGCCCACAATCGGCGAAATCCGGTCGCTGGCGGTGGACGAGAAGGCCAAGACGAAGGGCGTGGGGCGGCTGCTGGTGGAGGCGCTGGTTGACGAAGCCATCGTCTACGAACTCGACGCGGTATTTGCCTTCACCTATGTGGTGGAGTTCTTCTGCAAAGTGGGCTTTCACGTGGTGGAGCGCGGCGTCCTCCCGTTGAAAGCCTGGAAGGACTGCGTCCGGTGCCCGAAGTTTCAGGCGTGCGATGAGGTAGCGGTGGTGCGAGTACTCAGAGCGGAGCGGGGCGCGGAGGCGCATCCAAAATTCCAGGTTGAGGCCGACGACGATGGGCTCATCCGGATCCCGGTGGCGCGAATACCGTAATCCTGGCTTGCGGCGGGTAATACCCCCAAAGTAGGGACTCGTCAATTCCCCCCAAAATTTTCACTAGAGTTGTTGGTTTCCTGTACACATTCTCAGGTAGAATCAGCTTAACGGATAAAGCTACCCTATTCTGCGATCCGGTTTTCTTGTGAGGCGATCATGAAAGCGCAAACGGTTGACGTGAAATCTTCGACTGGGCGGGTCCTGTGTTGCACGGTTTTTCGGCCGGGTGGGAAAAAACTGTTAGCTAAGGGTCATGTAATCAGCGATGAAGACGTACGAGTCCTGGAATCCGAGGGCATGGAATCGATTTGGGTAACCGAACTGGAAGACGGCGAAATCAGTGAAGACGATGCCGTCTGCGCGGTTGCCAGTGAGATGGGATGCGGCGCGTTCGAAATCCGCCTGGCGGCGGGCGGCCGGGCGAACCTGCTGGCCACAGAGAACTGCTGCGTGCTGGTGGACGACGAACTCCTGAAGCAGATCAACTGCACGTCCAGCGTGGCCCTGGCCACGGCGCTGAATTTCAGCTATGCGGTATCCGGGCAGCGTATCGCGACGGTGAAGAGCGCGCCGTTTGCGGTATCGAAAGAGCAGCTCGAAGCGGTGAAAGGGATACTGAAGGAGCGCGGACCGATCCTGCAGGCGCGCCCGATCCGCAATCCGAGTGTGGGAGTTTTGTACACCGATCCGCTGAGCGGAGAGCGCGCCCGCCAGTTGTTCGAGAACATTATGCGCCAGCGCCTGGAGCGCTTCGGCGTGAACGCCAATTTCGTACTGGCCTGCACGGAAGACGAGAACTCGGTGGCGCGCTGCCTGCAACACCTGATGCGCTCCAAGCCGTGCGTGATTCTGGTGGCCTCCACCACGGCGCCGGCCGGTCCCGAGGACATTATCGGCCAGGCTATGATGCGCGTGGGCGCTTTGGTGGAGCGGTTCCTGGCGCCAGTGGAGCCGGGGAACCTGTTGCTGCTGTCGTATCGCGACGAAGTGCCGATCATTTCCGCGCCGGGTTGCTTCCGTTCGGCCAAGCCGAATGTGGTTGACCTGGTGCTGCCGCCGCTGCTGGCCCGCTATCACGTCACCGGATGGGAAATCGCCTGTCTGGGACACGGCGGGTTGCTGGCGTAGGGCGTAAAAAGCTCCTCCACGCCTGCGGTCCGAAACCTCCGATCGGACCGCGGGTGCTCTGATGCCGGGTGCCCAGAGACTTGGGCGCCCGGCTTTTTTATTCCCCGGCAGCCGGGCGCCGCCTCACAGCATGCCGCGCGACCGCAGTTCCGCCTCCAACTGCGCGGCGGAGTGGAACTGGACCGCGTCGATCCCCAGTTTCTTCGCCGCCTCGACGTACTCGAGGATGTCGTCGGTGTAGAAGCACTCTTCGGCGCGGCAACCGGCGCGCTCGATGGCACGCTCGTAGATCTCGCGCCGGGGCTTCATAGCGTGGACTTCGTAGGACAGAATGCACTCGTGGAAGTGCCGCACCAAGGGATAGGATTCGCGGATCATCTGGAAGTGGATCGCGTTGGTGTTCGACAGCATCAGCAGGCGGTAACGGGCCGCCAGAGTGACGAGCAGGCAGGCGGGAATCAGCGTCTCGGCGAAGATCGAACTCCAGATGGCACAGAAGCGGTCGTAGGGGATTTCGAAGTCGAGCATCGCGGCCATGCGCGAGACGAAGTCGCGCGGCTCAATCAGCCCGGTTTCGAACTCTTCGACCAAAGGAGAGGCCGCCAGGCGAGTGTGAATCTCCGCGGCGCTGTACGGGCACAAGGGTTCGAGCGCGCGGTAGCCGCGCGCGAAATCGAAATTGACCAGCACCCGCCCCAGGTCGAAGATGGCCGCCCGGTAGATCAATACCGGCTCCGCTGGCGAACGCGCGGCCAGGCGCCGGCGGCCGCAAGAGCGGCGCCCGGCAGGAGCCAGGCAGCGGTCCTGATTTCGCCGGGCGCGAAGCGGTACCAGCTAAACACGTAACCCTTGAGGAGCAACGCGGCCACCAGCAGGCTCCACAGGAAGAACAGCACACGGGTCTTCTGACCCAGAGCCAGAAGCAGGGCAAGCAACCCGGCGAGGGAGCCGAAGAACAGGACGAAGATGAGCGTGTCGCCCGTCCACGGCAGCATGGGGAAGCTCAGTTTTCCCGTGCCGGAGGACAACGCCAAGCCGGAGACGGCCAGCAGGAAAGCGGCCAGCAACCCGTGGAACAAATAGCTGAAGACGCGTAGAAGCAGTGTGAGAGCCTTCAATCGCCGGCCTCCCGGGGAGTGGAACCCGTTATTTTACCAGCACGCATAGAGGAAAGCGCCGCTGTAGATTAAGAGTGTTTCACGAATTTCCTGTTGACTCATCCGCGACGGGCGCGTTATGGTAACAGGTGGATGGGTGCGGTTTGAAGTTGAGCCAAGCTCACCCGATTTGCATGGATCCTCGGTAGGCGAGGCGTCCGCGCGGCACATAAGCCACTGCCCTCAGGCATCCAAAGATGCTGTGTGGAGGGTGACCAGGGATTCCCGGGTTAAGGGTTTCTCTAACGTGGCTGAGGTCTTCGGATCTCTCACGGCGCGCGGTGCTGAAGCTTGGACCAGTGGGGGAATCCGTCAGCAATCGTTCTGCGATGGTTGGCCATTTCTTCCGCTCGGGGGAAATGGTTTCTGCGTTTCCCTCCTGAGCTTCGACTCGTCTCCAGAAAGGTGTATGGAACCGAACGACGATCAGCCTCCGTCCCTTGCGGGAATCACGGAGGATACGGCGTGGGAGTTCCAGCAGCGAGTCCGATAGGCTTTGCGCTATCGCGTCCGCCGCTGAATCTTCCACAAGTTTCAGCGGCGATGGACGTGAAGGGCGGAATGCCGGCGCGTTGGTCACAAGGCGCTTAGTTCTTCTCCTCCCCATCTCCAGCCAGACTGCAAGCGCCGGCGCGCGGCCGTGACAATCGTGCCGCCAGCCGTAATGCCAGCGGTGTGTTTGCCCGCGGGGCGGAAAGGGAGGTGCGGGGATGACCAACAAGTTTGTTCCTACGGCCGCGGCCGGCATGGAGACGGAAGTCCTGCCGGTGCGCGGGCGGGTGGTGAAATCCAAGTGGGCGCGGGATCTGCTCACGTTTCTGATGGTGTTCGGCCCCGGACTGATCGTCATGGTGGCGGACAACGACGCGGGCGCGGTATCGACATACAGCCAGGCCGGCGCGCAATACGGCACTCATCTCCTCTGGATCGTCCTGCTCTTATTGCCGGTCACATACTTCATACAGGAAATGGTGGTGCGGCTGGGCATCGCCACGGGCCAGGGTCACGCGGCGATGATATACCAGCGGTTTGGAAAGTGGTGGGGGCTGTTTTCGCTGATCGACCTGGAACTGGTGAACTTCCTGACGCTGGTGACGGAGTTCGCGGCCATCGACCTGGCATTGAACAAGATGGGCGTGGACCCGCGACTGGGCGTGCCGCTGATGGCGGCGGGGCTGATGTTCATCGTGCTGAGCGGGAGCTATCGCCGGTGGGAGCGGACGGTGGTGTTCCTGTGCCTGCTGGACCTGGTGTGGTTTGCGATTGCCCTCGCGGTGCATCCGCCGATGGGGCAGATTGTGCGCCACTCGCTGGCGCCCTCGATGCCGGCCGGAGGGCTGACGCCCAACCTGATGTTCCTGGTGATCGCGGTGGTCGGAACCACCATCGCCCCCTGGCAACTGTTCTTCCAGCAGAGCTGCATCGCCGATAAGCGGCTGCGTTTCGCCGACGTGAAGTGGGCGCGGCTGGATACGTTTTTGGGGGCCTGCATCACGATCACGGTGGCGGGCTGCATGATGCTGGCGGGCAATGCATCGCGCATGCACGGGTTCACCTTTACGGACCCGGCGCAGATGGCGGTGGACATCGGGAGCTTCACCAGCGGGTTCTTCAAGAACGCGATTCTGCTGATGATGATCAACGCGGCGGTGCTGGGGACGACGGCCATTTCGCTGTCGAGTTCGTGGGCCTACGGCGAGGTTCGCGGCTGGCCCCACAGCCTGCAACTTCCGGTGCGCAAGGCGCCGGGGTTCTACGTGGTCTACCTGTTGTGCGTGGCGGCGGCGGCGGGACTGGTGCTGATTCCGCGGGCGCCGCTGCAACTGATCATTCTGGGCGTGCAGGTGCTGGCGGGTGTGATTCTGCCTTCGGCCATCATCTTCCTGCAACTGCTGCTCAACGACAAGGAACTGCTGGGCGAGTATGCCAACAAGCCCTGGAACAACGTGGTGAACTGGACCATCATCATCGTCCTGTTCGCCCTGTCGCTGATTCTGGCCGCTCAGGTGGCGGCCCCGAACCTCTTCCCGAAGGTGTCCTGACGGTGTATCGAAAAGGAGAACGAACATGGCTACGACGACAGTGAATCCGATCGAGACGAACGCTGCGGCCAACCATTTTGTGGTGGTTCATCCCCTGGACGACGTACCGGAACGCAAGGTGGACACTCACAACCTGGGCCCCATGGCCATGACGCGGAGCGTGAAGCTGTCGCTGATGAGCCTGCGCGCCTACCTGATCCTGATGATGCTGCTGGTGCTGTACCACGTGCTGGGCATGGCGGGGCTGTTCGGAATGCAGGGATAGAGGGCGGCGGGCCCGCCGGTCTATCCCACCAGATTGCAGGTGCAGACCGGAACGCACGAGCAGACCGTATTGCAACTGCAGCCGGTGTTGGTGACGCAGGAGCAGGGCGAATAGCTGACGCAAGTGCAGGGCGAATAGCTCTGGCACGAGCAGGTGTTGCTCACGCACGAGCAGGTGTTGCTCACACAGGTGCACGTATTACTCACGCAGGTGCAGGTGTTGCTGACACAGGTGCAGGGCGAGTAGCTCTGGCACGAACAGGCGTTGCTGACGCAGGAGCAAGGCGTGCCGCCGGGCACGCAGTTGCAGGTACAGACGGCGCCAGGCGGCACCGGTGAGCCACAGGGCACCGTGTAGGAGGTGCCGCCCACGGTATAGGTGGTGCCACCCTGGCTGGAAGGACTGGCAACCGGGTCCATCAGGCAGACCGGAAGCAGCTTGCCATCCGGCAGCGACCACAGCTTGATGGTCTGGTCGTCGGCGCCGGAAGCCAGCAGGCTCCCATCCGGGCTGATGGCAAGCGCGTCCAGAGTGCCAGTGTGCCCGGTGAGGGTCTGGAGCAGCGCCCCATCGGGCAGGGACCACATTTTGATGGCGTAGGCGCTATTGCCCGACACCAGCAACCGGCCGTCCGGACTGATGGCGAGCGGGCTCACCAGGGCAGTGTCGGTGAGGGTGTGCAGCAGCGCCCCATCCGGCAACGACCAGAGCTTGATGGTCTTGTCCCAACTCCCCGAGGCCAGCAACCGCCCGTCCGGGCTTATGGCCAGTGACCACACGTAGAACGAGTGACCGGTCAGGGTCTTCAGCAGTGCCCCGCCTGGCAAGGACCAGAGCTTGACGGTCTGGTCGTCGCTGGCCGAGGCCAGCAGGCTGCCATCCGGGCTGATGGCCACGGCCCGGACCTTTTGCGTATGGCCGCTGAGGGTCTTCACCAGCGCCCCGCCCGGCAGCGACCACAGCTTAACGGTGGTGTCGTAGCTGGCCGATGCCAGCAGGCTGCCGTCGGGGCTGATGGCGACGGAGGTGACATCGTCGGCATGCCCGGTGAGGGTCGCGAGCAGCGCGCCGGCGGGGAGCGACCACAGCTTGATGGTGGCGTCTCCGCTACCGGAGGCCAGCAGGCTCCCATCCGGGCGGATGGCTACCGAGCATACGATATTCCAGTGGCCGGCGAGGGTATTGAGCAGAGCCCCGCCGGGCTGCGACCACAACTTGACGCTGTTGTCCCAGGCGCCGGATGCCAACATCCGCCCGTCCGGGCTGAAGGCCAGACTTCCCAGCCAGTAGGTGTGCGCCAGCGAGCCAGCGGGACAACCGGCCGCCGCCCCAGCGCTGCGGGGAAGAACCACGGCAGCGGCAGCCGCGGCGGCGGCGGTGAGCAGATCCCTGCGGCTGAGCTTCCAGCCGGACCGGCCGCGCTCGACGGCGTACACCTCCGGGGCTTCCTGCCGCGGCGGATCGGCCTGGGTTCCTACGAGCGGGTCTGGGGGTTCTTTCGATTTCATGGCAGCCCTCACTGCTGCACGCTGATCAACACGCCGGCGGGGGATTGCACGCCGCCCACGGTGGCCCGCACCACGGCGTCGCCGTTCGGGGCAGAAGCGGGAATCTGAATGGCAAGCTGGTACAGCCCGGCATAGCCCGGGCTCAAAAACGCCGCTCCGCCATAAACCGCGGCATTCACGCCGCCGACCGTGGCGGTCACCGTAGCCGTCAGATACGGCTGGCCGCCGGGGGTCAAACTCCCCATGGGGGCGCCGGCCGGGCCAAAGCCATTGCCCCACAAAGTGATCCACTCACCCGGTTTGGCGGAGGTTGTGACAGCCCCGGGCAGCAGGCCAGGGGCGGCGCAATAGGAATAATCCGCGTGGGTCGCCACGGCATATTGCCCCCATAGGAAGAAGGCCGGGCTGTAGGACTGCGCCGCGACACTGAACGGGGCGCTGCTGATTCCCGAGCTGGTGACAAGCACCGCGACAGCGCCGGTGCCGGCATTCGGCGCCACGATGTTGATCTGGCTGGCGCTGATGTAGTTGACGTAGGCAGCATTGCCGCCCACGCTGACGGTGACGCCATCGAGCGTGGTGGGGAGTTGCTGGTTGACGATCCAGGCGCTCCAGTTGTCGGTTTTCGGGGCGAGATTGGTGCCGTAAATACTGACGTAGGCTCCGGGGGTGATGACGGGCTGCCCACCGGCGGTGTTCGATATGGAGGTGATCACCGGAATACCGGGTGGCGGAGCGCCGCCCACGGTGCGGAGGCGGTAGTTCCACAGGTCGGAGACGAGGGGGACGCCGCTGGGGTCGAGCCCAAGCCCGTATGGGCTGTTCAGCCGCGCCGAGGTAGCCGCGGCGCCGTCTCCCGAGAAGCCGGCCGTGCCGGTGCCGGCTACCGTGCCGATTGTGCCGCTGGAGGAAACCTTGCGGACGCGCTCGTTCAAGCTGTCGGCGACGTACAGATTCGCCTGCGAATCGATGGCGATGGCCTTGGGGAATTTCAGGGTCGCGGTCTGAGCCGTGCCGCCGTCCACCGCCGGCCCGAATCCGCCCCCGATGACGGTCGAGATGTTCCCGCCCGGCACCACCTTGCGCACCACGTGGTTGTAGCCGTCGGACAGGTACACATTGCCCGCCGCATCCAGGGCGAGCGATTCGATCAGCCCGAGAGACGCCGCGACCGCCAGGCCGCCGTCCCCGAACACGCCGTAGCTGCCATTGCCGGCAATCGTCTGGATTTTGCCGTCGGTCGAAATCCTGCGCACGCGGAAATTCCAGCTATCGGCGACGTACAGGTTCCCGGAGGAATCCACGGCCAGGGCCTGAGGGTAGCTGAGCGCCGCGCCGGTGGCCGCGCCGCCATCGCCGGCGAAACCGGGCGTGCCGATTCCGGCGACGGTCGATATGGCGCCGGCTGCGGTCACCTTCCGGATGCGGCAGTTTCCCGTGTCGGCGATGTACAGATTCCCGGCGGCATCCACGGCCACCGCCCGCGGGAACGAGAACTGCGCGGAGGCCGCGGCGCCGCCGTCCCCGAAGTAGCCCTCGACGCCGGTCCCGGCTACAGTCGTAATCACGCCGCTGGCGATCCTGCGGATTCGCTGGTTCCGGGTGTCGGCGATGTAAATGTTGCCGTGCGCGTCGGAGGCGACGCCGTATACAGTGTCGATCTGCGCGGACGTGGCCGGGCCATTGTCGCCGGAGAAGCCGGGACTCCCGTTACCCGCGATGGAATACGTGGATTGGGCAAAGCCGGCGGTAGCCGCCAGCAGCCCGAAGACCAGGAAACCGGCGGCAATTCGAACCTGTGGCGGCATGGCTCACTTTCGAACTACAAAGGCAAACTGGCCCGAATATCCGAAAACGGCCCTACCCCATTATGCACCAGCACCCGCCGGGGTCAAACAGCAGCGAGGCGTAATCCGCCCGTAGGGGTTCTGACCCACGACGCTCCGCCGGGCCAGCCATGCATCCGCCATCCGCGGCTCCCCGCCGGGCTGGTGCAACACCCGCTCGCGGTCGCCGCTCGGAACGCGTACCGGAGCCGCTACCGCGAGGGTGGCCGCAGGCTTACTGACGGATTACGGTTGTCGTGCGCGGGCCCCGATGCCGATGATGCGACGCTCGCTCACGGTCGCGCCTTCGATCGAGCCGGAGCGGCGTTGGCGGCTGCCGGCTCACGAACGGATTACGGGCGGGCCCGCGCGGGCCCCGATGGCGGTGGTTCGTGCCAGAACAGGCCGCCGGCGGACGCGATTTTGTCGAGGATCTGGTCCCTGGTCAGTTCGCGGATCACGCGGCAGCGGGCCGAGCCGCTGAACTCGCCGCCGCCGGTTGTGGCCAGCCACTTGTAGAAGCAGTCGCCGCCGCAGCTCCACTTGGCGAAACAGGCGCGGCAATGCGCGCGCTTCTCCACGGCCTGGCCGCGGAGATGGTCGAGCGCCGCCTGGTTGAACACGTACCCGTCCCCATGGGCGTCGGGCCGGCCATAGAAGAACACGCCGGCCCAAGGGTCGTCCTCGCCGAAGGCTTCGAAACAGGCGGTGACATTGCCATCCGCCGACAGGCAGAAATTGTCCTGGGAGACGCTGCAAAAGTGATTGGTGAGCGTGCCGGCGCGCGCGCCGGAAAAGTGCACGGGGCGCCCGAGGGCGATTCCCCGCGCGGAGGCGGCCCGGTAGGCTTCGATGAACTCGTCCGACTCCGCCGATTCCGCCGCCGCGCCCCGGCCCAGCAGGTACACCGGCTCAACCTGGATGGAGAGGGGATGGAACTCGGAGCAGAGGTACTCGACCGAATCGGCGAGGGTGGAAATATGCCCGGCGGTAACGGTGAGCCGGATGCCGTACGGGAATTTGGCTTCGTCGAGGCGCCGCAGGGTGTGAACCACGCGCTGGCTGGATCCCCCGCCGGAGGCCGTGGGCCGGCACCGGTCGTGAATCGCCGGCAGGCCGTCACAGGAGAGCGTGGCGCCCCGCAGGTTGGCGACGATCCAGTCGATCCGCGCGTCGCTGAGCACGCCGTTGGTGGCCAGCGAGGACCCCAGTTCCAGATTCAACGCCGCCGCCTTGCGGCGCGCGTAATCGAACG
>Ga0265323_10000451_pt1 | contig 23459 bp, 29 predicted proteins | sample 41225metaG_FD_193580 | JGI IMG/M metagenome (GOLD analysis project Ga0265323, IMG submission 193580) | Rhizosphere microbial communities from Carex aquatilis grown in University of Washington, Seatle, WA, United States - 4-12-25 metaG | ecosystem: Host-associated > Plants > Roots > Rhizosphere...
CACTGTATCTGCTGCAGGAGACGATGGAGCAGACTGTAAACTGTTTTTACTAACTGTCACAGAATCAACTGTATTCGTGGAGTTTTCTTCATTGAAATACGCACGAATACGTTTTTTCAAATCTGGGGTTGCAACAAAATCTGGATTCTGATCCAATTGTGGTTGATCAGATTGCACTTGTGACTTCTTCTGTGATGGTGTTGTATCAACAAACGCACCAGCTAAATCCTTTCCATATGTCAGAAACTCTGGAATGAAGTCCCAGGGTTTTCGACCGTGACTAAGGCTAACAGTTGTTGTAAACGTTCCACCGACTTCCATAGAATCTTCTACAGTTTCAGCATTGTAAACCATATTCAGAAACGGGACGAATACAGGCATGCCCTCATCAATTTCTGGTCGACCGGTAATAGTAATCGAACCCTGGAGACGTTCGGAAAGTAGTTGTTGTAGTCGATTCTTTGCGTAGAAATACATGTACGCACGTGTCTTTTGTTTTATCAGACTGTTGTGCATAACCATGAGTCGATTCCCGTACTTCATCACAAGTGTATTATCCTGATAGGTCGCAAAGTTTTGTCCGGTCTCCTTCAAAGCATCATCAGGTGTTGTCTTTTGATCGCCGACTGTTGATGCAATTATATTCGTGACTACTTGTTCATCAGTTTCGATCAATGAGAATGAAATGATTGATTGGTCGTCTAGTACGTACATACTCGGATTTGGTGCTGCAAGGATCCATTGATTCGAATATCGTGGTGGTCTGAACCAAATCTCACCGTTTCGATCTGCGTAGAATACAAAGTTAATTTCTTCTGCTATCTCATACGCAAGATCTCGTCGAGGTTTGTAGTCACCCTGCCACTCAGTAAATGCAGATGTATCGATATTATACGGTTGATAGGATTGCTCCGAAAATTTTGCAACGTCGATAACATGTACGGAGGACTTCTGGAAAAGACTACCTAAGACTCTGCTAATATCCGCAGTATAGATTGTATCAGTCACTTTTCCTTTATTGTCTTTGATCTGATATGTTTTCGTTTGTGCATCAAACGTTTGTGTTTGTGGTGCATTAGTTGATCCAAGATTGTACTGACCAACACCCTGATCGGTTAAAGCACCACTCACAATCTCTTTTCTGGTCATTCCGACTAACCCGTCCATACCAAGAGTGAGATACCTAATCATATTTGCTGCGGATATTCCACCAAACTTTGCACCTTGCGATACTGGTTCATCATACCCAGTAATTATATTCTGATCCAGTGGCGAACGATTAGAACTAGCTTTTACTCGACCAGCTGGTTTGAGATTAACAAGGGCAACACGCATATACTTCGTTATATCTTCTCCCTCTATCTCGACCATCGCTCGACCCTCAGAGTAACTTACGGATGCTCTATTCACAAGACCTGTAAACGAACGAATCAATTCAGTATGTTGATTCGTTGCAATAGAATATCCGTTACCGTTCTGAACAAATCTTTTGGTATAGAAAATCACAATTCGGTCCATCGGTGCAATCTTACAACGGCCAGAAGTCAATCGTGGAGAGAACTGAGTGAGCATCAGTTCATTCGCGAACTTGCGAACTGTAAAGTTGCGAGTCTTCCCATCTTGCAGTATGCCAGTAATAGAATCACCGTCATTGTAGACATCTGCATTTGGTGGAATCGTGAGAAAGTTTCCATTTTCATCAATTGACCATCTTGCAATTATGTCACCGACAACACCACCTGAACCTGCTTCTCGACGATAAAACGTGGCCAACCTGATACCAGTACCAGGATCTTCCAAAGCAATGTGTTCGAATGCTTTCCACTCTGCAAAACTTCGAAATTCGTAATAGTTCGCCGTCGCACTATTCTTTGTAGACGGAACCGTTTGTGACGTATCAATAGATTTCTGCGATACCGAACTTGCAAAAAGGTTATGAATATCCGTGACCGGATCGTCTGGAGCGATTAGTGTATTATCCTTGTCAAACAGAGAAACGGAGAACGTACCTGGAGAGTTCCGAACCGTGCGCATCGTCCGTATATTGATCGCCTGAGTTAAATCTAGTTGAATGACCTGATCTTGAGTTGCTTTGTCACTTTGTCCAAAGCTCTTTACAATAACAACTCGAGCACCAGGCCAGTATTGTATGGTTGCCATATTACTGAGCTACCATTCCGCCAATTGGCGAAGTTGTGACTGCATCTGCTTGGAACATGAATTGATACGTCATTTGAAATGGATCTTTAGCGTCTTCCTCTGGTCCTTGGAACGAGACAAAGGTACCTAGATACGTCTCACCGTTGTATTCCAATTGCCACTTGTAATCAGTCGCCTGGTTTCCTGGTTTCTGATCGTCCCAGTACAACTGACGAAGTTGAGCTACTCGTTTCCATGCTGTCGAATCTCTGATGGTTTGCCCAGGTTGTAACCCCACGTTTTGACCACTCTCGTTAATTCGATGCATACCACCAGTGGTCGCGTTGACTGTTATATCTACCAGTTTGTTGCCCCAGTTCTGAATCTCCCAACCACCAAGAGTCTTTATCGGTGTTCGAAGTTTTTCGTATCTCGGAGCGATATGTTGAGGATTCAGATAGAACGTGAAAACGTCTGTTTGACCTGTCGCATTTGCTTGTGCACCCTGAATAAACCACGCATTACCATCTCTAATGATATAATACCGCAGTGATCCGTCGGATGCAGTTGACGTTGAAACCTGTACGTACACTGGGATACTTCCAGTTCCTGTAAATGGTGCACCAGGAACTGCTGTTCGAATATCGATAACCTGTCCAGTAGAAGGTTGCGTCGGCATTCCTAAAACTGATGCTATTTGATCCACTGAATTCGCATTGATGATATTCGCAGTTGTAACATTTTGCAGATACCGAGTAACCTGAATACTATCTACTGCGGGATTACCGTTTACAACTCTGCGAAATACTAGTTTTGTACGTGAACCGATATTTTGTTGTGATATTGACATTTACTCACCGTATGCGTGCGGTTTCTGCTTTATCAATCTAACCACATTCTGCGTTGCTCCGTCTACAATAGTTGCTTGTAGCGCGGGATCAACATTAAGTGTTATGACAGTATTTTGCTGTCCTTGCTCACCACGATGTTCACCACCACCCATTTCCCGGAACAAATGGTAGAGACCATGTCCAATTTCTTCACCAATCGTTCCGATACTAGTACCTGTTGCCATCTTTATAGCTTCGTTCGTTAGACCCACTAACTGCCCAATACCAGGGAGAAATGCAGAGACTCCTGCAACAAGTGCATCCGCGGTATGCGACGCACGATTAGTAGAACTTTGCAGTGCCTGCGCACCCTCAATTCCGGCTGCTGCAAGATCGAGACCAGAACCCATAGCACCGAATTTACCCTTTCCGAATCCAAATGATTGTCTAGTTAGACCGCCGGGTATATTAAGACCGCCAGAAACTGTTGAACCACTACTGATTGGTCTGCCATCTGGTCCGACAAGACCACCTGGAGTTGTGCCACCTATTGGTGACGATCCAGACATCACAACATACATAGGATTCGAAGGTGTGCCCATTCCACCAAAACTGCCACTACCAACTTTTCCAATAGTTGTACTTATATCGCCTAGTTTCTTGTGCACGAGAACAGCCATTACTATACCTGCGATATCAACGCCAATACCTGCAATTCCAGCAACGTCACCACCAATTGCTGCTTGACCACCCGGACCAAGTTTTCTAGCACCAAACTCTTCGAGAGAGTTGATAAGTTTTTCTGTTTTAGTCGCCATATTGTCAAATGTATCTCTAAGTTCGGCATTTGACGCATCGATTTCTTGAGTGTACATTGACACACTACCACGAACCATCTGATCGAATCCAGGCATTCCGGTTGCTGTTCCTGCTACGCCTGCATTGAAACCTCTCGTCCCAGAAATAGCAGAAATACCCTGATCTCCTATACTCCGTCTGAGAGTCGTCATTAGGTTAGTATCATTATTGAAATTAGCTGGAGCATGTGCTAATACTCGAGCAACTTCAATAGCCACATTTTTGTAGTCAGAGTCTGCTGGTCGCGCATTTCCAATAGAAGTTCCTGTCCCAAGTTTATTTGCAACTGCTGCAAACCCACCACGGAAGTTCTGGTCGGAATAGATTTTGTTGACAATATCCAAGATACTCTGTGCTGCCGGTTGAGTTGCACCACCTTTGGTCAAACTCATGTAGGCTTGCGGTCCTTGTTGCAGATTTGCAGCACCACTTATTCCAAGTTCTTCACGCATTTTTCTGGTATTCTGAATAATAGAATCCATCGCCATACCAGTGTTGGAGATATTAACATTACCACGTTGCATCGTATTATAGACGTCTTTCAACCACTCTGATGCAACTTCGGCATTTACTCCAACATTTCCCATTGAATTTGCTAGGTACTCAATAGTCTGTCCAACGTTCTCCTTGGTCAACATCTGTAACTTTGTCAGATTCGAAATGAACATATCGACCTGACCTGGTTGCTTTATAGTTCCTTCTTTATTGATGCGTTCCATTACAGACATCATTGTTTGTCCGTACTGATCGGCAAACTCTTTACCGTATCGAGATGCTGCTTGCATTTTCAACAGGACAAGATCCCATGGTTCAACAATTGATTTCGTACCACCAGGAAGGGTCGACAAAGAAAACGCACTAGCAAGTTCGATCTTTATTCGACTTGCACGAACGGACAATTCATTCATCTTCAACAGAATACCACCGAGCAGACCTACCATTGCGGCTGTCTCTTTTGGGTATTGTCGAAATATCGAAAGAGTGTCGTTACTAGTCCTGTTGTAGCTTTCTTGGGATTGCTTCGCCCTGTCCCATGAGTCACGGATGCGATCAACTCCTGTGCCAATAGCGTAAAGTGCTGTACCTGACGCAAAAGGATTCTGAGCAATCTGAGCAAGATACGTGCCCATCTGTGACAATAAACCGACGGTAGCAGACATCTCTAAGACTGACGCCTGACTCAGTTGTTCACCACCAGCGGGGTTTATTGGGTCAGCCATTGTTATTCAATAATATCCAAGTTATCGTCTTCCTTCGCACTGAAGATGCCTGCTTGCATCTCTGCATGTTGCTTCTCGTACAAAACGTTCTTTCGAACGTCTCGATCCTGAATCTTCTTCCATATCTCTGGTTGTAACCACGGGAGAAGACTGTCTCGAAGATCAGTGATCAGTTTGAGTTGTTCAGCTTTCTCTGTTCGATGATTGTATAAGATCCAGAGACTGATCTCCAGTCGTTGACTGCTGATATCTGGAAGATGATTCTGGACAAGTATCCAGTAACCTCTGATCAACGGATCACTGACCATTTTTGACATCTCTTGTTCACAGAAGGTATACCATTTTGTGACCGCTAACGTATACGACTGCCAAATATACGCAAGTATCGTAGTAGGGACTTCACGTATCCAACTGTCGTCGACTTTGCTATCGTTAACTCGAATGATTGCTTCAGCTAGCGTCGTAAGAACTGGTCTCGGATTTGAGTACGCGATCAGTCGAACCTCGATTGGGATATTGCCTAGTCTGCCTCGAGTAGGGAACGGAAAGAGTAGCACTATTGGCGAAGTACCTTTCAGTATCGCACTACGAACGTCACTTTTCTGGAACTTTATCGAAAGAGGTGGGACTCCCACTATTCTCTGCTGGGAATCCAACTCTGTCGCAGTTTGTTTCGACATGTGTAATGACTTCTCCTTCTGACGGAAATTCTTTGTTGCAGTATCGGCATCGATAAGTATTGTCTAGTGTCATTATCGCGGGTTTTGTTGCTGCTTGTGCAACCACTTGTTCTACTGATACGTCGACCTGATGCGTTACTCCGCGCATTAACTCTTCAATCTCTTTCTGTTCGACTGGTGTCAGAGTATCGTAAGCTTCTTTGCAGATAATCTCAGCACTTGAATACCGAATCCGTATGGAACCCTCGGGAATATCAGTGACTAGGAATGTTTTACCGGTCACATGACACATTGCTATACCGTGCAGTGCTCTGACTTGTTTCTGTTCGAGTGCCACATAAATTGCGTATAAACGATCACGGACGAGTTTTTCGAAGTTTCTGATCTTCATCCGTTTGAAGTCTAGTTCTGATAACTCTAGATTGTTCGATTGGTTGAACGTCTCAAGATCTTCTTGTGTGCAGAGTGCCACACCATTAAATCGCCAAATCGACCGAATCAGTGTCTCTACGACACGTTTCTCTTGTCTAACACCTTCGGGAAAACGTGCACAATACATTGCGGAGTCTTCATCCTCACCGGCGTTCAGCAACCGCATTGTGAGGATCGTGTTGCGAAGAGAAGTTCCGATCCAGTCAAAGAAGGGTTTGATATCGACAAGGTTGATATCACCAGTAATTGGATCTTTTAACGCACCAAGACTTGAAAGTATGTCTAACGGAGAAGTTGCCATTTGAAGACCTCATAAATTAGCGACTCGAGTGAGTCAGTATTAGTTGAGAGAAGGATACCGAGATCGTTTTTGTGCAATCTCAAGAAGAAGCTTGTTACTGAATCGGACCGACGAACACTCTTTCTGGCCAGATTGTTGCAGTCTCGGAAACAGATGACGTTCCCTCACGAACCGTCTTTCTGAGGTTATTTACCCAGCAACGATCGTAGAGAACCGCACGTCGATTTCCTGTCGGACCTGTCCACTGCTCCAGAATCTGAACCGGATCAGTGATACTCGAGATGTTGCCACCTGAGATGTCGTATCCGAGTGCGTCGATCATGTTCGCAGTATACAGTTCGAATCGTGTCACAGCAATCGTGAAATCCGTACGACCAGGGATGATCTCGAAGATGTCGTCGGCAACGTTTGCGATCTCACGTATTCGTTCCAGTGTTCGTGTCTGGTCAGGACTGAACTCTTGCAACGTTCCAATGCGAATTCCCTGACTCTTAATTGTGTATGCATAACTTACCACCGCCTGCGTCGAAGGTATTGCTGTCATTGTAGTTCCCTCAGTTTGTTAAAGTCTCTTGCATCCTCTTTTTTAACGGTGCATTCATATTCTCCCACTCCGGAATCAGTTTCGAGTACGTTTCTGGAAACCATAACCGGTATCCTGTCATCGTCAACGAATGCTTCTTTTTGAGATGAGTAGGTGTGATATGTCTCAGTTTTACTTGACACACTTGACATACAACATAATCGATATTTTCTTGGCTTTCCATACTTTTACACAAACGGGAACAGAACGAAGTCAATAAACTTGAGAGGAAACGCGTACGCCACACTTCCGACCACCTTGACACCTCGAGGATCGATTCCACTCAGACTAGCTTTTATCGGAATCTCGCCTGTTGTGGGATCAGTTTGAACACCGTACGCAGCAATCTCACCTTGATTGACCAGACTGTTCAAAATAGTTGTAGTTGTACCTTCAATATCTGATAACACATCTGTCGTAATCGTGAGACCCTTGTTCAAATATGTGTTGCGAATCTGATCTCTGATCGACCGTTTTACCAATCGTTTGACAGCCGGAATAGAATACTCCGTTGTCTCTGCACTGGTCGGATCAGTTGTAATCGCATCGTAGATCGTGATGATTCCACCGGTACTTTGCAGTACCATACAATTTCCTGCACCAAGCATGAGTTTCTGATTCTCATCCCAGTAGTCATCAGGAATTGAGATACCAATAAGTGTCGCACCGTGAAGTGGAGTACTGCGACGTGGTTGTGCTGCTCTGAGTCCGGCAACCGCGCAGGCTGCGAAGTTTCCGTCGAGTTGCATAACTGATCCATCAGGAGCGACTCTAGTTACAACCGATGGAACCACATTGTTGGTGTCCTGACTGTGAAAAGCGGTTGATCGACCAACGTAGCTTTCAGGAGTGTTCTGATCACCGATCAAGTCGAATCCACCAGACATATAGTCAACTGATGGTTGCCCGACACCCATTCCACGCTCTTTCTTTACATAAATCTGGTTGCACCACTGAACGTGCTGATACAGATATGCTTGGACTGCTTCAACATCTGAGTTGGTAACACCCGAACCCATCGAACCTGTTGGGAACAGACAGATAACGTCCTCAATCAGATCCTTCTTCTTCAACATGTCGATCGCATTGTAGTAGTTCTGACGATTGAACGTCGAACCTTGGGCTTGAACAACAAGTACACCTGGCGAACCGTTTTCCAGAACGATCGAACCGCCGACAGTTAAGATACCTGTCGTGTTACTTTCTGTCCCGTATGCAGCAACTAACGCTGTTTTGTTAGTGTACATTATCGGTACATATTGTGTCGTCGGAATGCTCCGTACGTAAGTCACGTAATACACTGTATTCTGCGTTGGCGGAGTAGTCCACGTAATCACTCCCGTCGCACTGACAGAGTATGCGGACGGACTGTACAATGAACCAAGACTTCCTGTTACGTAGTCCAAGGCACCAGGAAGTAGACCTTGACGACTTGCGATCTGCGATACAGTTATTCCAGTTCCAGCAGGGAGATTGTCAACACTTCCAGTTCCGTGAAATACCTGTTGGTCGACAATAGTCTGTGTCGTTGGTCCCAGTCCGACAATCGCAACAATTCGTGCAGCTTGACCGAGATTCGCCAACAGCGAGTTCGGTTCGATTGTTACAGTAACATCAGATGGACGATAATTCATCACTCACCTCTTTCGTCGAAGAATGATTGTACTTTGATTTTCATATTCTGTCAGAAAAATACTGACATTTGCGTCGGTCACCAACGTTTACTTCGATTCGTCAGTTGGTTTTCCTGCATTCTGTTGAACAGTTTGCAGTTTCGCTTTGATGGCTGAGAACTTGTTGAATGCCCAATCAGCTCCGTTGTAAACCAAAGCGGCCGTGCCAACATAGTCAAGGAATCCTGCGAAACGATTCTCTCCGTAGTCAATCGCTAGTATCTTACTCATCGCTCCGTAATCGAAAGCTTTTGCGTATAAAAGAGCGAACGCAAACGTGAGAACTTTGATGGACTGGCCAGACAGTGGTTTCTTGTCACCGACTTCGACAAGAAATCCTTTAATAACCTCGACAACAGCACTGATAAAGATTGAGAACAGAAACAGTTTCGCCAGATTCACAAACAGCAAAGTCCAGTCTATGTTCATCGGAACTCCTACTTATGAGTGATTACCGGATTCGATGTCCCTGATAATGTCGGTTTGATTATCGTTATCGTTGCACTCAATGGGCTTCCAGTTAATCCAGTTGATGCTATTGCCAATGTCAGTGTTCCGGCATGTCTACCGGTTGTTGCATAAAAGTAAGCATAGCCACTTGAATTTGTCGTTGTGCTTGCTGGATATACTGTCTCGCCGTTTGGGTATGGCGGATAACCAGTTATGGATGATGTCACTGTTACACCTGAAACTGGATGCCCATATTGGTCGAGCACCTGTGCTACTACTGGAATGACAAGAGTGCTAAGAACATTTAAGTTTTGACTACTACCGGAAATTAAAACAATTGAATTTCCACTTCCAATAATTCCGTATTCATTAAATGTAATTGGGGAAAACGCATAGCCCGAATTCATTACTGTTACTTGATACGTCCCTATTTGATTTCCTAAAGTCAACACGGTTGAATCAGCACCGCTTATTCCAGTAGTTACGCTTGTTGCCGAAAGAGTTTGTCCCGTTGCACCCACTGGATAAGAAGCAATAGTGTTTGTTGCTGTTGCTCCCGATACTGGATTTCCACTTGCATCATAGAAAGTTGCAACACAAGGCAATGGCAATGGATAACCTATATCGTATGTTTGCTGGTCTCCCGATGTTGGAAACATGCTTGCCGTGTTGAGTGTAGAATGGACATCATTTCCACTTGCCGACGAAAAACTTGCTACCGATGAATAGTTTGTACCATTGTATGTTAAGTTCGGAGTTACTCCATACATACGATTACTGTCGGCTATGATTCCAGATGTTGTAAAGTAATTCAAAAGAGTTCTATTCGCACCAACGGTTCTAAGATAATTGTTCTTCAGCACTATTCTTGCGCCTTGAGCGGCACTATCATTAGAACTTATCCATGCAACATAATTGCTAATGCTGTCTACAATATTTCCTGAAACAGTTGTCGTTCCGTTTCCTTGTTGTGAAAGATTCCAACCATTAGAAGAACCGTTCCCGATACAGACATTGTTTAAAAAGGCATTGCCAACACCCATTGGGCTACCACAAGATGAAAACCCATGAAAGCTACAATTCCTTACAGTATCATATTTGTTCCAATACCAATCCGTTACCCCATTGTACACATTACGTCCATAACAGAATTGAACCACATTTCCACCCGCAGTTGGATTCTGCGTTGAAAATGAATTTGTCGGACTCCCTTGTAATCCATAACCACAAAGATCACCAGTTGTTGCAATTCCATCAACATGATTTACAACATTAATCAGTGAATCCCATTGTATCAAACATCTTGTGCAAGTATTAATATAAAGTGATGAACCCCCACAAGTATCTATATTGCATGTATCAATAAGTCCGTTCGTCACCCATGTCATATAAAGACTTCCAAACAAATTATTCATCGTGTGCAATTTTCTAAACGTAATATTTGATGAGGTAAGATTTGGGTAGCCAGCCGTTATACCTATGCAAAAGTTTCGTAAGTCTATATCTCTAACAACAACATCATGTGATGTTCCCTTTATCTCATTATCGTAACGATAGACTCTAATAGAATCTCTTGTTGCGGGAAAGGTTACATTTCCATAAGGGCAAAGAAAAAGCGTGTCATGTCCCAAACTATAACCAAAACTTCCGGGGTGTGCCGCAAGAGTATCGGCAAATGCCTTGAATGTTGTTGAATTAGAGCCGCGATACTGAATATTTGATGAAGTAATAAAAGTTCCTCCTACCCACTGGTAAAAGGTAGTGTTGAAAATTGCATATCCTCTGGTTGCTGCCCAATAAACATGGGGATCGCCATAAGCATTTGCCGTCCATACAAGTTCTCGCCCATCACCATAAAAAATAGGGTTGGCTCCGGTTCCGTAGGCACCTATTACTATTGGCGCACCTGTTGACCCTCTAAGTGTATCTATAAGTTGACCGGCAAATGTGTCTCCGCGTTTAAACAAAAGCGAATCACCAGCATTGAATGTCATTGGGATTGGCAAGACACCGCCGGTACTCAAATATATTCGCATTGGAGTCTTATAGGGAAATGAAATTGTTCCACTATTTGCATCACTCCCGCTTGCCGCGAAATAATAATTCGTTGCAAATAGCGGAATAGCAAACAAAACTAAAAGAAATAATACGATTATTTTTTTCATATCTACCACATTACAAAACAAATAGAATAATAGTTCGTACCGGGATTATTAATCTGTGAAGCCGTGCCGATTGTGTAGCCATTAGAGTTGATTGCTGTGCAATAAGCGCTTGAACCACTTATGGCACTATTCGTCCACCAGCCTGTTGAGATAGTCCCACCTGTTAAACTCGAAAACCACAATTTCTGAACCGGATTTATCCCCGTTATCCAGATTAATTGTGGAGTCTTTGTAGTCATTACGATGCTTTGAGCAATACCTGTTCCTGTATACTTGTTCACCCAAATACTGTCGGTCACACGAGCAAACCAAAAACCGCGAAAAAAAGTCCCAGTCTGATTCATTGTTTGACTTGCCGTAAGATGAAGCGTATCTGTCTTCAGCGTTGCTGTGTTATTAAAACTGCCGGTTGTCTTCAAAGCACAAACTGTATCATTTGTCATGCTATCTGATACTGCATAATCATAATTGTATGAAGCATTTATGGTGTTAGGCTTTGCTACCAAGAACGCTGGTTTTACTCCATCAAACAAAGCCGGAATATTTCTAAGTGTTTGATTCCCTGTCCATTTAACGAGTCCTATCTTCCCATATTCTTTTCTTGCCGCAAACCAATAATATACAATGGTATTTTGATTCATCTCATTCGTGAAGTGGATGGTAACGGTGCTATCACTACCATTAAAGGAAATCATGCCACCAAATAATGATGAATCAGTATTAGACTTAAAAGCTGAATCAGTACCCATATCTGATGTTTTCCAAACAGCCACATGAGCGTCTGCCCCCTTAATCTGAAAAATATCTGGATTCAAATGCACACTGAAAGTTCTCGTTGCCGCACCGTTTCCACGAATGGTATCTTGCTGAAGATAATGATACGTCTGTGGAATAACGGCACTAACTTTCCTTACCGTCTGCACCGGATAGACTGCCGCTTGCGGAAAGTTCTGAGCTTCAGCTTTGAAGGCAAGTGCAAATAAAAGTATGGCTATTAGTTTTGTCATGGTAGTGTGTAGTCTACAATAATACTAAATACTTCTCCGTTCCCTTTTGTTGTTACCGATGTGAAACAGACGCCAACCTGATAATCATTCGGGATATTCGGATTCCCTATCGTTGTTTGCGATGTCCAAGTACTTCCGCTTGTCACTGTAATTGTCCCCATCTGCGTTACCGTTGTGCCTGCGGCTTTTCGATATAGAATGCTTGCTGTATATGAGACTGCCGATCCTAAGTTGTTCGGCGTGCAATAGATCGTGTCTGCATGGAAGGTATGTGTTACCGTCGTCCAAGTAGTGTCAGTTGTATTGGTATGTGAGGAATCTATTCCGATTGGAATCTGTGTAAATGGTTGAACGAATGAAATTGAATCAGTCCCAACCACATAAGGTATCCAGCCAGCATGCCATGTTCCAAAGTAAACGCTATACTGTTGAACAACAGTAGAAACGTTACTGTGCGTGCCCACGTTAAGTGAGTCTGCAGGCGACGTCGGATATATGACACCGTTCTTTCGGCTGAACTGCCCATTCATGTACAGTACGACGAACAGTGAAAGTAGTACAATCTTCAGTAGTTTCACAATGAACACCTCTGTGTGGTTAGTATTGGATAATCACAATCTGTCTGTTCGTCAAAACTCCGTTAGCGTTTGTATTGATAGTCACGGTATTAACGTCAGTCACGACAATCGAGATGATATCGGTCATGTCGTATGCGAATGCAGCAGTTTTGCCAACGGTAAACGCACCAGTCATAGTAATCGTGTAGAGTCCTGAACTGCTATAACCGTAGCTTGGTACTACGCCAATAGTATTATCCTGAACTACCGCTGTTGGTGCAGCTACTCCTGCTTGCGACAGTGATAGTACAGCAGTTGGAAAACCACCACTTCCACTGGAACCGCCACTCGTAATTATTCGCATTTTACCTGACCTCTCTTTACGAGAAAAATACTGGTCCTTGTGTCAACTTCCAACGTTTCCTGGGAAACTTCTACGCATATCAACTTCAACATCACTGAGTTCCGGAACTTCACTATCTCGACCCCATTCAGTTCTGACCAGACACGTCACGACTTTTTCGTAGACAATATCGTTGTCTCCTCGTCGTCGTTGTCCGTCTGGTCCGGTAGTCACAGTATCGACATAGATTCCCTTTCCGTGCAGTTCGCCCACTGCGAGATTGTACGTACCAGGATCAAATATCGAGAGACTGTCGGCAAAGTCCACGTCCACCGTCTGAGTTCGTGCGAGTTTTAAGTAGATCTTAAGAAGGTCTGAAATATCCTGTGCAACCTTCTCATCGTTCACCGACGCACATCTGAAGTTAAGCGTTATCTCTTCTAATCCACCCGTTCTGTTATACGGTGCTCCGACAACTTGACATACAATATCAGGTTGCGTTGGTGTTCCGTATACAGTTGGATCACTGACAATAGAAGAACCGCCGATGCTAGTAGTGTTATCTGACATAAGGTAAAACCCGGCAGCAGACCAGAGTTCGAATACTTGCGGTATACTGCCGGGTTGAACTGATCCTGTCGCATTGAACGGAATGTAGCAATTTTGCCACTTGTTTTGTTTGTCGTACGGTTCGATACTGCCTGTCGCAGTTAACACTATCAAACCAGAGTTCGGATCTCGATAGCCGACACCCGCATACAGCGTATCAGGTGCATAGCCAATCTGATAGACGTCGACGAAAACGCCCTTTGCCAAGATCGCATCAGAAAGAATCTGCTGAGCGACCTGTCCAGGACCAACGGTAATCAGTCCGTTACCGGATTGACCAATCTGAGATTCTGGTCTGAAAGTTCCAATAAATCCGTTAAATCCCTCGTCGGTCTGGCGCTCACCAGCAGTTGAGACAGTAATAACAGGGTACTTCTCGCCCTCGTACGCGAACGCTTCAATTGCAAGTCGCTTAGTCGTCGGTCCGACATCTGCAGGTAACTGAACAATATCGAGTCCAGTATTATACCACTTCGGCGTGGAAATAAAAACTCGATTCAAATACTCCACAATCTCACTACGAACAGCTTTTGAATGTTGCCAGAACATTTAAGGATATACCGTAGAGATAGGAATTTTTGTGCGTTCATCCTCTGGAGACAAAAGATTCACTTTGAATCTCTGTGACATCAGTTGTTCTCGAATGATGCTGTCAAGTTTATTCACAACCTCGAAATACAAAGTCTCCCCGATTGGCGATTGATCGCTGGTAACTACAAGGATATCAGTGTCGCCAATATACGGTCGGTGAGTTGTCCAACACATGTTCTCTTCGATCGAAATCTTACCTTCTTCGTTAATCTTGATCTTGTCTCTCGTCACCATAGGCATTCGAATGAGTACTTGGTTAGCACCATGGTAGTCGTCCGAGCACGTCTTGTACTGCTTCCAACCGAATAACGAGAACTGATTTCCCTCAGGTCTATTGATCGCTGTTGGTCTGATATCCTTGAACATCGTCTCGAACGAGAATTGAACAGTACTTCCAGTTGGGTTCAGAAGTGATTGGTGAAAGTGAATTTCAACGGGCTGAGGGTCGATATCGAATCGTTTGACTACAGCAAACTGACTAGAGTTTCTCAGATCGTTAACTGAAAGAACTCTAGTCAGTGATTGTCCATTTACCCACACGAATATTCCACCGTCACCTTGACCAATGTAAGGTCGAAGGTCAGGATGTGGACCAAGTCCATTCCACATATTGAAGTATGCTGGAGGATTCGGATTGACCCACATATTCGATGTTACTAGGATAGATCCTGTTGGTCCAGTAAGAGAACCAACTATACTCCCCGCAGGAAGTTGTTGTAGAAGGTAACACCGAACAGCGTTCACCCGAATCTCTATCTCATGACTACGACGAACGTAGTCCAGCATAGAGTTATTTGCTGGTCCAACTCCTAGAAAGTCACCATATCGAAGACCAGGACCATCAGGAACTGAACCACCCGAGGTGACTACAGTCATAAGTTATTACTTCGCTGCTGCTGGTGCTGCCGGTGGTGCTTGATTTTTGTTCTGAAGGTTCGATATGAACTCGTGAACGAACGTGGAAACAAGACCGAGAATCAGTGTGACGTACCACGGATTCGTTCCACCTACGAGTGGTGCGATGAATGTGACAAGAACGCTGAGAACTGGAACAACAACAGTCGTGATCGTTAAGCTGGAGAGACTTGGACCAATCGCAGTGACTGCTTTGGTCACCAGATAAACGATAACTGGCGTTAAAACCGTGATGAGTGTATTGATTTGATCAGGCATCATAAACTACCTCTCTTGAAGAATGTTTATAGAATCGTTAGTTAGATAGACATAACAAAAAGTTACAGATATTGAGCGTTAACAGAACAGTCAGCCGAACCGATTGCCTTCGGAGAAGCTGTGGAACTGTTGCACCAAACGATTCCGTTAACGAACTTTATACCAGTAAGTTCACCGTCAAGAGTGAAGTTCCCTTTGCTTGGAACAGGAATGATGAACCGTGGCACAGCACCATCTCCTGGTATTGTTGCTGAGTCAAACAGCAAAATATACTGCGTCGCACCGTTATTGCTGTACCCTACAATAGAATATAGGGTACCAGGACCTACTTTTATGATAGCTCCGTTGGAGTAACCGTTGCTGTCATAACTTAAAAGTGTGGGACCAGCGAACCGAAACGCACCAGCTGTTTGGTCCAATGCTGCGTTAAGTGCATCTTGTTCAGAAAGTAGTACGGTCATATAGGTTACCTGTAGTTTTTCTCTTATAGACCAAGTCGCGTACCACGAAGACCTCTGGTTAGAGATCTCGGGAAACTGATGACTGAGGAGAACTGACCAGCAATAGTTAACGTGCCCATTTGGTACGCCATCTTCGTCGGCTTCAATGTAGTTGAGATCCAGTTAAGCGTTCCTTGATTTGCAGCAGCAAACTTTGCTTGTCTGTCTCTAGTCAGCACGATTCCGTTGTCACTGTATTGAAAGTGAACTCCTGCTTCGAACCACTGTAAACGTTGACTGGAGTGAAACTCCGCGCAAAGCCAGATCGGATCAACTAGAACGTCAGGTATATCTTGTAACTGAGCGAAACTGAAACCGAACGTAATCGGTGGGTAGCTGTTGAAGAAGGACAAACCTCGGTACCAATCTTCTCTAAGTTCTGCGTCTCCAAGTTGGTCAGGCATCTTAAAGACACTTCCTGGAGCGTTCTGCACACGCATTGAGAGACTGCTACGCAAAGCATCAACAAAATCTTGTGGAACTGCATTTATCGACTCTTGGAGGCTATTCACGTCTCAGACTTTCGGCAGTCAGTGATCGATTCAAACTCATACTTGCAACCCCTTCAAAACAAAAACAGCAGGCAGGTATTTGAGTTCCTGCCTGCTGTCTCAGTAAAACTTATGAACGAAAAAGGATGCGATTAGTTATGCGTTCCCTGAGCGAGCCCATTCGCATTGATGATGGCCATACCCAGTTCCTCGTACCCGACATATCCGATACTGGCACTGCGCGGCTGATCGTCCGGAAACACTGTGAATTCTGTACGAATCGGCATCACTCCGAAGAAGCGAGGTTCTGCAAACGCATACACTGTCCCCTGAGGTACCAACCTGCTGACCATGATGTCAATTCCCCAGATCTGTCCAAAGTAACCAGTCTGAAGAATCTCCCTCATCGTAACAGGATCGACGTCTGTGGAACCGTATGACCGGATATCCTTGAACGATTCGAACTGCATGAACAACGCGTACACCGGAATATCGTGTGTTGCGATTGTTGCAGTCAGTGCATTCAAGAACGTCTTGCTACAGCCACTTGAACTAGTAACAACTGGGTTGTTCCCAGTGTTTGCTGCCGCTGTCGTCGCTGCAAGGAACAGAAACTCGTTGTCCTCTTGAAGGTTCGTTGCAATACGAATCCATTCCTGAGTACGATCGAGAACGTTGAACCTGCGGTGCTGGATCTCACTGATACGAATACTCGCAGGTGAGAAAATCTCCCAGGTTGTCGGTTCGACGTATGTTCCTTCGACCACGTACTGTGCAACCGTCGCACGTTTCGCAACGACGTAGGCAGGAACACTGATGTCCTGATCGTATCGAGCAATCTGACCTTGAGCAAGTACGTCAATTTCGAAAAACTTCCGTGCTTGCCCTGAATAGTCAAGTTGCGTACGAATAGGTACCGCCATCTGCGCACCTACTGCACGTTGACCGCTTTCTGTAAACAACGCGTCCCACACGTTGTTCTCGTCAACAACTGAGTCAGCGTACTGCCGATATGGATCGCTCATCTGACCAGCTGCGTACGTTTGACGGACACCGGTACTTGCAGTCTTCTGGAAAGAAAACCCAGAACCTGGCCGTGTACCGATCGTCAACGCTTCAGGATTCACTTGAATTGCTCGCCCTGCTGCGTCGTACAAAGTGATTGGTTTCATGAATACCTCTCTTTAATCGTGATAGTGAATTGTTTTTGAACTCGTAGTATGTACGTGTTTGCAAATCCTCTGTTACATTCGGAGCACGATGCCGATCGTATAGTTGTTCGATGCAGACGGGATCTGTTTCAAGATACCTTTGACCGATCCTGTCGAACCGTATGCTGTCCCGGTCCACTTTGAGTTCGCACTGCAATACAACGGTGCACCGACAGACGCAGTAAGAACGTCAGATTCGTATGCACGAACAGCACTACTCGCAGCAACTTCCGCCGAGTGATCGACATACAGCGTTCCGGTACCGTGGATAAGCGTCACCAAGGAACCAGTTGGAGGAGCAGACAGTTCGGTCGTAGCGTCTTGAACAACGTAAACTGCAGCATGTTGCGCTGTTGCAAGAGACACCAAACCACCAGCGTTATCCTGGAAGAACTGACCTGCAGTCCATCCAGTTGTGATCGTAGCAGCAGACACTTGCCCGGTCTCCTGAATGCCACCGAAGGGAATAGTTACTTTACTCATAATACTTCTCCTTTGAATTGTGTTTTGAAGACTGTGTTATATGCTACTTTGTTGTCTCTCGCACGAACGATACGTTATCTTCCGTAATCGTGACGTTTCAAGAACTGTCGGGCATCGACTCCTTTTGCCGCGAGTTTGGATTCCGTAGTTGTAAACGGAAGGGCAACCGCGTCAGCTCGTCCGTCAATCTGCATCTGTGGAACGAAATCTAATCGTGTACCCTGTCTCGCAGATCGCAGTGCCGGTGCAATAGGTCCGGTTTCAATCTTTCCGTCACCTTTTACACCGTTTGAAATCTCTCCTTGAGTTGTAACTGTTGTCGCTGGTTGTCGAACTGATTCAAGATGATCTCCGACAACTCCACGCTCCATGTTGTGCAACTCCGGAAAATCTCCGCCAAGTGCTTCCATTGCGACCACCGGTAGCATTTCAACCATATTCCAGTTGAATTGATATCCAGTGCTATCGAGTTTCGATGCAGCTAGTGCTGCCTCTCGAATGGATTCACGAGTGAATGGAATCAAACCTCTGGAGGCTTGCAACCGTGCTAATTGCACAGCGTTCGTTGCACGTTGTGTGACAGCTGCTTGGGAAGTCAATGAGGCGTCCCTTGAAGGTGTTCCTTTTGTTCCTTCATAGTTCCGCACAAGTTTCTGTGCGTAACCAGCGTCGCCGAACATCTTGGTGTAATACGCGAGCAACCCTTCTGTTCCTTCTGCGGCGACAACCTGCATCGCTTTCTGTCTCTGCACTGCACCAAGAAATGATGGAAATGGTTCTTTTTCTTTTGGTGCGCCACCCATTTCGCCACCACCGTGTTCCTCTTGACCGACCATCTGCTCGCCTTTATCGAATTCGTTCTCGTGAGCAGATTCGTCACCTTCAGGACCTGAAGGTCCACCAAGACCAACTTCGTCCATAATAGTATCGACTGCTTTCTCGATCTGCTTGACTGCTTTCTCGACGGGTTTCACTTCGACCGTTTCTGTTTTTCCGCCCTTCTCTTCTCCGCCTTCTTCACCGCCACCGCCCATAGGCAGTTCATCTGCATGCAGATTCTTATCTGCACCACCCTTTTCACTTTCGTCCTTCACAACAGGTGGAAATCCGTCACCAGCACCTTGTTTCACGATGGTAACCGATTTGCCTTTGGTCGACTGTTTAATGAATCCGAGACCGTAAGTCTTGGCTTCCTTCAACAGTCGACTCTTGTACTCGTCGGAGACAAACCTGTCGTAATTTGCTTGGGTCATGTCTTTCGGAGTGTTGCAGACGTCGGCGAACGTAAAGATGACTTTCGAACCTGTCTTCACATTCGTGACTACCCAGCGAGAGTTGCGCGGATTCTTGTCACGAATGAGAGTCACTGACGCTTGTCCGACCAACCGAGGGCTGTCAGCAGCATTGACGTTCTGATCTTCCTTGTTCTTGGTCGTGTTGAACTCGCTGTTCTGTTTGCGCCACGCATCGAGTTCTTTTCCTGCGGAGTCACCAGAAACCGGCCACTTATCACCGGTGTCCTTATCGATCGCACTGTCGCCTGCTCCTGACGGAGGAATGTATGTTGCAGTCTTGGTCGGAACAAGTGATAGACCAAACAGACCGAACAACTTGTTTATTCCAGACGCTTGCTTGTACGTCTCCTGGACGTGCTGAGGTGCGTCTTTCAACGTCTCTGCCGCTTGAACGTCCTTGTTCAGAACGATCGCTTTCTTCCAGTGAGCTTCTGCTTTGTTCGCTTCTTGAATGATTTGAAGTGCTTTGCTTGCTAAGGACTTCAAACCGGAAGCAACTCGTTCACTTGGACGAGCAACGTTCAGATGAGCGATTTGATTCTGAGCTTCGGATACAACCTGATCGATGTCCTTGTTGATGGTCTCGAAGTCCTGAATCGCTTCTCCTACCAGTTGCTGTGGTTGGACACCGTCAGCTGCTACAACAGCGGCTACTGGGATCGCTTTGTAAGATGTTACCGCACTGACAAGTCGCTCTTTCACCTGTCCGAGATGCGTTATCATCTGTTGCAATGCCGCAATTTTTTCTTTCATTGGGTCCTCGCTAACGTTGTTGTGATTTGTAGTTTGAGATATGAACTTTTCGAATTGAGCTTCTTCAACAGCGGTATTGACTACTTCATTCCACTTGTGCCCGTTGCGATCGAAGGAATGGGTATCGACAACAGTACTATTCTTGCGAATTTGTACACCTACTTTTTCGGGAGTTTCAAAACCGATGAGAGAAGCGACGATTCCGTCACTTAATCTTGCAGAGCGTATCGACCATGTTCGTTGATGTGTCTGTGCCATAACTGTCAGAAATATAATAACAGTATGTCACAATCCCAACGAAGTTACAATAATTTGTTACGAAGTTTTACGGTCAAACGGTAGGTGATTACTTAAGACGTGTCTTTCTCGATTGTTTCATCTCTGTTCCCTCATCCAGGTTAGGAGGCGGGAAGCGGCTTCGATTTTTGGATTAGTCATTTCTGTCCCTAATTCCTCCCATGAATCTCCATCCACTATTTCATTTTCAAATTCAAATAACTTCTTCGCAAGTTCTTCCGGCGTTGGAAGAATGATATGGGGGAAAGAATTGAAATAGCGCACAATACTTGCTGTTGTTTCTCTGAAAGTAGCATAAGTTACACTTGCAAGAGCATCATAAATTGCATCCAACATTACTCCTTATCTCGCCCAAAATGGCAGTTTTCTTCGTTCATCTCTTCGTCGTTTTCTCTTTCTGGTCGAAGCCCGAATAACTTTTAACTCAGCTTCTCGACGCTCACGATCCGTCTTATACTTCCGTTGCTTCCGAGAAAAGCCACGAATGGTATCCCGACCAACCTTAGTTGTTGCATCTCGATGACCACTCATAATCAAGATTCTTTCGACATCAGTTTCTCGGCAGCACAAGCACGACAAGTCGTTCCATAGCGATGGGCATCTGCGTCGCAATCATAGTTGTCCCTTACATCTACGACAAATGCTTCAAGTTCCTTTATTCGACTCAATAGCTTTTTCTTCTTTTTCACGATCATTCTCCATATCCATCAAGTAGGGATCATTCGGCTTTGAGAACGGACTTACAATATCTTCATCCGTTTGATCCAGAAACGATGAATCAACTCCAAAGATCCCACCGCTTTGCGTATCCTTGTAGATACCGACATGCACTTCGAGTTTCGAGTCAGGATCTATCACCGAAATCTCTTTTATGTAGATCGTCTTTACCTTCTTCATACAGGAGCCGCTTCTGGTTCAGCCGCTGGTGTTTCATCGATTACGACGATCTCAGACTCCTTCATGACAAGGTAATCGATACCGTCGATTTCGATGTCACGATGTGCAAAAGCATTATCTCGTAGAATTGCCTTATTCATTTCACTCTCCTATTCTGTTTATTGCTTTGACGATGAGGCTGGCGAATACTTTTCGTTGAACGCTTTGACGAGCATGGAATTTAGAATCATTTTTGTCTCAAGTCGGACGATCGGCATTATCTCCCCTATACTGAATATCTCATATCCATTCGAATCGAATGCTGTTGTAAATCTTTGGGCTTTCAGGGGAAGTTTTATCTTCGCCAGCACCCCATTCTCCTCTTCCGTCACCACTGGATGGGAGGCGGAGAGAACATACTCGACGATAGCACGAGCACCATCCTTATCGGTATGGTTGAACTCTCGATTCAGTTCCCATTCCTGATCAAATATCTTTTCCTGTTCCGGTGTTAGCTTATTCATCTCTTTCTCCTTTTATTATACACATAATATAGTAAAAGAAAACTTGGAAATCAAGTGCTACTCAAAGTAACGGCAAATAAAGTATTGTAAACTAATAAGTTAACCGACAAAAATTTATTTTTTGTTGTCATTTAACGAACCTATAAGTTATTGTTTCTCAATAAGTTAGCAGAATTTTGGTAACCTATTTCTTTTCAATAGGTTCAGACGACGAACTGGTTGAATTTTGTTCAGGTTCATCGAACAGCAGTGCAATACCGTCAACAGTCACAATCTTGTCACGATATCGGAGATGCAAGTCCTCAATATCCTGGACAAGTTTATCAAATAGCATCACGAGCAAACTAAGAACCGATACCATAAAAAGAGCCGCCCAAATGTTATTTTCCCATAATCCAAAAGAAGCCGCGCCCATAATCGCCAAGATAAAGCAACAAATTAAGTTTTTCATTTCCTCGCTCCGTATAAGTTGAATGATTAAACAAAATCGTATTGCCAATTCTCTTCATAGCCGCATCGACTACATTTGTGCTGTCCCCATTCAGAGCTATGCCCATTCGCGGCATTCTTAAACTTGAACACTTCATACATTGCATGCCCGCGCTCAAAACAAATATGCCCTTCACTTAAAGGCGGCTTACCGGAAACGTTCTTCTTCTCGCTCATCTTCGTCCCCGGCAGAACCGTTCTCATTTGTTCGTCCGATTTCAAGTCCTCCGTTAGCGGTATGGATGGAACGGTGAGAACGGATTCACGCGCTTTCACCAATTCATTTTCGAGCCATATTTGATATTCCCACGATGCGAACGCAACATCACCGTGACGGACTGGTTTTGTCCAAAACTTCTTACCTGTAAATGCTTCATATTCATTGTTAATTACAACGCGCTTCTCCTGCTCCACTGTCAATCCTTCCTTCGTGTTTTCCATTGAGACTCCTGATTAAATATTGATTTCAGTTTTCAACAAACTCGGTGATATTTTTTGAGAATTATCCAGCTTAGAAATTTGCTGTTCCAATTCTTCAAGATTTTTTTGCATCTCATCCATAGTTAGCATAACAGACCTTTGTGTTCGCCAAAATGTGATTGAGATATAATTTCCTCGTGAGACAACCGTAAAGGCATCGGTAGAAAGAATAGATTCGTCTTTGGTAAATGTCATTTCTTTCTCCGCTTGTTATTTTTCCTTCGTGGTGCGAGGATGTAACTGTGCCGAAAAAATCAATGTTTTAAGATAACCAATTGTCTTAACGTGAAATTTTTGAAACCTGAAGCACTTATTGCATTCGTGTATTTGTTTCAACCCCATATCGCTATCAGAAAACCCAATCAGCGTACCAACCCATGAACCAATTTCTTCCCCGCAATTATAGCACCTCGAAACGAGGGCATTATATTTTCCCCGAAGCCTTGTGC
>Ga0265323_10000452_pt1 | contig 23283 bp, 11 predicted proteins | sample 41225metaG_FD_193580 | JGI IMG/M metagenome (GOLD analysis project Ga0265323, IMG submission 193580) | Rhizosphere microbial communities from Carex aquatilis grown in University of Washington, Seatle, WA, United States - 4-12-25 metaG | ecosystem: Host-associated > Plants > Roots > Rhizosphere...
TACCATGTTTACGTTGATACCGATGTCAGTTCGGATCCTTTTGGGCCCGGCGCGGCCCACGTGGAATGGGTCGGCACCGTCAATAACCCGGCGACCTGTGGGACGGCCACCAGCTACCTTTATCTGACCGATGATTATGTCCTCGGCGCCTCGACCAACGTCATGATGGCCAACGGCACGCCCGACAATTTTACTTTTGTCACGTCTCCCACCCCGTTGCTGTCCGGCCCGATTGCCCCTCTCTTTTACAACGGGTTCCCTAACGGCGCCATAACCAATCCCTACTCGTATTTCGTCGGGCAGGTGATTGTCACGACGGTGCCCACCAATGTCACTCCGGCGAACCCCAGCGGCGCGCTCACGAATTTGCCCGGCCGCATCCAAATCACAGCCAATAACGCAATGAACCTGAATCTGGCCGCCATCTCCGGACTGAACTACATGTCCTTGACGGCCACGAATCAGTTTGACGGCAGTGCCGGCGCGCAGATTGTCGCTCCGTATTCCGACATCAATCTGGGTGTGACCAATGGATTTTTGGCCGTCACCAATCTGTTGGAATCCGCGATCCCGAACTGGAACGGTTTTGTTTCGGCCTGGAGCACGCGCTTCCTGACGACCACCACCAATACCCATGTATTCACCGACACGAACGGGGTTTTGACGACCAACATTTGGAGCAGTACCAACGACTACCGGGTCCTGCTCGTCAGCAGCAGCCAGATGACGCCGGCGACGGCGCCCCAGGTGCAAAACCTGAGGTTGCATGCCACGAACAGCCTCGTGATCTCCGATGTGTTGAATGTTTTTGGTTCGTTGTTCATTGACGCGCAAAACCTGACGGTGGCCACCAACGGCTGCGGCAATGGAGCGACCTCGATCGACGGCGAGTTGAATCTGGAATCCAGCGCCATCTTGTGGCCGGGCGCCCTGCCCAATATGCGCAACCTGACCAACGCCGGCGCCATTCGGATCGCCAATCTGGGTGTGTTTGGCAGCGACACGGCGGTTTACGTCACCAACACCACGCAGGCCATACCCGCGGTGGCGGCGACCGCGACCCTGGCGGAGACGAACTCGTTGGCCAATGTTCCGCCAACCAACTGGGTGACGATTGGGACCAACACCTATATCTTTTACAACACGATAACGAACACCGCGCCCAATCAGGTCAAGATCGCCGCAACGTTCGACGGCTCGATGAGCAATCTGATCGCGGCCATCAATCACGCCGCCGGTTCCGGCGCCATCTACAGCTCCAGCACGGTGGCCAACCCGCAGGTCAGAGCGGGTTCGTTGGCCAGGCATGCCTTTACCGTCACGGCGAAGATAGCCGGTTCATCCGGAGATACGAATGCGGTCGCCACCAGTTCAAGGTCGTATTTGTATTGGAACGGCGCCGCTCTTTCCGGCGGGGTTGATGGTGTTGCGGCCGCCACGAACGTTTCAACGATTGGAGGTCCGTACAACAATTTTATCAACCAAAGTTTGATTGCCGATCAAGGCTCGACGATCTACACCGGTAATTTCCTGAGCAGCGGAACCATTTCCAACGGGGTCGGTTCCTTCAACCTGCAATCCCAGGCCGCGCTGCTGGCCGGCGGCTCCCTCATCGCCGCCGGCGATGTCTCCATCGCCGCCGGCACTTTGGAGGCAAGCAATCTGAAGTTGCAGGCCGGGCGGTCGCTTACCTTGCGGGTGACGAACCGGCTTACGGATGACGGTGTGTTGAATGGCCACACCTGGTTTGTGGGTGGCGGCAGTTCGGTCGGATTGAATCTGCTCACCTCCCCGGCCAACGCCAGCAACCCGGCCAACTACGGCGATTTGAATGGCACGGCCATATATCTTACGGCGCCGTCGCCGCTCACGCCGAACAAGCAGGTCGTCAACACTTGGGCGGCACAGGACCGGGGCGATGCTTCCAATATCGGATTTAACAACAATGCCGCGGTCGGCCGGCTCATTTTGGACGCGCAGGGAACCAACAATTTGTTCAGCACGTTCGCCTTCAACGGCGTCGGCACGAGCAACGCGCTGTATGTGGGCCAACTGGTGTTGCTCGATTATGCCAGCTACACCAACCACGATGCCGACGGCAACCTGCCGGCGCTCGTTATCAATTCCAACCTGAACGGCGGCCTGGTGATTTATTACGGAGATGCGGTCACGGGCGACGGTACGTCGGTGGCCGTGAAAATAAACCACAAGAACAACGACCGCCTGCGCTGGGTGACAAATTATACCGGCCTTTTCGGTTCCACCAACATTACTTTTCCCGATGGCACGACTTATTCCTTCAATGCCGCGATGGTGCAAAGTTACACCAACTTTTTCACGGTGTGCGGGACCATCAACCCCACCAACCTGGTCTGCGCCATAACGATGACCAACAAACCGGTGCGGGCGTCGTTGCTCAACTGGCGGCAGGTTACGCCCGGGGCCAGTTACGTCACCAATTACGTCTTTTACAAGACCAATTTGTTGATGACCAACTGGCTGACCCTCACGAATTTCATCACGCCGGCTTCATCGGCCTGGCCGCCGGTGCCGGTGATGATGTCCGATCCGGTTTCCGGCTCCCTGCGGGCTTATCGGGTTCGGGTGGATGTAAAACACTAAGCGCCAGTGGCAAAAAAGATTATGAAAAAGATCACAAGCCTGAGGTTGCAAAATCTCTTGAGAAACACCGGCTTGGTGAAGCTGGCACTGGTGGTTTTGGCCGGTTTGATGGTGAACGTCGGGAATGCCCAGACGAACTTCGCCAAAGCCCAGGGGCTTGCAGGCAGTTGGGGCTCCGTGACGAACAGTAACGTCGGCGTCCATCACGACACCAATCCGCCCCCCCCCAACATCGCCGGTTACGCCCCCAATGCGCCCCTTTGGTATCAGTGGACGCCTTCGATTGACGGGGAAGTGGAACTCGACACCGTCGGCAGCATGGGCGGTGGGACCAACCTGGACACGGTGCTTGGGGTTTTTACCGGAACCAGCCTGACCAATCTCAATCAGGTGGCGGCCAATGACGACCTTTACCCCATCAACATGCTGACATACGGTTATGAAGGCTTCAATGAAAGTGGCAGCGGCGATTACGCCGGGACCAACTACCCTCCCGGCAGTACGCCGATATTTGCCTATCTCCAGCCTTATCACGGGCCCAGCCATCTTCGTTTCAATGCCAAAGCCGGGACGACTTACTACTTTGCGGTGGATTCACACATTAACGTTAATGATTTGGCAACTCAATACACGCCCGGCACGGGGGCCATCGTATTGAATTGGGCCTATAAATCCTCGGGCGTCTTCCGTTTTGCCACCGAGGACGTGGACCACTCGACCGGGTTGCCGCTTTACCAGGCGGCCGAAACGGAAAGTGATTACCAGGTACATTATGTTCCGGTCGGCAATGCGGTGCTTTTCACCTACTATTCATACAACGTGCCGGGCGTGCTGGTCACCGTCACTCGCGTTGCCGGCTCCGTCGGACGCGTCTGGGTGGATTACACGACGGTGGACGGGACCAGTCTGACCAATAAAAATTTGCCCGCCAATGATGTGCCGGCGCTGGCGGGAGTGGATTATGGAGCGGTCAGCGGCACGCTCGTTTTTGATGATTACGAGATGAGCAAGCACATTCTCATTCCAATTATTGATGCAGGTATCAACGGTTCAGGAGGCAACACGAATAACACGGTTTTCGGAGTCCAGTTATCCAACCCCAGACCGGATCCGTTTGAGTCGTCGGCCGTGTCCGCGCCCCGCGTGGACCCCGCCTTCAGCCTCGCGCTGGTGAAGATTTTAAATGTCAATGCCGACCCTTATGGTCCGGACATGGTTCAACTGTTGACACCAGGTCCCCCCGACACAAACGGCAACCCCACCTTTACAACCAACATGGTCATAGCCTTGTTCCCGACCAACCCGATCATCAACTTTCAAAAGTGCAATTTCCGCGTTCCGGAAGACGTCAACGACCCGAACAATCCGAACGGCTATACGACGCCAGTCACCATTTATGTGGAGCGTTCCCTATATGCCACCAACCACTCGTCGATTACTTTGACCTACCGCGTCAATAATTTCATTAACGATGATGCCGCTGCCGACGACGAGTGGAATAATTGGTTCCCCCTCCAGCCGGGCTCCGATTATGCCGTCCCCACGCCGCCGGTTTATGGGACGATTCAAGCGACCAATCCCGACTTTAACATGGTCGCCAATGGCACCATCACCTTTCCCGACAGTGGCGCCGACGAATATCTCCAGCCCATCACCTTTACGGTCACCAATACCACGCTCACCAAATTCAACCGGGATTTTAAAGTCGAGCTTTATCAGGAGATAAGTTACAACAACCGAACCGTGCCCGCCCTCGGCGGCATGGTCGGCGAAACCACCGTCACCATCCTGTCTAACGACCAGCATCCGCCGGCCGGTTCGGTGGATGAACTTTACAACGCGGATTTCAACCGCAGTCTGGCGCTGGCGCCCAATCAGGTCCCCCAAACCTTGCCGCAAAACGATGCCAATCCCGGCGTTTCCGGCGTGGTGTACGGCGTGCTGGTGTTGACCAATGGTGAAACCCTCATCGCCGGGAACTTTGTGTCTTACAACGGTTACACCTACCCCGACTCGACACCCGTCAATTCCATTGCCCTCATCGATGCCACCGGCGCCCTGGATCCGTCCTTCGAGCCCAGCTCCGGCGCCAGCGGCACCATCCACACCCTCGCCTTGAGTCGGGGCAATCAGTACATCATTGGCGGCGACTTCACGTCTTTCAACGGCGTGTCGCGCAACTACATCGCCCGCGTGAAGGCCGATGGTTCCCTCGACACGACGTTCAATCCCACGGCGAATGGAACTGTTTGGGCCTCGGCGGTGCAACCGGATGGCCGGATTTTGATTGGCGGCGACTTCAACAACGTCAACGGCCAGACGCGCAACCACCTCGCCCGGCTGAATACCGACGGCACCCTGGACACCACCTTCAATCCGGGGAACGCCCTCCAGGGTTCCGTTTATGCGATTTCGCTGCCGCCAATATTCAACTTGTATTTTGCCAACAGCGGCTCGGGTGAGACCAATCAAACCATCAACCTCGGGGCCACCGCCGGCACGCTGACGGTTAATTACAACATGTACCAGATTCAGGCCGACGATATGCAGGTCTATTATGGTGATACCAATGTTGCCGGCGGCACCGGGGTTTTAATTTACGATACCGGCAGTGTCCTGGGTAACGGCAGTTTTACGATTCCCTTTGGTCCGATTAGTGGCCTTACCACCAACATCATCACCATTGTTATGGATAAAGGCACAGGCCAGACTGGCAACCAATGGACTTACAATGGCACGGTCACCATAGCTTCTTCTCTCAATGAGATGGCGGTCGGCGGCAATTTCACTGTGAATGGCCGCAGTTACGCCGATGTGGCGCGCTTCACCGCCAACGGCTCGCTGGACACCACCTTCACCAATGTGACTTCCGGAGCGGACAATCCCGTTTACGCCCTGGCCATGCAAGCGGACGGCAAGCTGGTGGTGGGCGGCTCATTCACTCATTTCAACGGCAGCCCCATGAACCACATCGTGCGGTTGAATCTGGACGGCAGCCTGGACACCGCCAACTTCTTCACCGGCCTGGGGGCCGACGATGTCGTTTGGAACCTCATGTACCAGTTGGACGGCACGATCTATGTCGGCGGCCAATTCGTGTCGTTCAACGGAACGCACCGGCTCGGGTTCACCCGCCTGAATGCCAACGGTACGGTGGATACCACCTTCCTCGACACCGCCTACAACCAGTTTGCCGGTTTGAAACGGATTTATTCCTACGATACGCCGGCGGTCTATGCCTCGGGAGTCCAAAGCGACGGCAACGTGATCATTGGCGGAAGCTTCTATCAGGTGGGCGGCGGCCAGGCGGACGCCAACGTTTGCAATACCCTGGACGATGAGCTTTATATAGACGAAAGCTTCGGCGACCCGAACCTGTGGGTGGAACCCAAAACCCGCGATGGCGTTCGCAACCGCAGCAGTGTGGCCCGTCTGATTGGCGGCGCGACGCCGGGGCCGGGCAACATCGGTTTTCAGAGCACCGTCTTCTCGGCCAACAAGAGCCAGAGCGTCCTTTCGGTGGGATTGGTGCGGACCAACGGCGTGTTGGGGCCGGTTACAGCCAACTTTTCCATCCAGAACAATACGGCCCTGAGCGGCAGGGATTTTTCCTACAACAGCGCGCCGCCTTTGTTTTGGATCGCCTGGCGTTACACCACGTCCACCCAGACCCGCCTGCGCGGTGATGGCCTGTTTGGAATCAATGGCTTTCTACAGGATGTCTTCGCCGGTTTGACTGTGGCGGACGCGGCCATTAACAACCTCTCGGGCATCACGGTCAGCGTCATCAAAAACAGCCAGACGTCGGGCAACCTCAATGCGCCGTTCCAACTGGCCAACCCCAGCGGGGCCGACACGTTTTATCTCGGCGGCGAAAATATTCCGCTGGGCAGCGCGCTGGGACCTTCCGCCGCGCCGTTCACGCTGATTGATGACACCCAGCCGGCCGGCGTGTTTGGTTTTGTCTCTCCGGTTTATACCGCCACCAATACCGCCGCCGTCATCAACCTGGTTCGGAGCAACGGCACTTACGGCAACGTAACCCTGAAGGCTTCCACCACCAATGGGACCGCCTTGGCGGGCACGGATTACGTCAGCGTCGTCAATTTGAACATGTCTTTCCTGCAAGGCGTGGCCACCAACTCATTCGTGGTTACCATTCTGGACAATGGCATTAGCTCCACAAACTTTGTGGAAAAGTTCCTCAACCTGCGTCTGGCCAATCTCTCTAACCCGAACGGTGGTAACGCGGCATTTGGATACTCCAACGCGGTGCTCCGCCTCATCAATAAAAATTTCGCGGGTTATTTGACCCTCAGCGCCACCAACTACAGTGCCAATGAAAGCGCCGGCTTCATCAGCTTTGTGGTCAATCGCGTCGCCGGCAGCTCCGGCACCATCACCGTCCAGTACGCCACCACCAACGGAACGGCGCTGAGCGGCACGGACTACACTGGCGCGACCAATACCTTGCAATGGAATAGCGGCGACAGTTCGCCGCGCACCATCACCATCCCGCTCATCTACACCAATACGGTTGGTCCCAACAAGTCGTTCAAGGTTTTGCTCTCCAACCCCACACTGAACACCACAAACTGGCCGTCGCTGTTCTATATCGGAACGCCCCCCACCAATTCCATCACCAACGCGACGTTGACCATTGTCAACGACAACAGCTACGGCCAGGTGCAGTTCAGCGCCCCCAGCTATGTCGTCAATGAAAACGGCGGCTATGCCACCCTCACCGTCGTCCGCACGGGCGGCACGGCCGGCCCGGCTTCCGTCAATTTCCACACCAGCAACGGCAGCAATGCCGTGGCTGGCTTCAATTACGCCACCAACAGCGGGACCCTCTCCTTTGTCACCGGTCAAATAGCGGCCAGCTTCACCGTGTCCATCACGAATGACTCGGGGCAGGAACTCGGCAGCTTCTATTTCAATGTGACCTTGTCGAACCCAACCAACACCGTCCTGGGTTCCCCGACCAATGCCGTCGTGAACATTTTGGATTCCATTGCTCATAATGGCCAGACTCCGGGTTCACCGGACGGCACCTTCACGGCTGGCATGAACGGCGACGTTCTGGCGCTCGCCTTGCAGCCCAATGGCCAGATCCTCGCGGGCGGCAACTTCACTTACGTCAACGGTACTCCCGATAACGGCATCGCCCGGCTGAACGCCAATGGCTCGCTGGACAGCGGTTTCCTCAACGGCTCTTCCGGCGCCAATGGCGCCGTGCAGTCCGTCGTCTGCCAGACGGATGGCAGCGTGGTCATCGGCGGCGTGTTCAACAACGTCAATGGCGTCACCCGCAATAACATCGCCCGCCTGAAGACGGATGGCTCCCTCGACACCAGTTTCAATCCCGGTCCCGGCGCCGACAGCTCCGTTAACGCCGTCGCGGAAACCTTTGTCAATGGCGTGCGGATGCTTTACGTCGGCGGCTCGTTCAATTACATCAGCGGTGCGTCCAGCCCCAACCTTGCGCGCCTTACGGGTCAAACGATTGGCGGCGTAAATAGCGGAGCGTTGGACACCTCTTTTGCCCCCGGCTCCGGCCCCAATGCCGCGGTCTTTGCCATCGCCGTTTATCCGACCAATTCTCCGCTGGCGGGCAAGGTCCTCATTGGTGGCGCGTTCACCAACGTCAACCATTTTACCCTGAATCATATCGCGCGCCTGAATGGGGATGGTTCCGTGGATACCAACTTCGACTTGAACCTGGGGGCCAATGACACCGTTCGCGCCATTACGATTCAAATTGACGGCGGCATTCTCATCGGTGGCGACTTTACCAGTGTCAACGGGACCAACCAGAACCACATCGCCCGCTTGAATTCCGATGGAACGCTGGATACGAATTTTGTTGCGAACGTTGGCGCGGGCGTCAATTACACCGTGCAAGCCATTGCGGTGCAGGCCGATAATCGCATTGTGCTGGCCGGCCAGTTTACCTCGGACAACGGCGTCACCCGCAATCGTATCACGCGGTTGCTGCCCGGCGGCGCGGTGGATGCCGCCATCAATTTCGGCGACGGCGCCAATGGCACCATTGACGCGCTGGTCATTCAGCCGGCGGATCAACTGTTGGTCATCGGCGGCGGCTTCACCCAGTACGATGATCAGCCCTATGCGCATATTGCCCGGATTTACGGCGGTTCGGTGACCGGTTCCGGTTTGTTGCAATTCACCTCGCCCGCCTATCAGGTGGATGAAACCGGCGGGCAGGCGCTCATCACGGTGAGTCGCACCGGCGGCACCAGCGGGCCGAATACGAACGGGACGGGAAACATCGTGGTGTATTTCTCCACGACCGATGGCACGGCCGTGGCCGGTACAAATTATGTCGGCGTCACCAACTACGCCCTGAGCTTTTCGCCGGGCGAAGTCCTGCAAACGGCGGTTGTTCCGGTGATGCACGATGGGCGGGTGACCCCCAATTTGACCGTGAACCTGGCCATTACCAATGCCACCTACCCGGCGGGCATTGGCGCGCAGCCGTCGGCGGTGCTGACCATCATCAACGACGACGCTGCCGTGAGTTTCTCCAACGCAACGTATTTGGTCAGTAAAAATGATCCGACCGGCTTTGCGCCGATCAATGTCATCCGTATCGGCACGACCAATGGCACCTGTTCGGTGAATTTTATCACCACCACCAACGGCACGGCGGTGCCGGGAGTGGATTTTATTCCAACCAATGCCACCGTCATCTTCAATCCGGGTGACTCGCTCCAGCAGGTCCAGGTTCCCATCATCAATAACGGACTGCCCGAGGTAAATCAGACGGTCGTGTTCTCGCTCACCAATGCGGTCAATGCGGCCATCTTCAGCCCGTCGAACGCCACCCTCACCATCCAGAACACCGTCGTTGCGCCCGGCCAGTTATGCTTCTCGGCCGCCAGTTATACGGCCAGCGAAGGGGCTGTAGGCGCCGTCATCACGGTCGTGCGCACCAACGGCACTTCGGGCTCCGTCTCGGTGGCTTACAATACCGTCCCCGGCACGGCCTTGCCGGGGGTGAATTACACCACCACCAGCGGGACCTTGACCTTCAATGATGGAGACACGGCCAAGACCTTTGCCGTCCCGCTCGTGGACAACAATCTGGTGCAGGGAACGGTGCAATTGTCCCTGGTCCTCTCCAACCCCAGCGGCGGCGCGGGGCTGATTGCGCCCACCAACGCAACCTTGAACATTTTGGACAACGATGTCGGCTTCAATTTCGTCACCAACTTCTTTTACTTCAGCGAAACCAATGCCTATGCCTCTATTTCTGTCCAGTGTCTTGGCAGCCCCACCAACACGGTCTCGGTTCAATATGCCACGGCCAATGGCACCGCAACCAACGGGATCAACTATATCGCCGTTTCCAACACGTTGACCTTCACCGTCGGCGAGACGCTTCAGTCAATTCTCGTTCCGTTGATTCACGATACGAACGTGACCGGCGATTTGACCTTCTTCGTCAACCTGTTCAATCCCACCAACGGCACGCTGCTGGCGGCGCCGAGCAACGCAGTCGTGGTGGTGCAGGACGCCGAGGCGGGTTTGCACTTCACCAGTCCGTCGGCCAGCGTCTACAAGAACAGCGGCAGCCTGGTCGTCGCCGTCGTTTGTTCCAACCCCAGGGTCGAACCGCTGTCGGTGTCTTTTGCCACGACCAACGGCACGGCCGTGGCCGGTGTGGATTACACGGCCACCAACGGCACGCTGGTCTTCGCCAACGGGATTCAAACAAAAATCTTTAACGTCCAGATCAACAACAACAATTTGATCACGGGCAATCGCACGTTCTCCCTGAATCTGTCCAACCCAACGCCGCCCGGACAACTGGCCTATCCCAGCAATCAGCTTGTCACCATCGTTGACAACAACTCCGGCTTGAGCTTTTCCAGCCCAACCTACACCGTGCTCAAAAATGGTGTGGCGGCGACGATTACAGTTTTGCGCACGGACAACACCAACACGGTGTCTTCCGTCAACTTTGCCACCGCCAACGGCACGGCCGTCGCCGGCCAGGATTACTTTGCCACCAACGGCACGCTCGTTTTCGCCAGCGGTCAAACCAGCCAGACCTTCTCCGTGACCGTGATCAACAACACCGTGTTGCAACCGGATAAAACCGTGCTGCTGCAACTGTCCAGTCCGGTCAATGGCGTCCTCATGACCCCCTACGCCGCCACGCTCACCATCCACGACTACAGCGGCAGCTACGTGGTTCCGGCGGGTTCCACGCTGATCGGTGAAAGTTTCCTGCCCACCAATGGCATTATTGATCCCGGTGAAACGGTCACCAATCTGTTTGCCTTCCGCGCCGCGTACGGCCCCAACGTGAATGATCTGCGGGCCACGCTGCTTCCCATCAACGGCATTACTTCGCCGGGTTCGACGAATGGCACTCCGACCGAGGATTATGGCCCGCTGATTGTGAACGGCCCGTCGAAGTCGCGCGAGTTTTCGTTTACCGCTAATGGCACCAACGGCCAGCAGATTGTTGCCACCTTCAAACTGGAGGACGTGGGGGGCGGCGTCACCAACAACCTCGGCACCAACGGCTTCACCTACACGCTGGGCACGTGGACCACCACTTTTGCGAACCCGTCGGCCATCATCATCAATGACGACACGATCGCCACTCCTTACCCGTCCTTCATCAATGTCAGCAACGTGGGCGGAGTGGTCGTCAAGGCCACCGTCACCTTGAACAACCTTAGTCACCAGTCGCTGTGGGATGTGAATGCGCTGGTGGTGTCACCGGCCCAGCAGGATACCTTGCTCATGTCGCACGTGGGCACTCCGGGGTATTACGCCACCCATATCACCCTCACCTTTGATGATGCGGCCGCCAATTGGCTGCCCAGCTCGAATTCCGTTCCTTCCGGCACTTACAAACCCACGCAATATGGCGAAACCATTTTCCCCTGACCGGTATGAAACTGATTAAAGAAAAGCTCATGTTTATCCCGGCCGGCCGTGGTGAAATGTTCCGCAATCCTCAATTATTGACCGCTTGTATGAGGAAGACGTTATTGACCATTGGTTTGGGCCTGGCTTTGTCAGGCATCACAACTTTTTCAAGCCCCGCGGCGGGTGCGAGCCGGGTGATGTTGCGCGGCCATGTGCCGGCGGTCGTCTCGGGATTGCAGCCCCAGGGACTGCTGTCGGCAACGAAGGATTTGAATCTCGCCATCGGCCTGCCGTTGCGGAACCGGGAGGCGCTCACCAATCTGCTCCGGGAAATTTATGATCCGGCCAGTCCGAATTTTCATCATTATCTGACGCCCGAGGAATTCACGGCCCGGTTTGGACCCACCGAACAGGATTATCAAAAGGTGATTGATTTTGCGAAGGCGAACGGATTGTCGGTGGTCAACTCGCACCCCAATCGAATGGTGCTGGAGGTGATCGGGAAATCAGCGGATATCGGGAAAGCCTTCCAGGTCACGTTGCGCACCTACCGTCACCCAAGTGAAAATCGTGACTTTTTTGCGCCGGACGCGGAACCGACCGTGGACGCGGCGCTGCCCATCCAGAATGTCAGCGGTTTGAACAACTATTTGCTGCCTCGTCCGGCGTTCCATAAAATGAGCGCCTCCGGCGCCCAACCGGCAAATGGTTCCGGGCCGGGTGGCGGTTACATGGGATCGGATTTCCGCAATGCCTATGTTCCCGGTTCCACCCTGAACGGGGCGGGTCAAATCGTCGGGCTGCTCCAGTTTGATGGCTACCATGCCAGTGATATTGCCGCTTATGAAAGTCTGGCGGGACTACCCAATGTGCCTTTGCAGAACGTGTTGCTGGATGGGTTCGACGGAACGCCCGGCCCCAACAATGGTGAAGTTTGCCTCGACATTGAAACGTCCATTTCCATGGCCCCGGGATTGTCAAAGGTGGTGCTCTTTGAGGGGTACTTTCCCAATAGCATACTGAGCAGCATGGCCTCCAGCAATCAAATCAAGCAATTCAGCGCCTCTTGGGGATATGAAATTGATGCGACCACCGAGCAGCTCTATCAGGAAATCGCCCTGCAAGGACAGACATTCTTTAATGCCTCTGGTGATGGTGATGCCTGGGCTAATCCGGGATGGCCGGTAATGTTTCCTTCGCTCGACGATCCCTATATCACAATTGTGGGCGGGACGACCCTGACCATGAATGGCACCGCCGCCTCTTATGCTTCGGAGACGGTTTGGAATTGGGGTTTTGCTGGTGACTTCGTTTGGAATCCAGATGGGTATGCCGGCAGCAGCGGTGGCATCAGCGCCACCCGTCCCATACCGAGCTGGCAGACGAACATCAACATGACCGCAAACCAGGGTTCGACCACCATGCGGAATGTTCCGGATGTGGCGCTGACAGCGGATAATGTTTTTGTGGTGGCCGATGGCGGCAGTCAGGAATTGGCCGGCGGCACCAGTTGTGCCTCGCCGTTGTGGGCGGGTTTCATGGCGTTGGTCAACCAGCAGGCGGCGATCAATGGTCATGCCCCGCCCGGCTTCATCAACCCGGCCCTCTATGCCATCGCCGCGGGGCCGGATTACACAAACTGTTTTCACGACACCACCACCGGGAACAACGTCTGGCCTGGCAGCGCGAATTTGTTTTACGCCGTCCCAGGCTACGACCTTTGCACCGGTTTGGGCACGCCCAACGGAACCAATCTGATCAACGCCCTCACCGCGACCGGCTCTACCAACCCCACCAACCCCATAACCCCTGTTTCCCCGCCGCCGCCGCCTTATGGCACCAATCTGGCCGCCTTGAATGGCGGCAATCCAAACGGGACGTGGGAGCTTTTTGTGCAGGACGACAAGCCGTTGGATTCCGGGACTAATTATAATGGCTGGATCCTCACCCTCACCACGGCCAGCCCGGTCGGTCAGGCGGCCAACCTGGCGCTTTCGATGTCCGCCTCGGTCTCCAATGTTTTAATCGGCACTGATTTCAATTATTTTATTGGGGTGATCAACTACGGACCTTCCACCGCCAACAACGTGCTTGTGTCGGATACTTTGCCCCCGGGCGTCACGTTAATCACACCCCAGCCAACAAGTACCAGTGGATCCACCGTGACATGGAATCTCGGCACGCTGGCCAGTGGTGCCACCACAAATCTCACGCTGACGGTGCAGCCGAATTCACTTGGGACCATCACCAACTACGCCATCGCCAGTTCGGACGCTGCCGAACCGAACCCGGCGGACAATTCCACCTATGTTGCTGTCAACGTCTTCGGCGCGCAATTGTCAGGCAGTTATGTGGGCGGCACATTCCATCTCACTGTCGATGGCCAGTTGGGGCAGGAATATATTGTTCAGGCGTCCACCAACCTGTTCATCTGGGTGCCCGTTTATACCAACCCCTCACCGTTCGTTTCGCCCTTCACATACATCGATTCAGGCGCGTCGAATTATTTCGACCGGTTCTATCGCGTGGTTCCCGCGCCTTGACCGTCCGCATCTTACTTTCAACCAATGAAAGTCTGCGGTCTGACCGGCGGCTTGGGCATGGGCAAATCCACCGCCGCGCAATTCCTCCGCAACCGCGGCGCCCACGTGGTGGACACCGACGAACTCGCCCGGCAACTCGTTCAACCCGGCCAGCCCGCCCTCGCCGAAATCCAGGCTGAATTCGGAATAAGCATCATCGCCCCGGACGGACGCCTGCGCCGGGATGAGCTGGCGCGGATCGTTTTTGCCGATGCCGCCGCCCGCCAAAAACTCGAAACCATTCTCCACCCGCGCATTCGCGAACGCTGGCTCGCGCAGGTTGAGATCTGGCGCCGGGAAAACCGCGCGCTCGCCGTCGTCGTGATCCCGTTGCTTTTCGAGACCCGGGCCGAATCCCATTTCACCAAAATCATTTGCGCCGCCTGTTCCGCCGCCACCCAGCGCGAACGGTTGCTCGCGCGCGGTTGGACGCCGGAGCAGATCCGGCAGCGCATCGCCGCGCAATGGCCGGTGGAACAAAAAATTTCCCGCGCCGATTTCGTTGTATGGACCGATGGCGCGCTGGCCGCGCACGGGCAGCAGCTCGAACGGATTTTCATAAAAATTTGATGGCATGGCAGTTCATATTGTCATTGGCGCACAAAAAGTTCTTGCGGAAATGTCGTGGATATTTCGTCTGCTTGCCAGGCGCCAGGGGGCTGGCTCACTCCAAGACGCTTCGCGCACAACGATGGACCATGGAAATATCCGACAGGTCTTGGACTGCGGCGGCCCTCCTCCGCTTTTCCCGGAGGCATATCAGTCGGCTCTGACATTGCTTTGAATAGGATGGAGCGGACTCACGTCCGCTGCTACGGGGTTCATGGGGAGGAGGCCGGTTGCCTTACCGGCCAAACCTTCAGCTTCCCGCCAACACCCCGGCAATGGCCTGGCGCAGGTCTGCCAGCAAAAATGGTTTGCTGATGATGCGGTCCACGCCCGTCAGCGGATTACTGGAAGACTTCAACATTTCAGCATAGGCCGTGATCATGATGATTGGCTGATGGGGCAGGCGCTGCTTGATGACAGCGGCCAGCTCATCACCTTTCGTTCCCGCCAGGGCATAATCCACGGTGACCAGGTCAAACTTGCCCTGCTCAAGCAAGGACAGGGCTTCTTTGCTGCCATGGGCGGTCTGGACTTCGTGCCCGTCAAACTTGAGCATCATCTTGATGGCGTCGCAGACGGCGGGTTCGTCGTCCACCACCAAAATCCGCCGCGCTTGATTTCCCGATGCTGGCATTGGGTCGTAAAATAAAAGACGAATTTATGCCCATTTCCCCCGAAAACAATTATTAGTTATTAACAAACAATGAGTTGTTAACAAAACCGGCCGGCTGGCAGTTCAGACCCGTTTTCCCCTCACCCTTGGGGTGTATCCGGACGCCACCGATTTGTAGTGGCAGGCATCCTGCCGTATCCGGCGGCATCTTGCCGCTTGGACCAAACGCCTTGCGCCGGAGCGCGCTGTTTGAAAAAAGCCGGTTGCAAATGCGGTGGTTGGAAATACTTTGTTTTCTATGGCCATGTGCCGTCAAACGACCGGCTCTCGTCCCCGGCTGATTTTCGCCGCCGCGTTCACTCTGATTGAACTGTTGGTGGTGATTGCGGTCATTGGCATCCTGTCCGCCATGCTGTTGCCCGCGTTGGGCCGGGCCAAGAGCCGGGCGCAAACCATCGCTTGTTTGAACAATCTGCAACAGCTTGAATTTTGCCTGCATCTTTACGCCGCCGACAATAATGACTTCTTCGTGCCCAACAATTCCATCGCGACAATCGGCAGTCCCGGTTCGGATGTTTCCGGGCTGTCCTGGCTCCCGGACGTCAGTGCGGACACGGAGATTAACCCTTCCAACATCATCAACGGCCTGTTGTTTCAATATAATTCATCACTGCCCATTTATCATTGTCCGTCGGATCTGTCCACTTTGGATCAATCGCCACAATCACGCTGGCGGAGCTACAACCTGAGTCAATCGGTGAACGGCTACCCGCAGGGCGATCCAACATATTCTCCATACATCCCGGCTTGGACGAAATTCACCGAAGTTCGCCACCCCATACCGGGCGAGCTTTTTGCTTTCCTGGATGAGAACGCGGACACGATTTTGGACGCGGAATTTGGCAATCCTCCCGCAGGCTCGCCCTATTTCTTTCCGAACGTCTGGTGGGACATGCCATCAGACCGGCACAGCCAGGGCGCGAACCTTTCCTTTGCCGACGGCCACGTCGACCATTGGAAATGGAAGGTGCCCAAAATATTTTACGAGTGGGTTCAATCAGTTCCACCGCAAGAAATGCCCGACTTCCAGCGCATCCAAAATGCCATGAAGCAACTCACCGACAATTAACCGCATCAATTCCCGCGCGGCACGACCCAAACCGCGCTGGCGTTAGGATGGTTAATCCTTTTCCGCCGGGCGTTTTAAAAAATTGAAAACAAGCTATAAATACTTGCATGAAAGAGATTAGCCTGTATATTCAAACATTGTCCGAAATTGCTTGGCCATTAGCAATAAACGGCAAATTATAACCAGGAGAAAAATATGAAGAATCAGACAATGCGGGCTTGCTTCGCCCGGTGCGTGCTCGCTTTGGCTGCTGCGTTGGCAGTGGCTCCCGGCTTCAAGGCAAATGCCGAGCTGGTTTACGGCGTGAGTGATCAATTGGATCAGCTTGTTTCCTTCAACAGCGCGTCGCCGGGAACCTTGCTCTCCGCCGTCTCCATTACCGGCATGCAGTCGGGTGAGCAGATGCGGGGAATTGATTGGATCGGTGGCACCCTTTATGGCTTGGGCGACCAGAGCCACTTATATACCATCAATCCCGCTACCGGCGCTGCCACGCAGGTGGGCGCCGCGTTCAGCCCGGTTTTGAACGGCATTGACTTTGGCTTCAACGCCGGAACCAGCCAGCTCTATGTGTCCAGCGATTTGGGCCAGAATCTGACCATCAATCCGATAACGGGTGTGGCCACGGCGGGACCCAACTATACGGGAGCGAGCCTGGATTCCCTGGCTTACGATTATTTTAACACCGATTTTTACGGCATCAGCGCTTCCACCCATGACTTGTATGGTGTGAATCCGGTGACGGGAGCCACGACCTTGATTGGGGCGACGGGAGTCAGTTTCGCCGACCGCATCGGATTTGACATCTCGCCCATGACCGGCAGTGCCTATTTCTCGGGAACCGTTGCCGGGCAGACCGAGTTCTTCGGCGTCAACCTGGCCACGGGCGCGCTGACTTTGGTCGGTGACATTGGCACTCCGGGCGAATTGACTTCTGGACTCGACAGCATTGCCGTTGTTCCCGAACCGGCCACGATGGCTTTGACCGCCATCGGCGGGTTCATGCTCGTTTCGCTTCGCCGCAGGAAATAAGCGGGAAGTCCGAATCCACGGTTTTCTAAATGGCCGCCGCCCTGGCTGCGTCCCTTTTGTTTGGGGTGGCAGATCACTAACCCCGGCGCCGGCCTCCGGCCCGGCGGATGTTGCGGTTCCACCCGAAACACGCGGATCTGAAATGGGGCCTCCCTGTTTCCCCGTTCGGAGTTCCGCCTTCAGGCGGCTTCGGCGGGCGCAACTTGACACCACCGCCATTTTTTCTCCCTCTCAAGATCAAATCCCCTCGCCCCAACCCTCTCCCCGCCTGGGCGGGGCGAGGAAGAAGAAAAAATTTCTCTCGTCCGCATCATCGGCGAACCCACCACGCCCAACGAAGCCGCCACCCTCGCCGAGGAGGACAAATATCAATTCCAATGGTGGGCGCTCGGCCTCGTCGGCGCGCGCCCCGTCGGGCAGAAAAAAGGCGCGGACCACGGCATAGACGGCAAAATCCTTTTCCGCGACGCCCCCAAAGCCGCCAAGCCGGAGCAAATCATCATTCAAGTCAAAGGCGGCAAGACCGGCGTGAAAGACGTGCGCGATTTGCGTGGCGTACTGGACCGCGAGAAGGCTGCCATCGGCATTTTAATTTCCCTGCAACCCCTCACCGGCCCGATGGAAACCGAAGCCGCCAGCGCCGGTTTCTACGAGCACAAGACGAACAAGCAACAGTTTCCGCGCTTGCAACTTCGCACCGTGAAAGAATTGATGGCAGGCAAGGGGATTGAGCGCCCATCCACCGTCGCCGTCACGGACGAGACCTTCAAGAAAGCGCCGGAATCCAGGAAAAGCAACACGAGCAAAAAGCGCTGGAATTGTAAGGCATTTTGAAATTACAGTGTTTGTTGGCCAAACGACCTCCCTCAACCCGGCCTTCTCCCCAAGGAGAAGGAGAAACGTGCGCCGCGTCTTTGGAATTTTAAACGACGGGATTGGCCGAACGGTTGCCGGAATAACCGGGATGCGCAAAGGCGGTTCCTTCTCCTGGGGGAGACTTGAGCTGCTTGGGAAGCAGCGAAAGGAATTCGGTGCAGCCGAAGGCCCGCAGGGCCGAACGAGCGGGAGCGAGTGAGTCCACGTCAGGATGAGGGCGGGCGACCAACAAAAAATTTGAATTATGAGACACGAACAATCGACGTTGGTTTGTGAGGAAATGCGCCGGGGTATTACTTTCCCGTGCCTTGGCGAAAAAACTCTGCTAACCTTTTGCCGTCATGTTGCTGACCAAAGATGAATTGCACAGCCTGGTTGAACTGATCCATCAGTCGCCGCACTCGCTGCTGGGCATGCAGCCGCTGGGCGGTGGTGCGGGCCTGGTCGTTCGCGCGTTCCTGCCCGATGCCGCCAAGGTCGAAGTCCAGCCGGTTCACGAGCCGGACAAACCCAGGTTCGCGCTCAAACGCATCCACGAAAGCGGGCTTTTTGAAGGCATCACGAAATCCGCCAGCCGCGTCTATGCCTACGACTTGGTCATCACCAATCACCAGGGCCAGACCCGCCATACCCGCGACGCGTTTTCATTTTTGCCGACGCTGGGCGAATCGGATTTGTTTTTGTTCGGCAAGGGCGATGAACGCCGCATTTACGAAAAACTCGGCGCGCAATTGCGCGTGATTGACGGTGTGCCCGGCACCAGCTTCGCCGTCTGGGCGCCGAACGCGCAGCGCGTCAGCGTCGTTGGCGATTTCAACCAGTGGGACGGACGGTTTCATCCCCTGCGATTGCTCGGCGCGTCCGGCGTCTGGGAAATTTTCATTCCGGACGTCGGCGTCGGCGCGCATTACAAATTTGAAATTCGCGACGTACACGGCCACATCAAGTTGAACACCGATCCCTGCGGATTTTTCTTCGAAGTGCCGCCAAAGAACGCCGCCATTGTCTGGGAAACGCGCAAATTCAAGTGGAACGATGAGACCTGGTTGAAGCGGCGCCGCGAACACAATGCGCTGCGCTCGCCGATGAGCGTTTATGAGGTCCACATCGGTTCCTGGCGGAAAAAAACGCCGAACGAATCATGGAGCTATCGCGAACTGGCCGAGCCGCTCGTGCTTTACGTCAAGCGCATGGGATTTACTCACGTCGAATTCCTGCCCGTGGCCGAGCACGCCTTTTATCCATCCTGGGGTTACCAGGTGACCGGCTTCTACGCGCCCACGAGCCGCTACGGCACGCCGGAGGATTTTCAATATCTTGTCAATGCCCTGCACGAGGCGGACATCGGGGTGATTGTGGACTGGGTGCCCGCGCATTTTCCGCGTGACGAATGGGCGCTGGCGAAATTCGACGGCACCGCCCTTTACGAGCACGAAGACCCGCGCAAAGGCGCGCATCAGGATTGGGGCACGCTCATTTTCAATTTTGGCCGGCACGAAGTTTCCAATTTCCTCGCCGCTAATGCCCTGTTCTGGCTCGACCGCTATCACATCGACGGCCTGCGCGTGGACGCAGTGGCCTCGATGATTTACCTCGATTATTCGCGCAAGCCGGGCGAATGGATTCCCAACCAGTACGGCGGGCGGGAAAATCTCGAAGCCATCGAATTCCTCAAAAAATTCAACTACGTTGCGCACACGGAGTTTCCCGGCATCGTCACCATTGCTGAGGAATCCACCGCCTGGCCGCAGGTGACACGGCCGCCGCATCTCGGCGGACTGGGCTTTTCCTTCAAGTGGAACATGGGCTGGATGCACGACACGCTCGACTACTTCAGCCGCGAACCGATTCACCGGAAATATCATCAAAACGACCTCACGTTCGCGACGCTCTATCAACACAGCGAAAATTTCATCCTGCCGCTGTCGCACGACGAGGTCGTTCACGGCAAGGCGTCGCTGATCGGGCGGATGCCCGGCGACGACTGGCAAAAATTCGCCAATCTTAGGGCGCTGCTCGCGTATCAATGGCTGTTCCCCGGCAAAAAACTGTTGTTCATGGGCGGCGAAATCGGCCAGCGCGCCGAGTGGAACGAAAATGGCCAGCTTGACTGGTGGCTGCTCGATGCCGGACCGTTCCATCGCGGTTTGCAAAAATTCGTCGAGGATTTGAACAAACTTTACGCCGCCATGCCCGCGCTCTGGCAGGGCGATTACGACCCGGGCGGTTTTGGCTGGATTGACTGCGCCGACCGCGAGCACAGCGTGCTGTCATTCCTCCGCCAGACCGCTGGTGGCGCGAACCAACTGGCCGTCATTCTGAATCTCACGCCGGTGCCGCGCCAAAAATATCGCGTCGGCCTCCCGCGCGCGGGCCGGTGGCGCGAAGTGTTGAACAGCGATGCCGGCATCTACGCCGGCGGCAACCAGGGCAATCTCGGAGGTGTCACCGCCGAAAATATTCCCTGTCACAACCAGCAGCATTCCGCTGAATTTTGTCTGCCGCCGTTAAGCGTGGTGGTTTTTCAAGCCGCGTGAAAAACCGGTTCCGGGAACATCAATGCGCCGTTGCCGGCGTGATGATTTTCTGTTCGTTCAGTTTTCGCTCGTGATAATCCACAATGCGGTTGAACACGACTTCGCGGCCTTCGAGGTGCCAGTCCAGGCTGCGCGCGAACCAGCAGCCTTCCGGTGTTCGGAGACGGGTGAATTCGTAAGTGAACTTCCACACCGCGCCGACGAGGCCGCCCAGGACGTTGACCTGCTGGGTGAGATATACCTGCGCCTGCGCGATCGCGTAATCCGCCTCGTCCACCCAGACGCGGCCGGCGGCCTTGTTGATGAACTTGTCTGCCAGGCTGTGCGCCGGCAGATCATCGCTGACCGGTTTGAAATCCACCACGAGCGACGGCCGGCCGTTCAACATTTCCCGCCCGACCAGCGTTAATTGAAACCGTTTTACCAAATTCGGGATGGAATAATCTTTCACCTTCAGCGCCTTGCCGCGGATGTTGGAATGCGTTTCCGAAAGCGGTTCGTTCTTCGGCGGGACGGTCTTTTGGGGAACCGGAAGCCCGGCGGCTTTGGCGGCCAAACGCTGCGGTTTGTTTTCCAGGCTGCTTTTTTCCTCACGGCTCTTCAATTCACCGCGGCTGTTGCGGTATTCCCAGGTCCGCGTGCGGGTGTATTGATAGTTCATGTTGAACAGGTCGTCGTTTTTATCCTCCTGGTTGACGGCGCGGGCGATCACCTGTTGCAGCAGAAAGTCCATCGTTGGCAGCGGTTTCACGTCGGTCAGGATGGCTTCGTTGGTTTGCGCCGGAGCCGGCCGCGCCAGTGAAAGCAGAATGGCCAAAGCTAGAAAGGTTGTTTTCATCAACTGATTGGACGCCAAAACCGGTGATTTGGTTTCAATAATGTTAGCAGTGGCTGTTCATAAAATGTTATGCCGCAATATTTGAACTGTGCCTTTGCGTGACGGTTGCTTTTCAATAAGCTTTCCGCCGTGAAACTGATTTCCTGGAACGTCAACGGCCTGCGCGCCGTGCTGAAGAAAAATTTTCTCGACTATCTCGACGCCGGGAAACCCGACGTGCTTTGCCTCCAGGAAACCAAATGCAGCCCTGACGACGTCGAGCAGCTCTGGCCGGCAACCTACACGACGTTCTGGAACTCCGCGCAGAAGAAAGGTTACTCCGGCACCGCCATTTTCACCAAAACGCGACCATTAAAAGTCACGCCGCATATCGGCATGACTGAGCACGACCAGGAAGGCCGCGTGCTCACCGCCGAGTTCGCCGATTTCTTTCTCGTCAATGTTTACGTGCCCAACTCCAAGCGTGAACTCACGCGGCTCGCGTACCGCCAGCAATGGGACCGGGATTTTCTTCGGTACCTCAAAAAGCTGGAGCAGAAAAAGCCCGTGATTTTCTGCGGCGACCTCAACGTGGCGCACACGGAAATTGACCTCGCCAATCCCCAGGCCAACATCCACAACCACGGCTTCACGCCGGAGGAACGCGCCGGGTTCAGCGCGTTCGTGCGCGCCGGCTTCCTCGACACCTTCCGCGAATTTGAGAAGGGCGGGGGACATTATACCTGGTGGAGCCCGATGTCCGGCGCTCGTTCGCGGAACGTCGGCTGGCGCATTGACTACTTTCTCATTTCAAAATCTCTGCGCCCGCGCCTCAAGCGCGCCTTCATCGAACCTGACGTTATGGGCAGCGATCACTGTCCCGTCGGCATCGAGCTTGAATAAGTGGAGCGCAACTTGACCCCGCCAGGTAGGGCGGCGCTGCCGCGCCGCCCAAACCTATTTCAAAAGAGCTTGACATTGTATTTCATGAGTTTATAATGCGACTTACTCGAATGAGGTCTTTCTGATAACAGCCGGACCCCTTGCTTTCGAGGTTAACCGTGGGCATGAAGAGCGGCCGACATTCAGGGTCGGTGGCAATTCGAAGCAGAGACAAGCTGTTCCAGACTCAGCTTCCCAAAAGGAGAGGGTTTATGCCTCGACGCTGCCGCCAGCCGGCGGCAGGCGCCCCGCCAGATTCCAGGTCTGCCAGTTTACCTCCGATTTCTGACCTTCCCTCTTCGGTTACTGCTCATTCAACTTTCAACCCTCAACTCTCAACCATTCCATGAGCCCCAAAACTGAATTCAAAAACCGGAAGTGGATGCAATTGAAGAACCTTTTGGCCATGCAAGCCGGCGTGCTGTTGTTGTGCCTGGCTGCAACGAGCGGCAGGGCGCAGACCTATACGATCCTGCACAGCTTCGGCACTAGACAATATGGCTCGTCATGAGACGAGAACAGGTGTCTGTTTTCCGGGAACGGGGATTGCGCGCCGGCGTGAGCCGGAGAGCCGAGCCCCAATGTTTGGTAACAAACTCAAACACAGAAAGGAA
>Ga0265323_10000453_pt1 | contig 23261 bp, 15 predicted proteins | sample 41225metaG_FD_193580 | JGI IMG/M metagenome (GOLD analysis project Ga0265323, IMG submission 193580) | Rhizosphere microbial communities from Carex aquatilis grown in University of Washington, Seatle, WA, United States - 4-12-25 metaG | ecosystem: Host-associated > Plants > Roots > Rhizosphere...
GCCGGTGCCACTGGTGCCATTTAACGGCACTTACATCACCAATAGCGACAACACGATCACCATCACCGGATGCACCGGCGGCGGCGGCGACGTAACCATCCCGGACACGATTAACGGCCTGACGGTCACCGGCATCGCGAACGGTGCGTTCCAGCACAACAGCAGCCTGACCAGCATCACGATCCCCGCCGGCATCACCAACCTCGGCAGTGCCGCGTTCGCCGACTGCACCAACCTGACGGGAATCTATTTTCTGGGAAACGCTCCCAGTCCTGATGTGACGGTGTTCGCCGGCGACAACCGTGCGACCATCTATTATCCGCCGGGCGCCACGGGCTGGAGTTCGCCCTTTGACGGTCTGCTGGCGGAGGTACAGAACCCGGTGGCCCCGGCCGGGGATTTCACTTACACGACCATTAACGGCGCGATCATCATCACCAGATACACCGGCGCCGGCGGCGCCATCGGCATCCCCCGCACGATCGCGGGCCTGCCGGTCGTCGGCATCGGGGACGGCGCGTTCGAGGACAGCAGCCTGACCAGCGTGACGATTCCAAGCAGTGTCACCAACATCGGGAACTATGCGTTCGATTACTGCTACAATCTGACCAGCATCATGCTCGGCAACAATGTTACCAGCTTGGGATACGATGAGTTCTATGGCTGCTCCGGCCTGACCAATGTCACGATTGGCAATAATGTCGCCAACATCGGGAACAATGCGTTCTATGACTGCGACAGTCTGACCGCTTTCACGGTGGCTGCGCTCAACTCCTCCTACAGCAGTGTGGATGGCGTCTTGTTCAATCAGGGCCAGACCCTGCTCATCCAATTCCCGGCGGGCAAGGCCGGCAGCTACATCATTCCCGACAGCGTCACCGACATCGGAGACTGGGCGTTCGAAGAATGCTACGGCCTGGCCAATGTCACGATGGGTAACAATATCCTCCACATCGGATATGGGGCATTCGCCGACTGCTATGGTCTGAAGACCACCGTCGTGATCCCCAACAGCGTCAACAGCATCGGGGGCAGTGCGTTCTACAACTGCCAGAGCCTGACCAATGTCACGATTGGCAACAGTGTCGCCAGCATTGGTGATAGTGCGTTCGCAGACTGCAGGAGTCTGACCAACATCGTGATTCCCGCCAGCGTCTGGAGCATCGGAGATTATGTGTTCAATGCGTGCAGCAGCCTGACCGCGATCACGGTGGATCCAGCCAATCTCTACTTTTGCAGTCCAAACGGGGTGTTGTTCAACAAAAGCCAGACTACGCTCCTTGAATATCCGGCGGGCAAGGCCGGCAGCTACATCATTCCCGACAGCGTTACCAGCATCGGGGACGGGGCGTTCAATAATTGCACGAACCTGACCAGCCTTACCATTGACAACAATGTCCCCAGCATTGGAGACTATGAGTTCTATGGCGACAGCAGCCTGGCCAGCGTCACCATTGGCAACGGCGTCACCAGCTTGGGATACGAGGCGTTCGCCTACTGCACGAGCCTGGCCAGGGTGACGATCCCCGGCCATGTCACCAGCATTGGCAGCGAGGCGTTCTCTTTCTGCACGAGCCTGACCAACGTCATGATTTCCGCCAGTGTCACCAACATCGGAAACTATGCGTTCTATGACTGCACCAGCCTGATCGCGATCAAGGTGGATCCATCAAATCCCGTTTTTAGCAGTTTGAACGGGGTCTTGTTTAACGTGGGCCAAACCACCTTGATTCAATTTCCGGGCGGCGTCGGCGGCAGTTACACGGTTCCCGCCACCGTCACCAACATCGCGGATACTGCGTTCTATTACTGCCAGAACCTGGCCAGCGTCACGATCCCCGACAATGTCCTCTCCATCGGCGTCACGGCATTCAGCAGTTGCAACAGCCTGACCAATGTCACGATTGGCAACGGTGTCACCAGCATCGGGGTCTCTGCGTTCTCCAGCAGCGGCCTGATCGGCCTCACCATTGGCAAGAACGTCATCAGCATCGGAGACAATGCGTTCTCTTACTGCCCCCTGGCCAGCGTGACGATCCCCAACAATGTCACCAGCATCGGGGACCAGGCGTTCATGTGGTGCAACAATCTGACCAACCTCATCATCGGCAACAGCGTTACCAACATCGGGGAAGAGGCGTTCGAAGGCTGCACCAGCCTGACCAGCGTCACGTTCCCTGCCAGCGTCGCCAGCATCGGAGCCTATGCGTTCTATTATTGCACGAGCCTGACGGGCGCCTATTTCCAGGGGAACGCCCCCAGCGGTGGTGATTCGTATGTATTCCTCTATGACTACAATGCGACCGTCTATTCCCTGCCTGTAACCGACGGCTGGACTTCGTGGTTTGGCACCCGTCCGGTGGTGCAGTGGAACTTGCCACCGCAAATCAGCGTGGCCGGGCTTGGCATGCAAGGGAACCAATTCGGCTTCAACCTTACCGGGTTCAGCAGCCAGGTCGTTGTGGTGGAAGCCTGCACGGACCTGGCCAACCCCGTGTGGCTTCCGGTGGGAACCAACACGCTCACCGGCGGCTCGGCCTGTTTCAGCGATCCGCAGTGTACGAATTATCCCGCTCGTTACTATCGCCTCCGCTCGCCCTGAGGCTCGTTGCCGAATTTTAAGACCGGTTCCTTAACAGTTCCGGCCTTTTTTATTTTACATCCGTGTTTCATCCGTGGCTAAAACTTAATTCTGCCTTCGCCTCACGGCACGGACAGGTCAGCAAAGATTTTCCGGCTGGCCGTTTCGCTGGTTTTTTCCCCGGCCTCGGCCTCGTAGGTGATGGCTGCGCGGAGGCGCATACCCGGAGCATGAACTGTTCTGCCTTCCGCCTTCTGATTTCTAGTCTCAGGTTTCAGCTTTCATTCCCATCAACCTCCAAACGCGGCGTATTTTTTGATGCCGCGCCGCCAGGCGAACCGCGCCAGCACATAGGCGAGCAGCAACCACAATAATTGCCCCAGCAATCCAAACCCGATGGCGGTCCCGGTGATTTTGCCCATGTAAATGGAAATGGGCACGTACAGCATGGAAGGGAACGGCGTGAAAAAGAGCGCGTGCCCGATGGCGGGCGGCAACAGGTCGAGTGGAAACAAATGGCCGCTGGCGAGATATTCGAAGGCGAACAGGATGAAAATGAACGTGGAAATTTCCAGCATCCAGAACGCCAGCATGGCCATGGTGTAGGAGATGAAGAATTGCAGCAGCGCCGTCAGCACGAGCGAAATCACAAAGGCGGGCAGCGCCGTTGCGCTTGCCGGACCGACGAAATATTCGCGGAAGCAGAAGATGAACACGGCCAGCGGCACGGACGCCATGGCGATGAACGCGATGCGCCCGGAAAAAAACAGGCACAGCCGGTACCACAGATAATCAATCGGCTTGAGCAGGAACTGGCTGATGTTGCCCTCGCGAATGTCGGCGGCAATCTGCCAGTCGTCCTCGTTCACCGCCGTGAGCACATCCACCACGGCGACGAGGAGGTAGTAAAAAATCATCTGCGCCTGGGTGTAACCGCCGAGCGCGCTCCCCTGCTCTTTTCCGGCGTAAATCGTGCGCCAGAGCGACAGCATGGCGAACAGCGGGATGAAGCTGAACAGCGTCCGCGCCAGGTAATTGACGCGATACGTCAGGTTGTTTTGAATCCCGATGCCAATAACGTGCCAGTATTTTTTCATTCGCCTGCCGGAAGAATTTAACCGCGCGGAACTAAAATGCGAATGGAAATCAGGACATATAGCGGCGGAACCACAGATGACACAGATACGCCACCGACCTCGCGCCCAACGCTGGCCAGCGGTTCGATCGCGTCGTGGCCTTTTGAGCGGCGTGCGGACACTTGCCCCCGTAGCGGCGGCCATCTCTGGCTGCCGTATCGCCCGGCTTCCAGCCGGGTGGTCTGATGTGAAAGTGAGTTTATAACGTGGGATCGGTTGTATGGTCGGGCGGCAAGATGCCGCCGGCCACGGCAGGCAGGATGCCCGCCGCTCCAGATCAAGGGCAACGCCCCGAATGCGCCGCGCGCGCATTGTGTTTCAATTTTTATTTGCCCAATTTTGCGCCGGCAATTAGTGTCAGCGCCGGTGGCCGGCCGTTGTGCCGGCCGGCGCAACATTTGGAACCAAAGACGTATGATCAGGAAACCTCTCGCGGGCGCGGAATTGAATGGGCTGGTAACCGGCTTGAACAAGCTGTCCCGCAATTTGTGGTGGAGTTGGGACCAGGAGGCGCAGGATTTGTTCCAGGAACTCTCGCCGCGCGCCTGGCAAAATCTTTATCACAACGCCGCCGCCATTTTGCGCGAAGTCTCGGAATACGAACTGCGCGCGCGCCTGCAGGACGCCGACTTTGCGCATCGCGCCGTGGCCGTGCTGCTCAATTTCGAGTCGTATCTCCAGAGCAAAACCACCTGGGGGCACGTGAACGCGCCGCAATTGCTCGAAAATCCCGTCGCTTATTTCTCCGCCGAGTTCGGTTTTCACGAGTCGCTGCCGATTTCGGCGGGCGGCCTCGGCATCCTGGCCGGCGACCACGCGAAATCCGCCAGCGACCTCGGCCTCGGCTTCGTCGGCGTCGGCTTGTTCTACCGCGAGGGCTATTTCCAGCAGGCCATAGATTCGAACAACTGGCAGACCGAATTCTACAACTTGGTGGACCCGAAAAACGTGCCGCTGGAGCCCGTTCTGGACGCCAATGGCCAGCCGGTTGTGTGCGACGTGGAAATCGACATGAATCGCGTCTTCTTTCAAGTCTGGCGCGTGAACGTCGGGCGCGTGCCGGTGTATCTGCTGGACGCCAACCGCCCGGAAAACGCCCAGCATTTCCGCGATTTGACGTCCCGCGTTTATGGCGGCGACAACACGATGCGCGTCATGCAGGAAATGCTGCTCGGCATCGGCGGCGTGCGCCTGCTGCGCAAAATCGGCGTGCAACCGTCGGTCTTTCACATGAACGAGGGTCACGCGGCCTTCCTGACGGTGGAATTGATCCGCGAAAAACTGGTGGCCGGACAAAAATTTGCCGGCGCGCTCGCCGCGACCCGGGCGCAATGTATTTTCACCACCCACACGCCGGTGGAAGCCGGACATGACCGCTTCCCCCCGGAATTGATGGACTTTGCCTTCACGCTTTACCAGCACCAGTTGCCCGTGCCGTTTCAGGATATCCTGTCGCTGGGCCGCGTGCATCCCGAAGACGCGCACGAGCCGTTTTGCATGACCGTGCTCGCACTCAAAGCCTCGCGCGCCGCCAACGGCGTGAGCGAACTGCACGGCGACGTCAGCCGCCACATGTGGCAATCCCTTTATCCCGGCACGCCCGTCGAACAAGTCCCCATCGGCCACATCACCAACGGCATTCACCTGCTCGGCTGGATGAAGGGTTCCGTGCGCCAGTTCTGGCGGGAAAAAATGAAGGACAAGCGGGAGGGCGTGGTCAGGATGTGGAACGAAAAATACGGCCACGACTGGGCGTCAGCGATTCACCATCATGAATTCTGGGAAAAAATGGCCGACGCGTCTTTCGTTTCTGATGAGGAGCTTTGGGCGTTGCGCTACAAACTGCGGCGCGAGATGATCGAGTTCGTCCGCCGCCGCCTGCTCCATCAAACCCAGCGCATCACGCCCGGCGATTACATCCGCTTCGAGCATTTGCTCAATGTTGACGCGCTGACCATCGGCTTCGCGCGCCGCTTCGCCACTTACAAGCGCGCCCCGCTGATTTTCCAGCAGTTCGACAACATCGTGAAACTGGTAAAGGACAAACAGTGTCCGGTGCAATTTATTTTCGCCGGCAAGGCGCATCCGCGCGACGACGAGGGCAAGCGTTTCATCCAGCAAATCATTCATCTCAGCAAGGGCGAATTGGTGGGCAGCGTGGTGTTTGTCGAAAACTACGACGTTCACATCGCGCGGCAGATGGTTGCCGGCTGCGACGTGTGGCTGAACAACCCGCGCCGCCCGCTGGAGGCGTCCGGCACCAGCGGCATGAAGGCCGGGTGCAATGGCTGCCTGAATTTCAGCATTCTCGACGGCTGGTGGCGCGAAGGTTACGACGGCACCAACGGTTTTGCCATCGGCGGCGATTCCAACCCGAATAATGTCGAGGAACAGGATCGCGTGGACAGCGCCAATCTTTACCAGACGCTCACCGAACAGATTATTCCGATGTTTTTCGACCGCGATGAACAAGGCATCCCGCGCCAGTGGATTCAGCGCATCCGCCGCGCGATGGTCACGCTCGTGCCGCAATTCACCACCGACCGCATGGTCAAGGAATACACCCGGAAATATTATCTGACGAAGTGAATGAATTTGTTCACGACCTCCCTCATCCCGGCCTTCTCCCCATGGAGAAGGAGAATCATCCGCTGTCTCATTGAAACACCTGCGACTGGATTGGCCGAACGGTTATTCGTAAAACAGAAATTCACCATCGGTATGTCCTCTCCTGGGGGAGAGGAAACAGGTGAGGGCGGGCGTTTTCTAATTTCCTTTCTTGAGTTCAGAGAACAGGCGCGACGCCTGTCCTACGGCCTCAGTGGGTTCCCAGTTCAAAGGCTCCAATGTCACTGCCATCACCGCCCGGCACATTGGGAATGGAGGTGTAATTGTAAGGCCGATGATAACCGCGCTGGTCGGTGTGAACCCCGAAACTTTTGCCCTGATCAATCGCCGGACTGCCGGGCAACAAAGCATGAGTGGGTGTCGGGCCGCCGTTCATTTGCAGCGGGCCGATGAGCGGATCAATCGGTGAAGCGATGCTGCCTACCTGGTCAGCATTGATGCCGTTGATAAAACCGATGCTGCCGTTGGCCATTCCAATCAAGTTGTATCCCTTCGAAGTGAAATCACCGGCAAGGTCTGGGCCGATTCCGTCAGCGCCAGGATTCCCTACTTGTTCCGTTGTTTGATAAAATTCTGTATTCGTCCCGCCTGGTCCACCGGCATTTATTAAATTGAGCGCGACCAAAGTGTTGCACACAGTAACATTTGTGCTGCTTGTATCATTCAAAATGCCGCCACCATCGCCGCCTTGCCCTCCGCAAGCGGCGTTAGTAGAAGACTCGTTTAAATATGGCCTATTGCCGCCCGTGCCGCCAACCCCGGTTTGATTCAATGCTATGGTGCATGAAGTCAAATCCAATGAACTAGCGTTGCAGATACCGCCGCCACCGCCACCAGTGCCACCGCTGGGAGCAACGTTACCAAAGCTAAAATAAAACCCATTCCCGCCAGCACCACCATTTCCACAATAATTTGCGCTGACCGTGGATGTGTTAAGGCTCAACTTGCCAGCGTTAAAAAAGCCCCCACCACTACCGCCTGCTCCCGCATTTCCGCCCAAACTAAAATCGTCGCCGTTTCCGCCATTGCCACACGAATTGCCATTAACGGTGGAAAAAGTCAGCCGCATTTGTCCGTCATTATAGATGCCAGCTCCGTTGCCACCTGGGCCGCCCCATCCCCCCAGAGCAGGAAGACTAATTGTGCCCGATGGATCGCCTCCACTGACCCCCTGTCCGCTCGCGTTGGTGCTGACAATGCAATTGTTTAATACGATGGTTCCAGAATTGTAAATACCACCGCCGCTGCCACCACCTCCACCAGCACCTTCTAAGTTGCCTTCCGGGGCACCACCTGCACCACTTTGGTTTTCAGAAATGACACAATCCGTTAAAAGACAAGTGCCGTCGTTTTTAATGCCGCCGCCATTTCCCCCGAAAGCTCCGTCTGCACCCATACCCGATGAGTTTCCAGCAACAATACATTTGTTCATCGTCAATATGCCCGAACTATAAATGCCACCACCGTCACCACCGCTTGTGCCGCCTCCATTTCCCATAACATAATTGCCGCCACCACTTGAATTGGCGATGATGACGCAATTATTTAGAGTCAATTCTCCTGCATTGAAAATTGCCCCGCCGGATTCTCCATTCTCGATATAGGCATATCTGTTTCCCGGAGCCGAGCCGCCGGTGATGGTGAGATTTTCAAGCGTCAATCCAGCTCGTGGAAAAACTTGAAATACCCGGTCGCCCAAACCGGTTGCATCAATGATCACATTTGTACCGACACCAACGATGGTCAGATTGCCTCGGGTGATGTCCAAATCGCCGGTGTGTGCGGCGTCTTCATCGGCACCAGAAACTGTCAGATGGAAAATCTGTTGTTGATTTCCCCGGTGATTGAATTGCTGGCCAAGGAAGGCGAGGAAGCAAAATTGACCGAGAATGATGGTATTGTTTCCGCCATGACGGTTCGCGTCAATGATGGCACCGCGCAGGCTGGTGACCTTGGTTGTGTCGTTTGTGTCGGTGACGATGTAAATGCGCGCCTGTGCCTGGAGCCCAAACAAGAACAGGATAACAACAGCCACCAGTAAGGATCGTACTACCAAATAAAGGCGATTTCTCATAAGGAACTTCAAATATATTTGCAAATATTATCAGATATGTCAATGATTTAATCGCAATCAAACCGGAGTGAGAATTCCTTTCTTGCGCTCCCCGGCCCCGTTCGTAATCTTTCCGCCGCATTAATATGAATTACAAAATTTCTCAACGCGCCGCGTCGCTGTCACCGTCGCTCACCCTCGCCATTGACGCCAAGGCCAAGGCCATGAAGGCCGCGGGCGAGGACGTCGTTGGCTTCGGCGCCGGCGAGCCGGATTTCGACACGCCGCAACATATCAAGGACGCCGCCGCCAAGGCGCTCGCCGCCGGGTTCACCAAATACACGCCATCCAGCGGCATCCCGGAATTGCGCCAGGCCATCGTCGACAAGTTCCAGCGCGAAAACGGCCTCACTTACAAACCATCGCAGGTCATCGTGAGCTGCGGCGGCAAGCATTCCTGTTACAACGTCATTCTGGCAACGTGCCAGGAAGGCGACGAGGTCATCATTCCCGCGCCGTATTGGTTGAGTTATCCGGAAATGGTGAAGCTCGCGAGCGCGAAGCCGGTGTTTATACAAACCACCGACAAGACCGAATTCAAAGTCACGCCCGCGCAGCTTCGCGCCGCCATCACGCCGAAGACGCGTTTGTTCATCCTGAATTCGCCGAGCAACCCAACCGGCAGCGTTTATACGCCGGAAGAAACCAAGGCGCTGGGCGACATCTGTGTCGAAAAGGGCGTGCTCATCATGAGCGACGAGATTTACGAGCACCTGCTTTACGACGGCGCGAAAGTAAAAAGCGTCGCCAGTTTCTCGCCGGCCCATCAGGAACACACCATCATCGTCCACGGCTTCGCCAAGGCGTGGAGCATGACCGGCTGGCGGCTGGGCTTCCTCGCCGCGCCGGAGCCGATTGCGAAAGCCATTGACGCGATTCAAAGCCACAGCACCAGCAACCCGACTTCGTTCGCCCAAAAAGGCGGCGTCGCCGCGCTCACCGGTCCGCAGGACCATTTGAAGGCGTGGCTCGCGGAATTCGACAGGCGCCGCCGTTTCGCACACCAGAAGTTGAACGGCATTCCGGGTATTTCCTGCGTCAATGCCAAAGGCGCGTTTTACCTGTTCCCGAACATTTCCAAGACCGGCCTCAAGTCCACCGAATTCTGCGCGAAGCTGCTCGAAGCGGAGAAGGTCGCCGCCGTGCCCGGCATCGCGTTCGGCGCGGACGATTACATCCGCATCAGCTACGCCACCAGCATGGCAAACCTTGAGAAGGGTTTGGAACGGATTGACAGGTTCTGCCGGACGCTGGTGAAGTAGGACCGTGCTTCCAGCCTGTCTCTGAAAAATGAAGCAGGCAAGGCGCCCACCCTGCGTTTACCCATCCGCCTTGCCGGCCGGATTCGCCTGTGCCATTTCAATCAACTCACGGATGCGGCGCGCGTCGGCTTTCGTATGGCCATGACTCGCCAACGGGTCGCTGCCGCCGGACGATTCAATTAGAGCGATTTAAATAATCTCGTAGCCGCGAACGTTAGTTCGCGCCATATCATTCTCCCTTAATCGATTTGCGCCGACTAACGTCGGCGGCTACATGTTTTTTGAAAAAGCGCTAAAATGTCCGCCCAAACGATTCCGGTTTTGATGTGAACGGACGCCACCTTGGTGATGCTGATGCTGATTTCGTCCTTGCTGAACCATGACCGTCTGCGCCGGACGACCGCCTTGTCCGTCACCTCAATGACGGTGGGAAACAGGAAATTTCCGCGCGTCCAACGGCTCGCCTGAAATGTTTCCGAAGGCATGACGACACGTTGAACCAACCAAACGAAACAGGCAACAGCTTTTCGTTTAGAAAATCCTGCCTGTGCATTTGCAGCAAGTCGCTGCGTAAATTAGCCGCGGCTTCCCCTGCTGGTGCGCAGGTGGCCGGTAATGGCAGAATCACTTGATCCGATATTTTCCTCTTGCGCCGCCAGCCCGTCGGAGTTCAACTTGGGCCAATCAGACAATCCGGGTATGTTGTGGTTTAAACCGTCATTCAAAAAGAAATTCGGCCAGATCAAGGGAGGTTGGAGCCCCTCCCAGGTGCTGGAACTGCTTGGCGGACCGACGGAAATGGAGGATTCGGAGATACCTTTGGGTTCAGATTGGGGCGACCAGCCCGAAATGACGTTCAGGATGAAAGCCGGGGACCCGGTGCAGCAGTGGATGTTTGAAGACAAGGGTGAGTTTTATTATCTCTGGTTTGCCAAGGTGAACTACGCCGACGACGATCCCTGGCGGGTGACACTCACAAAAAAAATGTCCCGCAGGATAGCGGCATAGGCCAAACTCACGTTAAAAAATCCCGTTGGAGCGTCTGCATCAAATCACGATAGGTTGCCATCAGTTTTCCGGGCAACCCGGTTGACGCTTTCCCGGCAGACAAATCAACCGGCTGGCTCATGGCCAGCGCATAACGTTGACTCAACGCAAGCCGTCCGTTATCCGAGCCCGTGCTGGGCAAAAGTTTACAAACCTTTTCCACCTGACGTTTGGCCTGGGCAATCGCTTTCAACGCCGCGTCCGCGCCAAGCTCACCGGACTGAACGCGCCTCAACAAACCGCACTCAAACGTCCGGCAACGTTTCGGCCGTTCGTTGTAAATCCGGCAAAGCCTGCCATCGAAACCGGCGCACGGCTGTGCGAAAGCCTGTTGGCGGTCTTTTTTCACCAACGACAGCCCCAATTCAGCCAGCCGTTTGGCATCGTCGCCCTTGCGCAATTCCACGTCGGCAAACAAAACGCCGTTGCAGCACAACCCGCAGTTGGGGCAAAGCTGCGAAACAAAATTGACTGGAGAATCTTTATTCATCGCAGGCTGTCTGCCTTTCACCCCCTCTCCCCGCCAAACGGGGAGAGATTTCGTTCAAACGTAGCCGCCGACGTGAGTCGGCGCTGATTTTCATAGGAATCAAAATGCGCGGACTAACGTCCGCGACAAGGTTCATGGGGAAGGTTGGTGCGAAAAGCTTGTTCATCTCGAATGTTTGAATCGTAATTTCATCGCCACAAATGTTTCGGATATTTCCGCTGCAGCTCGGATTTGACGCGCGGATAGTGCTCACGCCAGAAACTGGCCAGATCCTGGGTAATCTGAATCGGCTTCATGCCCGGGGTCAAAATGTGAACCAGCACCGGCACACGGCCCAGCGCAATCCTCGGCGTCTGGGTCACGTCGTAAAGCTCCTGGATGCGCAACGAAATATACGGCGCGCCCGTCGCCTCGTAAGCGACCTTCGGTGTGCGTCCATTCGCCAGCGTCAACCGCTCCGGCGCGTGCTTGTCCAGCAACCCGCGCTGCGCCTCGGACAGCCACGACATCACGACCGGCTTCACTTCGCGTTCCTTGATGTCCTTGTAACTCACCGCGCCGTGGCAAAGCTGCCCGATGATGTGCTTGCGGTCGTCGTCGGTGATGGGCGGAAGCTGGAGTTCGGGGCAATGCTGGCAAAGCAGGCGCAGCCGCAACAGCCATTGCTCGACACTGTGGTCCCAATTCGGCAACGGCAATCGTCCGGCAATAATTTCATCGGCCAGCAATTGTGCCGCCATGTCGGCAGGCGGCGGGTCAACGCGTTTGGCTGACAATGCCAGCCCGCGAAACTTCACCAGCTCCGCAGCTTGAACCCGCTTGGCCGTTGAATCGAACTGGACGTGCAGGTCGGATTCCATGTCTTCGGGGTAAAGTTCGCGCAGCCAGTCCACTTCAATGGCCGTGGCGAGCGAAAGAATGGTGTTCACTTCCCGGCCCTCGACTTCGCGAACTTCGGCGGCGACAAAAAGCGGGCTGTGTTGCACGGCGCTTTCGCGTGCCAGCACACCACGGCGACCGTGAACGAGTTCACAACGCAGCGTGCCCTGGTCCAGCCGCCGCGCCACGCGGTCGGAAAAACCAATCAGAATGCATTTTTGCAACGCCTCGTCCTTGACCTCGCGCGGTTTCACGTCCAGCCCTTCGCGTTCGGCGATGCGGATGAATTGGTCGAACAACGGCCCGACCTGCCGCGCGGTCACGGCGTGGATGCCCAGCCGGCGACAGGCGTCGAGGCGGAATTGGTTTTTGGCCGCATAAGTCCACGCACGCATGAGAATCCAGAAATCCGACGACGCCTTTTCTCCCAGCAAATCCTCGCGGAACGAATTTGTGTCGCGGTCCACGTTGCGGAGCAGCAAGTCACGGCCCTGCGTAAGCGCGGCAACGAGGCAGGCTTGATGTACGCAGCCATACTCGTGGGCGGCGAGCAACATGCGAGAGTAGCGCGGATGCAGCGGAAACGCGAGCATCTTGCGACCGATGGGGGTGATTAACGTAGGACAGGCTTCCAGCCTGTCCAGCGCGCGTGGCAACGCGAGCGTTTCATTCGCATTATTTTCGGCATCGCTTCGCTCGCCGGGGGCACGCGAGACGCCTGCCCTACGTTGGAGCGCACCCAAATCCAGCAGCAATTCCTCCGCGTGGACCAGGCTTTGTTCATCCGGCGGTTCGAGCCATCGGAATTTCCGCAAATCTTCGACCCCGGCAGCTTTCAGCATCAGCACCACTTCGGCCAGATCGAGCCGTTTGATTTCCGGCAGTTCCTGAACCTGCCGATGTTCATGTTCCTCGCGCGACCAAAGCCGCATACACACGCCCGGCGCGGTGCGGCCCGCCCGGCCCGTGCGCTGGTCGGCGGATGATTGGCTGATCTTTTCGATGAGCAGCGTGTTGATGCCGCGATACGGATCGTAGCGCGGAATGCGCGCCAGCCCGCTGTCAATCACCAGCCGGATGCCGTCAATGGTCAGCGAAGTTTCGGCGACATTGGTGGAAACGACCACCTTGCGCTGGCCGTAACGCGCCACCGCGGCGTCCTGGTCTTTTGGGGAAAGTTCGCCGTGCAACGGAAGCAAAATGAATCCTTTCGATTCCGAGGTATGGCGGATGGCCTCAATGGTCTGCGAAATTTCATAACCGCCCGGCATGAACACCAGCACATCCCCTTCCCCGCCAGAGCCGACGTAATGACTGAAAGCCTCGGCCGCCTGTTCCCAAATAGGACGCTTATCCACGTAACCCGGCTCCGCGGCGTATTCGATTTCGACCGGGAATACGCGGCCTTCGGAGGAAAGGACGGAACAACTGAATTCGGAGGGCGGAGTTATACGACGCCCCATTTCCGAAGGCAAAGTTTGGGACTCGTGTAACTCGCCCCTCCGAGAATTGAGATAATCCTCCAACAAATCCACATCCAAGGTCGCGGACATGACGATGAGATTCAGGTCGGGCCGGTGCTGCTCCTGCAAATCCAGCGCGCGGGCCAGCGTGATGTCGCCGTAAAGATGGCGTTCGTGAAATTCGTCGAAGATGAGGACCGAAATGCCGCGCAATTCCGGGTCGTCAATCATTTGCCGGAGCAAAACGCCTTCCGTCACAAACCGGATTTTCGTTTGCGGCGAGGTGACATTTTCGAAGCGGATCTGGTAGCCAACTTCGTTGCCCAACTGGACGCCGAGTTCCTGCGCCACACGCGACGCGAGCAGGCGCGTGGCCAGGCGGCGCGGTTGGAGAATCACAACCTGCCCGTCGCCGAGCAATCCGTGCCGGAGCAGCATCTGCGGGACTTGCGTGGATTTGCCGGAACCGGTGGGCGCGGACAAAATCAGCCGCCGCCCGGTTTTCAGCCGGGCGATGAGGTCGCGCTCGATTTCGTAAATGGGCAAACTGCTACTCATCAGAGTGTGCATCGTGCTAGATTTTCCACTCGTCATCGTAGTTGGGCAATTTGATTGGAATATTGCCCCGCACCATACCAAAAGATGGATTGATTTCTAGAGCTTGCCCCCAATAATCCAAAGCCTCGATAAAGCGACCAGTAGAATCAAAGAGATTTGCGAGATTGGTCAATATTTGACACCGCCGCATTTCATGCAAAGATTTGAATCCATCCGATTGAATTGCACTCCTGAGATGGAACAATTCGTTTTCCATTTCTTTTTGTTGCCAGTCCCAAGATGTCCGTCCATCAGCACTCGCTAAATGCCGCAAGCCCGCCCATGCATTGGCTGTAAAGTAATCAAGTATAGCTTCTTGTTTCTTGGTTGGCTTTCTGACTCGCAACTCTTTTGCCAAGTCAATGGCATGATCCAAACCGGCGCGCTTCTTCAAATCGCATGAAAAATCAATGAGTTGGCCGATGTGTCTGAGAGCATTATCAGCAGTCACACCATTCAGTGTCTTTACAGACATCAGAGAATCGTATGTCATTATGAATTGTCTCAAGCCAAAACCCAGCCAGGATTAATTTCCTCGTCAAGCGATGTCGGCGCGATGTTGGCCAGAAGTTTTCGTTCGGCCAGAATGCCGATCATAGCCGCGTTGTCCGTGCAAAGACTTTTTTCCGCGAGACGCAGCTCGAAACCTTCGCGCTCGCACGCGCGCGCGAGTTCGCGGCGCAAGGCGCGATTGCAGGTGACGCCGCCGGAGGCGGTCACACAACGAACGTGGTTTCGTTTCGCCGCGCGAATGGTTTTCTTCACGAGCACTTCAACGATGGCCGCCTGAATGCTGGCGCACATGTCGCGCAGCCGTTGCGTGTTATCCAAAATTCCCGGGTGATCGCGGAGAAAATAACGCACGGAGGTTTTCAGTCCGCTGAAGCTGAAATCATCGCCGGGGTCGTTGAGCAACGGGCGCGGGAAGTCGTACGCCTTGGGATTCCCCTGCTCCGCCAGCCGGTCGATCTCCGGTCCGGCGGGATACGGCAGCCCCATCAGCTTGCCGGTCTTGTCGAAACATTCGCCCGCCGCGTCATCCACCGTCGAGCCGAGCACGCGATGTTTCAGTTCCGATTCCACCTTCACCAGCATTGTGTGCCCGCCGCTGACGATGAGCGAAATATTCGGTTGAAAGGCGGTGAAGTCGGCGGCGAAGGCGCCGCCGCCACTCATAATCCACGGCGAATACAAATGCGCCTCGTGATGGTTGATGCCGACGAATGGTTTCCTTAAGGTGAACGCGATGGCTTGCGCGGCCTTGAATCCGACGAGCAAGGCCATCGGCAGGCCCGGGCCTTGCGTGGCGGCAACGGCATCGAGTTGTTCTGTTTGCACGCCTGCCTCGCGCAGCGCGGTTTGCACGACGGGAATCAAATTCCGCAGATGTTCGCGGGCGGCCAGTTCCGGCACGACGCCGCCGTATTCCGCGTGCAGCTTGATTTGTGAGGAAACGGCGCTGGACAAAACCCGGCCGTCGCGCACAACCGCGGCGCTGGTTTCGTCGCAGGAGGTTTCAAGGGCCAGAATCGTCATGTTGATCGTAGCGGCGTGTCGGCAGACCGCCGCATTTCTTCGGAAAATTGAATTGTCCGGCTTTCTGCCGAAAGCCGCTACGCCCGTTTTGCAGAGCTCTCATTTCATTTCGCCGCCATTTTGTCCTGCGTCTGCGGCTTTGGGCCGTCGTTGAGCGCGCTGTACAGCAGGATGCCCTTGAGCAAATCCCGGGCGCGTTCGAGCTGGATGTCATGGACGTTTTCGACGCTGACGCGATTGGTTTCGCTGAGGGATTCCAGCCCGCCGAGCGTGCGTTTCAGCACCAAAGCCGCTTCCTGTTCCTCGGTCATGGGGACTTCGATGTCCGGCGTGATGCCATGCTGGTGAATGACCTTGTGACTGGGCGTGTAATATTTGGCGGTGGTGAGTTTCAACGCCGAACCGTCATCGAGCGGGAAAACGCTTTGCACCGAGCCTTTGCCGAAGGTCTTCTCGCCGAGAATGACCGCGCGGTGCAAATCCTGCAAACAGCCGGTGACGATTTCCGCCGCGCTCGCGCTGCCGAGATTGACCAGCACGACGATCGGCTTGGGGGAACCATTCTTGCTGACAAATTCATCGCCGCTGCCGTTGGCGCGGCGGACGGAATTCTGACTAGGGTCGCGCCCTTCGGTGGTGACGACCAGCTGGCCGCGAGGCAGAAATTTCCCGCAAACTTCCACCGCCTCATCCAGCAAGCCGCCGGGATTCCAGCGCAAATCAATAATTAATGCCTTCATCCCCTCCGCTTTCAGCTTGTTCAAAGCAGCTTCGAGTTCTTCGCCGGTCTTGTCGCCGAATTCCGTGATGCGGACGTAGCCGATATTGTCATCCCCCAGCGTGAATTCCTTTTTGCCGTTGATGTCCTTGACCATGTCCATCTTGATGATGGCGCGCGTGAGCGTGTAATCCTTCACCAACCCCGACGACGGCCGCTGAATGGTCACCGTCACCTTCGTGTCCGGATCGCCCCGAAGCAGTTTGACCGCTTCCGGCAATGACATTTTTTCAGCGCTCTTGCCGTCAATCTTGATGATACGGTCGCCGGACAATATTCCCGCGCGAAATCCGGGCGTGTCCTCCATCGGCGCAATGACGGTCACATAATTGTCCCTCATCGAGACGACGAGGCCGAGTCCGCCGAACCGTCCTTCCGTGTCGTTCTGCAATTGCTGGTAATCATTCACGTCCATGAATTCGCTGTGCGGATCCAGCGAGCCGAGCATGCCCTTGAGGGACGAGTAAACCAGGTCGTGATACGTCAGATTCTGGCCGTCCACATATTCCTTGCGCACTTTTTCCAGCACGTTGGCGAACAACTCCAGATTCGGATACACCGCGTCCTGCTTGCCGGCCGCGTGCGCCGACCCAAGATAAATCCGCGCGCCAATCGCCAGATTCAACACCAGCGCCACAATCACCAGGCCATAAATCAAACGTCGCTTCATAAACAAAAACAAGCTACCACAACGGCCACCGGACACAAAACATTTGGACGCTGCAACAAACATCGTTGCATCGTTCGGAAGGACCGCCGGATTTATCCGGCAGGGCTTTCAATCTCACGATCCGTTCCCGCATGAATGCGGCGTTCCGTCGCAGTGTCCAGGCGCACCCGGTCCGGATGTTTCAAAATCAAGTTTTGTCCTTCAACAACGTCTCAATGAATGATAAATCGCCGGGCACCGTGACTTTCGGATTCGGCGCCACGCTGGACACCAGCCGGACCGGCTGGCCAATCAATTCACACGCCGCCGTGTCGTCGGTGAAAGTCAATTTGCGGCGGCGCGCTTCCGCCAGCGCCCGGCGAATCACCTCGACCCGAAACGTCTGGGGCGTCTGCACCGTCCAAAGCCGCGACCGGTCGAGCGTGCGCTGAATGAATCTGCCGTCGCCGGATTCCTTGATGGTGTCCGTCACCGGTTGGGCCGCCACCGCGGCGCCGCTTTCATCCGCCGCCTTGACCGTTGCGGCGATCAACTCCCCGCTCGTGCAGGGGCGCGCCGCATCCTGAATGGCCACAATTTCCGCCGTCACCGACAACGCCTCCAGCCCGTTCCAGACCGAATCCTGCCGTTCCGTCCCGCCCACAACGACGCGAAACGGTTTTTGAAAACGAAATTTGGCCGCAAGCTCGGAGAAGGTTTTTTCCATCCCGTCGCGGACGACGAGAATGATTTCGCCGATGCACTTCGCGCCATCGAACCGCTGCCAGGTGTGCGCGACGACCGGGCGTCCGGCCACTTCGAGAAACAATTTGTCCACACCCGCACCCATGCGGATGCCTTTGCCGGCGGCGACAAGAATGGCGGCGTTCATGCAGTAAAGCTGTGGCTGGCCGCTTGCCGACGCAAGCACGGCGCAACGAAATTTTCCCCCGTCAATTCAGCCCAACCGCCAGACGATGCGGGCCTTGTTCAAATCGTACTGCGACATTTCCATTTTCACGCGGTCGCCCACGGTGAGGCGGACAAATCGTTTGCGCATTTTGCCGGAAATGGTCGCGAGGACCTGGTGTTTATTGTCCAGTTCGACGCGAAACATCGTCCCGGCCAGCACCGTCAAGATGCGTCCCTCGATTTGTATGTGTTCTTCCATGAAGGAAAACGCATTTTAGCCAAACCGGCCCCGTTAACGCCAATAAAAAATCTGCGCGACAAAACGACGCGGGACGACGCCCGTTAAGAACGTCGCCCCGGTCAAAGTTGCTTGCGGAGAGGATTAATAACGTTCCCGGCGTCCGCCACCACCACCACCGCCGAAGTCGCGGCGCGGGCCGCGGTCACTGCGGGGACGTTCTTCTTTGGGACGGGCGATATTGACCGTCAATTGACGCTCGCCCAGCGTCGCGCCGTTCATGGCGGCGATCGCTTTTTGCGCTTCCTCGGGCGTGGACATGGTGACGAAGGCAAAGCCGCGTGAACGGCCGCTCATCCGGTCCATCATGAGGTTGGCTTCGACGACCGTGCCGTGGGCGGCAAACGCCTCCTGCAGGTCATTTTCAGTAGTGTTGAAGGAAAGATTTCCGACAAACAGTTTCGTGCTCATTTAATGATTTGCTGTTCAAGACCAACCGTTTTTCCAGACTGTTCCCGACCATCGGGTCTCAAATCATCACTGAACCACGTTCACTTGAAGATTATCCATGCCTTGAAAGGACAAGTTGTCCAACAGACGGGACAACTGTAGCCATTGCCGGAATAATTGCAAGTAATTTTTATGATTCTTCACGCCCCCACGCACCCCGTCACAACCACCAGGACGGGAGGCCGCCCCGGCTGGGAACACCGGATTAATCTGGCAGCCGGCGGAACTGCGTGTGAAGACTGCCGGATGAATCCGGCGTACCGATGGCTGTGTCCAGTTGTCCCCCCCGCATGGATATTATTACGCCGGTTTCCAGTCCAGGACTTTCAATTGCACCGTGCGGCGGCCGTTGAATTCATTCACTTGCGGCGCGAACGCCAGATCAAATTTCCCAACCGGCAACGATTTATCGCCGCCATTCCACCAAACCGCCTCGTGCGCCACGGCGCCGTCCGTCACCCAAAGTTTGACGTGTTGTTTGTCCGCGCCCATGCGCTGGAGCGGGCGTTGGTGCGTGACACTGCGCGCGCAAAATTGCACCGGCGGGTTCCCCTGCCCGGTCGGCTTCAAGCACGCCAGTTCGCCGAGCGATTCCAAAGTCATTTCGTCCAAACCCACTTCCGCATCGAGGCGCAACGGCGGCTGCAAATCCTCCGGTTTCAACGCGCGGCGCGCCAGTTCATTCAACCGTTGCCGGAACGCGTCCACCTTGTCCGGCTGAAGGCTCAAGCCCGCCGCCATCGCGTGACCGCCGTGCCGCACGAGCAAATCGCCGCACTCGCGCAACGCGGCGGCCAGATCAAATCCCGCAATGCTGCGGCCCGAACCGCGCCATTCGCCGCCTTCACCGCCCAGAATGATCGTGGGGCGGTAAAATTGTTGCAGCACGCGCGAGGCGACGATGCCGACCACGCCGATGTGCCAGAGTAATTGGCCTTCGACGATGACGAAATCGGTTTGCGGATTAAATTTTGACTTAACGGCACCAATGACCTCCTCCACGATGCCGCGTTCTATTTTCTGACGTTCGCGGTTTCGCGAGTCGAGGCTTTGGGCGATGGGCATTGCTCCGGCCAGGTCGCGCGCAAGCAGCAAATGCAGCGATTCCTCGGCCGTTTCCAGCCGTCCCGCTGCGTTCAGACGCGGGCCGAGTTGAAATCCGACCTCGTAAGCGCCAAGTTTGGACGGGCATTGCGCCACCTGTTTGAGCGCGACCAGTCCGGGCCGTTGCGTCGCGTTGAGCCGTTGCAGGCCGGCGGAAATGAGAATCCGATTTTCACCGGTCAATGGCACCAGGTCGGCAATGGTGCCGAGCGCGACCAAATCGAGCAGTGGCCGCAAATCAAATTCCGCCGCGCCAGCCAAACCGATCTCGCGTCCGCGTTTGACCAAAGCATGTGCCAGTTTGAACGCGAGGCCAACGGAACACAGTTCGGTGAAAGGAGGACAGGCATCTTGCCTGTCTCCAACTTTTTGTTCCGCTTGAGCGGGAGGTTGATTTGAGACAGGCGGGACGCCTGTCCTACAAAGTTGTGGATTGACCAGCGCCACAGCCTCGGGCGCGGGATTTGAAACCTGGTGGTGATCAAAGACGATGACCTCCACGCCCCGCGAACGCAAAGTCTTGATCGTTTCCACAGCGGTCGAGCCGCAGTCCACGGCGAGCAGGAGTGTCGTGGGGTGTTTTTTCAGGCAATTTTCGACACCGTCAGCGCTAAGACCATAGCCTTCGTCCATGCGGTTCGGCAGATAAAAATCCACCTTCCAGCCGAGCGGCCGCAACACTTCGACGAGGAGCGCGGTGGAGGTCACGCCGTCCACGTCGTAATCGCCAAAGATGACGAGCGATTCATTTTGTTCGCGGGCGCGGAGCAATCGCCCGACGGCGACGGCCATGTTCGGGAGCAGAAACGGGTCGGCGAGATTTTTCAGGCGCGGCGAGAGAAAATTTTCAATGGCGGCCGGTTCGCTGAAACTGCGATTGAGCAGACATTGCGCGAGCAAGGGCGGGATTTTGAGCTGCGATGCCAGTTGCCCGGCAAGAAGCGGTTGCGGCGGCGCGAGCGACCAGCGGAATTTCATCATGGCTTAACGGTTTGACGAATGGCCCGCGCCGGTGCGTTTCTCCCGTTCCGCGACCATGACGGATAGCACAATGGCGATCACAATGATCGTGGCAACCGTCATCAACGAAACGCTCGTCGGGATTTCGACCTGAATCCCTTTCGGCTCCTGGCCGTGCGGATCGAGGAGCATTTTCACACCGACAACGGCGAGCACGAGCGACAAACCGACTTTCAAATAGCGAAAATAGCCGAGCGCTCCGGCCAGCATAAAATACATCGAGCGCAGGCCGACGATGGCAAAAACGTTTGAGGTAAAAACGATGAATGCCTTGCGCGTGACGGAAAAAACCGCCGGGACGGAATCCACGGCGAAAATCAAATCGGTCGTTTCGATGAGCAGCAGCACCAGCGCCAGCGGCGTGAGCGCAAGGCGGCCATCGAGCCGGGTTAAAAACTTCTGGCCGTCAAGGTCCGGCGCAACAACGAAACATTTTCGCGCGAGCCGCAGCGCCAGGCTTTTTTCCGGCTGCACGGTTTCCTTGCCGGAAAAAAGCATTTTGCCACCGGTGAAAACGAGAAACGCGCCGAAGACATACAGCACCCAGTCGAATTGATGGATCAATTCCACGCCGGCGGCAATCATTGCGCCGCGCATGACGAGCGCGCCGAGAATGCCCCAAAACAGCAGCCGATGCTGGAATTTTACGGGGATGCGAAACCACGCGAAAATGAGCGCGATGACGAGGATGTTGTCGAGCGACAGTGAAAGTTCCAAGATATAACCGGTGGTAAATTGAACCGCCTCTTCCCGTCCGCGCCAATGGGCCATGGCCCCGGCAAAAGCCATTGCCAGCGCAAACCAAACCGCGCTCCAGGCGACGGCTTCCCCGAACTTGACGACACGGGCGCGGCGGTGAAACAAGCCAAGGTCGAGCGCGAGAAAAATCAGCACACAAAGGATGAAACCCACCCAGTGCCAGGGCGTGATTTCAACGAAACCGGGCATGGTTTTACGCCATCAGACGCGCGTCGCCGTCATGTTTTGCACCGTCACCTGCGAACCGCCGATGTCCGGACGCTCGCCCTTGTGCAACCACAACACCAGCGCGCTGGCGATGTAGATGCTCGAATATGTGCCGGTGAGAATGCCGATGAGGAAGGTGAACGCAAAGTCGTTGATGACGCCGCCGCCAAAGGCATAAAGGCAAACGGTCGCTATAAACACCGTGCCCGAGGTGATCAGCGTCCGGCTCAAGGTTTGATTGAGCGCTTGGTTGATGATTTCCTTGAACGAACCGCGCACGCCGAGCTTCAGGTCCTCCCGGATCCGGTCAAAAATCACGATGGTGTCATTGGTGGAGAAGCCGATGATGGTCAGAACCGCTGCGACGACGGTGGCATTGAATTCACGGCCCGAAATGCCGTTGGCAAGGCAATAACAGCCAATCGTCATGAACACATCGTGAATGACCGCGACGACCGCGCCGATGGCGAAGTAAAATTCGTAACGGAATGCCACGTATATCAGAATGCCGAACAACGACAACAACGAGGCGATGATGGCCGAGCGTTTGATTTCATCACCCACCACCGCGCCGACGCGCTGCTGGCCGATGGTTTTGAACTGCGCTTGCGGGAATTGACTGGCGAGCGCCTGCTCGACTTTTTCGGCGGAACCGGTTGAAGTCGTCACGCGGAGGTTTTCCGTGCCGCCGAGCGCGTCTTTTTGATATTGGATCTGCGAATCCCTTTCACCGATGCCGGTCAGGGCGGCGCGAATTTTCTCCACATCGACTTTTTGTTGAAAGCTGAACGTCGTGCTGTCGCCGCCGGCGAAATCCACGCCGAACAATTTCGAGCCGCGATCAAAAATCCCGTAGCCCATGCCGATGAGTATTATCGTCCAGGACAAAATGAACGCCGGCTTGGCGAGTTTCATAAAGTCGAGTTTGGTGGCCCGGATGAGATGGAACATTCGCAGCGATTTGATCCAGTTGTGGTCGAGCAGAAAATTGAAGATCAGCCGCGTCACCACCAGCGCGGTGAACAGGCTGGCGGCCACGCCGATGGTCAGCGTGACGCCGAAACCCTTGATTTCACCCGTGCCCATGAAAATCAAAATGACCGAGGAAATCAGCGTCGTGACGTGCGAATCGAAAATCGTGCCAAAGGCGCGGGCGTAACCGGCGGCAATGGCGCCGCGCAGCGATTTGCCCTTGGCCAGTTCCTCGCGGATGCGCTCGTAAATGAGCACGTTCGCGTCCACCGCCATGCCGACAGTGAGCACCACGCCCGCGATGCCCGGCAACGTGAGCGTCGTGCCGATGGAGCACATCACCCCGAGCAGGATGATGATGTTGGTGACCAGCGCGATGT
>Ga0265323_10000454_pt1 | contig 23244 bp, 12 predicted proteins | sample 41225metaG_FD_193580 | JGI IMG/M metagenome (GOLD analysis project Ga0265323, IMG submission 193580) | Rhizosphere microbial communities from Carex aquatilis grown in University of Washington, Seatle, WA, United States - 4-12-25 metaG | ecosystem: Host-associated > Plants > Roots > Rhizosphere...
GGGCACGCCCGTGGCGGATCGTTTCACGTACGTGCCGCAGATCGGGCTGTATCTGGCAATAGCCTGGATGATCAGGGATGGGACGGTTTCGTGGCGTTATCGACGTCAGGCGCTGGGCCTGGCAGCAACCCTGGTGATCACAGCGTTGATGGTCTGCGCCTGGAAACAAACGTCGTATTGGCGTAACAGCGAAACGCTGTGGCGGCGTGCGCTTGCCTGCACGTCTGGAACTGATCCCGCCGGGAACAACCCGGACAAGGCCTTGCCGGATCAAGGGCTCGCGGTTGGGGCCATCAGACGTTTCGCGAAGGCGCTCGATGTCACTCCGCCCAATATCCTGGCGCAAATCAAACTGGGCGAAGCCTTGATTGAGCAAGGAAAGATTGATGAAGGCATCATGGTACACTTAAACGCCGTGCTGCAAATTAATCCGAAGCTGGCAGAAGTTCATGCCAAAATCGCCCAGGCGCTGGCGCGCCAGGGAAAATTCCGGGAATCAGTCAACGAATACGATGAGACACTGCGCTGCCAGCCCGATTTCTCCGGTGCGATCAACAACCTCGCCTGGATACTCGCAACCAATCCCGACGCCGGCCTCCGCGATGGCGCGCGCGCCGTGCAACTGGCCGAACGCGCCTGTGAAATCACCGGCCGCAAAGAAACCATTTATCTCGGCACGCTGGCGGCAGCCTACGCCGAAGCCGGGCGGTTTGACGATGCCATGGCGACGGCGCAACAGGCCTGCGATCTGGCCGCCCGATCGGGCAAACCCGACTTGTTGACAAAGAATCAGAAACTGCTCGAACTGTACCGCGCGCACAAACCGTATCGGGAATGAGAACAAGGTTGAGAAAACCTTCCCCCGGAGGCAAAGACGGGGGGGAGAAATCATGAGCGCGGGTCTGCCTGATTCGTCGGGGATTTTGACATTGTCTTTTGCGCGCGCTTGCGTCTGAATTTTTGAAATGCGCCGGAACATTATCATTTGCCTGCTGCTGGCCGGGATCACACTCGCCATTTACTGGCCGGTGCGGAATTTTGACCTGATCAGCTTCGACGACCCGTACTTCCTGACGGACAGCCCGGAGGTCCGGAGCGGTTTGAACTGGCACAGTTTCCGGTGGGCGATGACGAGCGTGGTGGCGACGAACTGGCATCCGGTGACGAGCCTGTCGTTCGTGATCAACCATCAGCTCTTCGGGAGCAACCCCGGCGCGGAGCACTTGGTGAACGCGGTGTTTCACGCATTAAACGCCGCCTGGTTATTTCTGGTTTTGCAGCGCATCACCGGCTGTTGCTGGCGGAGCGCGATGGTGGCGGCGCTGTTTGCGTGGCATCCGTTGCGGGTGGAATCGGTGGCGTGGATTTCCGAACGGAAGGACATGTTAAACGGATTTTTCCTCCTGCTGACGCTGTGGGCTTATGCGCGGTACGCGCAGTGTGTGACCGGTGGCAAGTGGCGGGTGGCAAGTGGCAAGCAATTAACCGGAACAGAAGCAGCCGCTGCCGTACCCGACCTGTCACCCGCCACCCGCCACGCGCCACTTTTTTATGGTTTGGCGCTGGGATTTTTTGCGTTGGGGCTGATGTCCAAGGCGATGCTGGTGACGGTGCCGTTCCTGCTGTTGCTGCTGGACTTCTGGCCGCTGGGACGAGTGACCCGCCTTCACTACGCTTCGGCGCGGCAAGCGGGTGACGGGTGGCGGGTGACGGGAGGAACAAAGGGAAAACCCTCAACCCTCAACACCGTAAAGGGGCGTGGCCGCGTGGCGCAGCTTTACGCGGCTTTACGCCCTCAACTCTCAACCTTGGTTCTCGAAAAGTGGCCGTTTTTTGCGCTGGCGGCGCTGTTTTGTGTGATCACGTTCCTGGTGCAACACCGGTCCCCCGCCATGCCATCGCTGGACCGGCTGGGGCTGGGAATCCGGCTGGACAATGTGATTGCGAGTTACCTGCGTTACCTCGGCAAGACGGTCTGGCCGGTGGACCTGGCGGCGCATTATCCATTGCCCGTTAACGGCCGGTCGTATCTGGCGTTGTGGCCGGACTGGCAAATCCTGGCGGCGGCGTTGCTGCTGGTGTGCGTTTCGGTCCTGTGCGTCTGTCAGAGGGCGCGGCGCCCCTACCTGGCGGTGGGCTGGTTCTGGTATCTGGGGACGATGCTGCCGGTGATCGGGCTGGTGCAGGTGGGCGGGCAGGGCATGGCGGACCATTATACCTACATTCCCATGATCGGGCCGGTCATCAGCCTGGTCTGGCTGGCCGCGGAAACGTGGGATGCGGGGCGAATCGCCCGGGTGCTGCTCACCACGGCGGCCGTGGTGGTCCTGGCCGCGAACATTGTGGTGACGCGCCACCAGCTGCAACACTGGAAAAACACCGTCAGCCTTTTCCGGCACACGGTGGCGGTGACCGGGGAAAACACGATGGCTGAATACATCCTGGGCCTCGGGCTGGAAGACGAAGGCCGCAGCAGTGAAGCGATGGTCCATTACCGCATCGCCATGAATTCGAACCCGACGATCAAGGAGGCGTTTTACCGCATGGGCGGGCGGTTGGTGCAGATGGGAAAATGGGCGGAGGCGGAGCAGGTCTATTCCAGGCTGCTGAAATACTTGCCGGACGACATGGCGGGTCATCTGGGTCTGGCCGTCGCCCTGCCCCATTTGGGCCGGAAGACGGAAGCCATCGGACATTTGAGAGCGGTCTTGCAGCAGGACCCGGACGATCCCGGCGTGCTGAACAATCTGGCCTGGATGCTCGCCACGGATTCGAACGCCGGCCTGCGCGATGGCGGCGAAGCCGTGCGCCTGGCGGAACAGGCCTGCGAACTGACGCATTACCAAAAGACCATTTGCATCGGCACGCTGGCGGCGGCCTACGCCGAGGCGGGACGATTTGACGACGCGATGGCGACGGCGGAGAAAGCCTGCGCACTGGCCGCGGCAACGGGCGAACAGGATTTGTTGCAAAAAAACCAGGAACTGCTGGCTCGATATCGAGAACACCAGCCGTATCATGAGGTTGCCAGCCCGGACCCGGCGGAACCATCGGCCGTTGACGCCGAAAAAACTGTCCCCGCCAAACCGTGAACAATCTTGTAATCAGGACAAATTCCAAGCAATAAAACAGGATGCGTCGCGAGTGGCTCATTTGTCTGGCATTGTCGGTCATCACCCTGATTGCCTTCTGGCCGGTAAGCCGCCTGGGTTTCATCATCTATGACGACCACAGTTATGTCGTCGAAAACACCAACATCCAGGCCGGCATCACCTGCGCCAGCGTCCGCTGGGCATTAACCACCACACACGCCGGCAACTGGCATCCGGTCACGTGGCTGTCGCACATGCTGGATTACAAATTGTTCGGCCAGAACGCCAGCGGCCATCATTGGGTGAACCTGGGATTTCACATTGCCAACACGCTGCTGCTCTTCCTCGTGCTGCGGCGGATGACGGGGTTTCTGTGGCGCAGCGCGTTCGTAGCGGCATTGTTTGCCCTGCACCCAACTCACATCCAGTCGGTGGCCTGGATCTCGGAACGCAAGGACGTGTTAAGCGCGTTTTTCTTCCTGCTGACGCTGTGGGCGTACACGCGCTATGTGGCAAGTGGCAAGTGGCAAGTGACAGGAGCGGACTCCACCCCGTCACCCGCCACCCGCCACCCGTCACTATTCTACTGGCTGGCGCTGGGATTTTTCGCGCTGGGGCTGATGAGCAAGCCGATGCTGGTGACGCTGCCGGTGATTCTGCTGCTGCTGGATTTCTGGCCGCTCAAACGGGTGGCGGATGGCGAGTGGCGGGTGACACGTTTTGGACTGCCTGTCCCTCAACTCCCTGGCGCGACGAGGCAAAGCGAAGGCGGCTCGACGCTCAACCATTTACTGGTGGAGAAACTGCCGTTCGTGGCGTTGAGCCTGGCATCCAGCCTCGCAACTTTCCGGGCCCAACAGGCGGCCGAATTCGTCGTGTCTGCGAATGTGCTGCCCTGGTATTGTCGGATTGCCAACTCACTGGTGTTTTACACGGATTATCTTGGGAAAATGTTCTGGCCGGTCAATCTGGCCATTTTTTATCCCTACACGCCGATCCACCTGTGGGAATTTATCTGCTCCGCTCTGTTGCCGGTTTTGTTGTCGATTTTTTGCCTGCGGCGGGTGCGTTCGCAACCTTATTTGTTGGCGGGCTGGTTTTGGTTTGTGGTGATGCTGGTGCCGGTCATCGGCCTGGTGCAGGTCGGCATGCAATCCATGGCCGACCGCTACACGTATCTGCCGTCCATCGGTTTGTTCATCGCGGTGTCCTGGGTCATGGCCGGCCTGGCCTCCCGTTCACAGTGGTGGCAAACCGGCATGGTGTTGGGCGCAACGGCACTGATAGCGGGCTGCCTGCTGGACACCAGACATCAATTGCATTACTGGCGGGACAACGTGACGCTGTTCAGCCACGCCGCTGAACTAGCCCGGGGAAGCAACAGCAAGAGTAATTTTCTGCTGGGCAATGCCTACGCGGACGCCGGGGACATGGATGCGGCCGCCCGGAGTTTCCGAACGGCGCTTAAAATTGCCCCGGATTTCGAACAGGCCCGCGACAAACTGGGGCGGGTTCTGTTCCAGCAGAAAAAGTATGATGAAGCCAGGGTCCAGTATGACGAAATTTTGCAACTGCATCCCGACAATGCCGAGGCACACAAATGTCTCGGGTGCATTCTGGCCACCCAGGGGAAATTTGCGGAAGCCGAAACCGAATATTCGACCGCGCTCCAACTGAGGCCCGAGGATGCGGACACACGCCATGCTCTGACGGTTGTCAAACTCAACGCCGAGAGCGAAACGGCCCTCACCAATCTTTACAACGCCTTGAAGCTTCTGCCCACGCCGGAAATACATTTCCAGATCGCCGTCATTCAGACCCTGCAGGGAGAATTTAAGGATGCCATCGGGCATTACACCGAAGCCCTGCGCCTCAAATCTGATTCGCCGGATGTGCTGAACAATCTGGCGTGGCTGCTGGCCACCTGTCCGGACGCACACGTCCGGGATGGCGCCCAAGCCGTCGGGTATGCCGGGCGCGCGTGTGAACTGACGCATTATCAAACGACGATTTACGTCGGCACCCTGGCGGCGGCCTACGCCGAGGCAGGGCGATTTGACGACGCAACTGCCACGGCACAGAAAGCCTGCGCGCTGGCTGAAAAATCGGGTGAAACGAATCTTCTACGGAGAAACCAGGAATTGCTGGCATTGTATCGCGCGCGCCAGCCGTATCACGAAGCCCCCGAAAAGCTTGTTCCGGCCGCGCCGTGAATTATTCTTCCGCCATTGCGACGCGACGGCGGCCGGCGTTTTCAATATTGGGCGTTCGATGACTGCCCGGCATGGCCCTGGCGGGGAAGGGTTCAATGTTCTCCCTCCGCCTTTGCTCTTTGGCTCCCGTCTCCCTGGCTCGGCGGAGCGCAGCGGAGACGGCTCGTCTCTCGACACTCATCCTTGTTTTCTCCGAGGTCCATGATCTGCAACAGCGCCGTCTCGCGATACGGTCCCGGCCGGTGCGCCAGCTCTGCGTGCGTGCCCGATTGTGCCAGCCGCCCGTGCTCCAGCACCAAAATCAAATCCGCCCGGCGCAGCAGACTCAGCCGGCCCGACACCACAAACGTCGTCCGCCCCGCCATCGCCTCGCGCAATGCCGACATGATCTCATTCTCCGTCCGCGCATCCACCGACGCCGTAGGGTCGTCGAGGATGAGGACTGGCGGTTGCAGCAACAAGGCCCGCGCCAGCGCCAGCCGCTGGCGCTGTCCGCCCGACAAATCCACGCCTGATTCGCCCAGCACCGTTTCATACCCGTGCGGCAGCGCCGTGATGAATTCGTGCGCCGAGGCAATCCGTGCCGCGCGCTCGATTTGTTCCGTCGTCGCGTGCGGATGCCCGAATGCGATATTCGCCGACACCGTGTTCGAGAACAAAAAGCTTTCCTGATAGACAATTCCGATTTGCCGCCGGTAGGCGTCCAGGTCCAGTTCCCGCAAATCCCTGCCGTCGGCCAGAACGCGGCCCGCGCGCGGGTCGTAAAACCGCGGAATCAGGCCCAGCAGCGAGCTTTTGCCCGTACCGGTCATCCCGAAAATGCCGATGATCTGGCCGGGCCTGGCCTCGAACGACACGTCGGTCAGCACCGGTTTGTCCGCGTGATAACCGAAGGTGACCTTGTCAAACACCATCCGGCCCGTGAGCCGCCCCGGCTTGACGGCGTTGGGCCGGCTTTGCACCTCCACCGGCGTGTCCAGGACCTCGAACACGCGCCGCGCCGCCGCCAGGCTCTGCTGCACCGAGTTGGCGATGGTCGAGATGTTCGCCACCTGTCCGGTGAACTGCTGGAGCAACCCCGCGAACACCACCAGCCCGCTGCCCAGCGGAATTTTCCCCTGCACGTACAGCCAGCCGCCGTACGCGAACAGAATCACCAGGCTCAACTGCGACAACATCTGCGTGCCCGGCGTGAACACGGACAGATTCCAGAAAATCTTCCGCTGCTGCGACGACACCAGGGTGTTGGCCTCCTCGAACCGCCGGACCTGGTTCGGTTCCGCGGCGAAGCCCTTGACCGTCTGCATCCCGCGCACGCTTTCGCTGAACAGCAGCACCATGTTGTCCGTCAACTCGCGGTTGCGCAGGTAGCCCGGACGCAGGCGCCCCGAATAAAAATGCGCCAGCCACCACAACGGCACCGAGACGCTCAGGCACGCCACGGTCAGCGACGGCTGGATGCGCCACATGAAGACCGCGTAGGCCATCAGCGTCAGGAGCATGGTGGCGCCCTGCAACAACACGCCGTCCACGAACAGCCGCGTGTTCTGCACGTCGCCCGTCACCCGGTTGAAAATCGAGTTGGACCCGTGGGCGTCGAAGAAGCTGAAGCTCAGGCGCTGGAGTTTGGCGTAAAGCTGGGCGCGCAGTTCCGGCACGATTTCGCCCTGCGTCAGCCGCGCGGTGATCATGTTGTAGGCGTAGGTCAGCGCGGCGCGCAACACCGCCTGCGCCACAATCGCCAGCGCCAGCGCCGTGACGATTTGCAGTGCCGACCAGCCCGCCGGCGGGTTCCAGCCGAACGGATAAACCGGCGCGGGCAGGGACGGATTGAGCGCGTACCGGATGACGTCAATCACCACGCCCAGCAGCTTGAGACCCGCGATGCCGAGCAGCAACAGCACCACGCTCAGCCCCAGCGACCACAGACAATCCGCGCGAAACCGCCACGCCAGGGCCAGGAGCCGGCGGACCAGTTCCCCGGTGGGATACCGTTCGTCGGTGGCTGTGATATTGGATGGGCCGGGCGTTTTCAGAACCCGCAACATGCCGCAGCCCGGAGCCGCAATCGAATCAAAAAAGTTATCAACCACGGATGGACGCGGATTCCTAAAAACCGAATACCGCATGTCGAAACCCGCACCGAAGCCAAAAGGCCGGCGGCTGTTTCAAAACAATTTCTTGCCGGAGGGGTGAGTTACACGGGTACCCTGACTCATAGAATGTCTCTGAAAATGGGGGCTCGTGTAACTCGCCCCTCCGGTGTATTGCGACAGTCCCAGCTGAACGGCTTTGCCTACAACAACCGCTCCCCAGCCTGACATCTTTGGGAGTTTGGAGACAGGAGTTCGCGGTTCAAATTTTCCATCTCCCCTCTTCGATCTGCCATCTCCTAAATTTACTTCACCGGAGTCCAGGTGTCGTCCGGGTCGTAAGTGGTGATGGCCCGGGCGATTTTCGCAGTCTTGGGTCCGAGGTTCTTTTGATAAATCCTGCCCTGCTGATTGACGATGAAGGTCATCACACCGGTGTTGCCCCATTCGTCCGGCCAGGCGACGAGGGCAAATCCGGCAATCATGCGGCCGTTGATGATATAATCATACTTGCCGCCCGGCGCGTGTTTTCCCTGGCGGGTCAGGATTTTGAAATAGTAGCCGTGATAAGGCGCCTGCTCGTCGTTCAGCATTTTGGCCGTGCGCTGATAACCCTCCACGCGGGCCTGCGCGACGAGCGGTCCCAAGGGACTCAATTCCCCGCCGGGCTGGTTCGTCGGCCAGAAAAGGCCGTCGTGGGTGCCCGGCGTGCTGCGCAGGAACTGCGCGTAAGCGAGCACGCCGTTCCCCAGGCGGTCCTGGCCGGCATATTCGCGCTGCGCCTCCACATACGCGTTGCAGACATCGATCGCGCCCGTTTCGTCCCTGCCGACGCGGCGGGCGAGAATCTCCTGCCGGCCGGCGGCGGTATCGAAGAACCATTGCCCGTCCTGTTTGACGAGGGGAATGGGAAACGGCCAGCCGTCCGCGCCAATTTCCAGCGTGATGTTGGAATCGGAGTTGGTGCTCAACCGCGTCTTTTCCGTCAGGCATTGGACAAACATTTTGTATTCCCCGGTGGCTTGGACGGCATCGGGCGAAATCAATTCATGTCCGGCCGGCCCAAAAATCGAATGCAGGGCATTGGTGTCATGATTCTGGGCCGCCGCCACCAGGGCGTTGACGGCTTCCTGCGGCGCGGCGAAAAAAGCCTGTTTATCCGCCGCCGGCGCGCACACTGGCAGCGTCAGCGCGAGAAGGGCCAGGCCGGGACCGGACGCCAGAGAACAAATCCGGCGCAACCATGAAAGACGATGGAGTTTCATCAGCGGCAATGTTGGTGGAGCAATCATTTGATTGAAGGGTTCAATGCCTTGGCTGGAAATTTGAACTGCGACCGCCGCCGCCGCCACCGGAGGACGCCGGCGCCGACGCCGGGCGCGAAACCGGCGCCGAGCGGGTGACCGACTGCATGCTCTGCTGGCCACGGTTGCTATAGTTTCTTGTGTCGCGCGAACTCTGGATGCCGATGAACGCGCCGGTTGTTTCCGGTGGGCTGACAGATTGAAAATGTTGAACTGGAGCCGGCGTGGGTCGGGCGACGGGCATCGAGGGGCGGGCCGCCGGGGCCGGTGTCTGTCGCGGGGCCACTGAATCGGACACGGACCGGCCTACCGTGGCAACCACAGGTTGGCTGGCAGCCACGGTTCGGTTATTGGCAACGCTCCAGCCCCGGTCGCCACCATGAACCACAACTGCGCCCGGATCATTGTGAGGATGCCAGACCGTTACCTGGCCCGGGTTCCGCTGACGTGGAGGCTCATGCCACCAATTGGGCGGACGCGGATGGTCGCGACCCCAGACAATGATATGGTGATGCCCCCAGTCAAAATCGCAATTCAGCCACAACCCAATGGGCCAGCCGATGCCGAAGGAGATGAAGGGCGGGCCATAGCAGGTTTGATAATAAACCTGGTCCGGCTGATAGACCGGCACATAGATCACCTGCGGGTCAGCCGGAACAATTTCAATGTCGCCGCCGTCATTTACCACCTGTTGCTGCGGCGTGGATTGCAGGTTGCCAACATTACAAGCCGACTGGCGCAACCGTTGGATGGAAACCATCACGTCCTGCTGTTGATTGAGAAAGGCCTGTCCCAGTTCGGTCGTCCAATTCAAGTTGTCATCCATCCATTTCAAAACACCTGGGTAGCGGGCCAGCGCCTGGACGCTGGGGTCCCACGGCTGCTGGTCAATCTGATTAGGGTCGCCGCCGCCAGTGATATAACGGTCGGCCAGCACGATTTGCGTGGGGAAAGTTGATGCCGGCAGGATTTGGGCAATCAACGGATCAGGATAGAGCGCAATCGGCCCCAGCAACTGGTCAAGCTGCGCATCGGCCAGCGGTTGATAGGCGGGCATCGGGGGCGGAACCGGCGTCTGTGCCCGCACGGACAGGACCGCACCAGCGATCACACACAGTAAAACAGCGATTTTAAGCAACGCCTTCATCTGGTAACCCTTAACTTTTGACCATCATTTTCACAGACGCAATCGGAGCCTGGCAGATTACAACAAAAATCAAAATGAATTCCAGAAGCTTTGAACCGAATTACACGAATGAACACGAATTCCCGAAATCCGGACGCATGAACCGCACTGCGGGAGAAGGCCGGTCACCGGTCACGGTTTCCCCTTACTGTCCTTTCACGCGGAAAAAACCAGCCGTATTCGTGATGGGCATATTCGTGTTCTGGCTGCTCGTGGTTGCGACATCGCTCCACGAACCCGCCGGCAATGCGTCCGTTCGTTGCACGACGTAAGGCGCCACGCCGCCAGTCCAGCTCACGTTCACATTCGTCCCCGTGCGCGTGATGGACACCCCGATGCCATTCGTCACGGTAATCACCGCGGCGTCATACGCCACCGCATGAACACCGTCGTCCGCGCTTAATTCCAGAGTGTAAACCCCCGGCGCGCTGAAGTTCGCGGTTGTGTTCGTCTGCGCCGCGTTCCCGAACGTGACCGTGCCCGGGCCGGAGTTCGTCGTCCACCGAATCACCGGCGGGGTATTTGAGAAACTCACCACGCCTGCCAGTTGTGCCGGTTGTCCAAACACCACCGTCTGGTCCGGACCGGCATTCGCCACCGGCGCGCCCGCCGAACGCGGGCCTTCATTCGCTCCCGTCGTCTGGATGACCTCGAAATTTGTGATGCTGATGCTGGTGAAATGGTCGAAACAGCCCGACGGCCAGCGGTCATCCGGCGTCACGGAAATTGAAAAGAAATTGCCGTTGTCGGCCACCATCGCGCCGTATTTTTTCAAACCCAGCAGCACCGCCTTTTCCTCCTTCGTCCAGCTGGCGGGGATGACGAAGGCCGATTTCAGCCGCACCCGCTGGCCCATCGCCGGCAGGTTCGTGCTCGTATTGCCCGACGGCGCGGCATAATGCGTGGCCGGATAAATATAGGTGTTGTACCGCGACCGTTTGACGACGATGCGGCACGCGTGCTCCACCATGCCGCGCTCGACTTCATCGAAGCGCGGCAGCGCGGGGAACATCGGAAAACCCGCCGCGTCGCCCGAAGTCCAGCCCGCCAGCCGCAGGCCGTTGGTGTTCAGATTGAAAATCGCGCCGTTGGCCGCCTGCCAGCTTGTCCCCACCCGCAGCGCGTTCCACGTCTCAAAACTAAAACCCGCGCCCGGCTGCACGATGATGGAATGCCGGTCGCTGCCGTCGTCGTTCGTCTGCCATTGCGACAGCGTCTGCCCGCCCGTCTGCGTCGGCCAGCCCTCAATCGGCATGTTCGTTGGTATCGGATACAAGCCATAGGGATAGGTCCCGCCGTTCAGGTCCGAGTCATCGGGATAATCCACGAATTCAAAACTCACGAGCGGCTGAATGTCCGGCGCCAGCACGAAATTCATCTCCTGAAACGCAATCAACGTGCGCCGGCCCGCGGAAAGGTCCGACATGATTTGGGCGATCATCGCGTCCGAATTCGACAGCACCGGCCGGTTGGAAATGCATTCGTTCCACGGATTGGTCACCGGAAAAATCTGCATGGCCGACACCACGGTGTCGGCGTTCGTGGTATTGAACAGGATGGCATTGGTGACGGCGGGCAGGGGACCGAGGATGCGGCCTTCCTGGTTGATGCGTTCCGCAACGGCGGATGGGGCAGCCGCCAGCCAAACCAAAAGAACAGTTACGACAAGGTTTTTCATCATTACGGTACAGTTAAATTGGAACTTGGAAGAAGTATCAGCATGATTGACTCGAAAGAAAATGGGGTAAAACCCGCAGGATAAAAAACGCTTCTCCAAAGCAGCCCGCTCGCGATATATCGGCGTTCACTCGCGAAAACTTTCGGAGTTGATTCCGACGTGCCGCCTTCCAAATCCGGAACATCCAATTCCCAAACCCGAAATCCCAAGCCTGGGAGCCAGTCCAAAGCGGCCGTTTATTGAGTTTGCTGCGCCCGATAAAAACGGCAGTTGCCGTTGGTTGCGCCCGAATCCGACCAGATGAACGGACTGGCGCTGTTGGTGATCAATGACTGCCAGATTGCCAGGTTGGTGGAACCTTCGATGACATAATTGACGTCGGAGCTTGCCGTCACCCGAAATTGGAACGGACCGCCCGGGGCCAGGCATGGCCCGCTCAGACACATGACCGCCGATGGCGTGAAGGTTGTCAGTCCGTTCCACCGCGCAATCCCGGATGAGACTTTGCCGCCGGCCGTGACGAACATGCCGCCGGCGTAAAGATCATTCCCGTTGAAAACGAGCGCCGCTCCCGTTCCCGCGATGGGGCCGGTGCCCCCCAAGGCCAGCCGCGCCAGACCGCTGCCCAGACTCGTCCAGGATGCCCCGTCCCATCTCGCAATGCAGGACACCATGGTTCCCCCGGCGTTGGTGAACGCGCCCGCTGCATACAAATATACTCCGTCATCCGCCAAAGCATTGACGGACGGAGAAGTGACGCCCGACATGCCGCTGCCCAAAGCCGACCAGCTTGTGCCATCGAACCGGGCAATCCGGTTCGCGGCCACCACTCCCGCCGTCGTGAACGTACCGCCCACATAAACCTCGGTCGGTGAGACCGGCAGGATGGCGGTAACACTTCCACCAACGCCGTTGGTCGTGCCGTTGCCCAGCGAATGCCAGGCCGAGGCCGCTACGTCCCATCGCGCAACCTGGTTCGCCGTTGCCCCGCCGGCGGTGGTGAAAGCTCCACCCACATAGATGCCGTCGGAACCGACCGAAATCGCCGACACACTGCCGTTGAGACCCGACCCCAATGCCGACCAGGTGCTGCCGTTCCATTTCGCAATATAATTGGCGGTGACACCGCCCGCTTTGATGAAGCTGCCTCCCACATACACATCGCTGCCGTTGACGGCCATGGCCGATGCCTGATTGTCCAGGCCCGAGCCAACCACCGACCAGGAACTGCCGTTCCAGCGCGCGATGTTGCTGACCGTCACGCCGCCGGCGTTGGTGAAATTCCCGGCCGCATATACGTAGCCGCCGCTGATGGCCAGGGCGGAAACCACAGTGGTGACAGAGTCATTCGTTCCCTTCATGCCGCTGCCCATTGCCCACCAGTTGGTGCCGTCCCAGCGCGCCACCCGGTTTGCCTTGACGGTGCCGGCCGCCAGAAACGTACCGCTGGCATACAAATCATTGCCATTGACGGCAATCGCGCGAACCATGCTCGTGCTGGGGATATAGAGTCCGTTGCCGGCCCCCGGGCGCACCAACTGCCAGTTCGTCCCGTCCCAGGCGGCCAGATCGTAAGCCCCCAGCGTGCCGGCCGAATCCAGCATTCCGCCGATGTAAAGCCGTCCGTCCGGCCCCGCGCCCAGGCCCATTAGCGTCAACGGCAGGGTTGAGGCCGTGATGCCTTGCGTCAGATTCGTCCAGATGCTCCCATTCCAGCAGGCCACGTTCTGGACGGCCACCCCGCCGGCGTTGGTGAAGCAGCCGCACACATACAGGTTGCCCTTCATGCGCGCCATCGCGTAAATGACAAAGTTGGTTCCCGTCAACCCGCCTCCCAGCGCCTGATAGCCGCTCCCATTCCACTTCACAATGTTGGTCGCGGCAACGCCCCCCGCCAGGTTGAAACTGCCACCCAAGTAGATGGCGGAACCGTCCACCAGAATCGACAGAATGCCTTTGTTGGCGCCCGGATCGCCGTGGAAGCTGGACCAGTTCGCGCCGTCCCAGACCGCAATGTTGTTGACCGTCACGCCGCCGGCATTGGTGAACGCGCCGCCCACGAAAAGGTTGGTCCCGTCCGTCGCCAGCGTCTTGACCAGCCCGGGGACGCCGCGGCCCAACGCCGACCAGTTGGTGCCATCCCAGCGCGCGATGTTGGTGGCCGCCACGCCGCCCGCGCTGGTAAACATGCCGCCCGCATAAACATACTTGCCCACCGTGGCCAGGGCATAGATGTAATTGTTCACGCCGGAACCCATCGCATTCCAGTTGGTGCCGTCCCAGCGCGCGACGTTGTTGACCGCCAGGCCGCCGGCGCTCGTAAAGAGGCCGCCCGCATAAATATTACCGCCCTGGAACGCGAGTGCGTACACACTCGTGCTGCCGATGCCGCTCCCGAGCGGCGACCACCGCAGACCGTCAAACCTCGCCACCCGGTTCGCCGCCACACCGGCCACCGACCGGAACTGCCCGGCCACGTACATGTCGTTGCCGTTGGTGGCGATGACCACGACCCCATCATCGGCCCCCGGAATTCCGAACTGGTAATCCCAATGCTCGTCGCCGGACGCCGCCTGCGCGCCGGCCGGCAGACCGCAAACAGCCGATGCCAGAATAAAGACAAGTGACAGGAAGGGTGTAGTTTTCATGGGTTGAAGATTGATGATGGAAAACAAACGATTCTGTTATTTCGTGTTGATTCGAGGACGGTGAAAAGCAAAAATAATGCCAGTCCGACAACCAATAAGGGCCACGCAAAAGTCACACAATCGGATTGTAACGCGGAGACGCCGGGAACGCAGAGAGCCGCAGAGCTTTTTCTTTAACCGCGGATGGACACGGATAAACCCAACGCGGCTTGCGCCGCCACCACGGATTTTGGACTGCGGCGGGATGAAAGAAAGAATTTTTTAACAGAAGGCAACCAAGACTTTGCCGAACCGGAAAAGAAAATATCTTCGTTTCCTTCGTTCCCTTCTGTTCAAGTTCGTTTTGCTGTTCTGCGCTTTTGTGCCTCTTTCCGCCTTCATCTGATTTCGGCGCGACATGCGGCTTTACGCCGTGTTCATTCCGCCGTCGCCGAGGCTATGGCGGACAGGCGTGGTTAAAAACGCTTGATCCGGCTGTTGGCCGGCAAAAATTAAATTGCGATTTTATTGAGCAGGAATTAGAATGGAAAATATTTCAAATCCTAATGAGTATTGCAATGAAACCAACCAGCCGTCTCCTGATGACGCTGGCGTTGTTCGTTGCCACCCACCGCGCTGCCGCCCAGGTTCCCTTCCAGCTGGCCTCCTCGCCGAACATGGGGAGTTCGGTTAATTCAATCACGACGGCGGATGTGAACAACGACGGCAAACCCGATTTGATCAGCGCAAGCTACATGGTGAACCGGTTGACGGTGTTCACGAACAGCGGAAACGGCTTCTTTGCCGCCAACGCCAGCTACACCGTTGGATCCTTTCCTCATCAGGTCATCGCGGCGGACGTGAACAACGACGGCTGGCCCGATTTGATCACCGCCAACGAGACCGGCAACTCGCTGACGGTCCTGACCAATGACGGGAACGGCCGTTTCGCGCTAGCTGCCACGCTGAACCTGTTCGCGGGCAGCTTTCCCTGGTCCGTCGCCGCGGCGGATGTGAATGGCGACGGCACACTGGATTTGATCAGCGCGAACTTCGGCAACAACTCGTTTACAATCTGGACGAACAGCGGCGGCATCTTTGTCTCCAACGCCACCTATCCCGTCGGGTCTCCGCCGGTTTTGGTCATCGCGGCGGACGTGAACGGCGATGGCTACGCGGATTTGATCGTCGCGCTCGAGGCTGCCAACAAGCTTTCCGTGTTTACGAATGACGGCAGCGGCGGTTTCATGCTCGCTTCCTCGCCGGGCATAAGCCCCGGTCCTGCCTGGGTCGCGGCGGCGGATGTCAATGGTGATGGCCGGGTGGATTTAATCAGTGTGGGTGGCGACAAGGTTGTCGTGTTGACAAACGCCGGCAGCGGCCTCTTTGTCTCCAATGCCACCTATACCGTGGGCAGCGATTCGGTTGCCGTCGTGGCGGCGGATGTTAACGGCGATGGCAAACCCGACGTCATCGCCGTGAACCGGAGCAGCAGCACACTTTCGGTGTTGACCAACAACGGCACGGGTGCTTTTGGCTCCAACACCACATTGAACGCCAGCAGTGAACCCAATGCGCTCGCCGTGGCGGATATCAACGGCGACGGCCGGGTGGATTTGATCAGCGGCAATTCGGGTGTCGGCACACTCGTCGTGTGGACCAACGCTTCCACCTTCCTGCCAAGGCTGACCCTCAAACGTTCGGGCACCAACGTCATCGTGTCGTGGCCGGCCATATGGGCGAACTGGACATTGCGGCAAAATGACAGTCTGGATCCATATGGCTGGACCAGCTTCGGCGGCGTCATCGGCAACGACGGCACGACCAAACGCGCGACCAATTCGCCGCCGGGGACCAGCCGCTTCTTCCGTCTGTCCAATCCGTAACGGGTGACGGGTGACGGGTGGCGGGTGGCGGGCCGAAAAAGGCGCTGGCCAAACCGATTTTAACGCAGAGCACGCAAAGGACACAGAGAAACGCAGAGAAGAAATCCTCTGCGAATCTCCGGGTTTCTCCGCAGCCTCTCCGTTTAATGATTTACGCCTTTTGTGCCTCTTTCCGCCTTCATCTGATTTCGGCGCGACAAGTGCGGCAAAACTCCGTGTCCATTCCGCCGTCGCCGAGGCTTCCACCTCCGTCAAGGCTACGGCGGACAAGATGGCGGACAGGCCGTGATTAAAATTGTTCGTTCTCTGAGGTTACGGGACACTCATTGCCAATCTTGGTCAACGAATCCGCCCCTCAAAAGGCGCAATTCACCCCTAAAAACCTCCATTCTGTCCCTTATTTATTAACCTTTGTCCATTTTCTGTTAAATATTGCCTACAATTTAGACATTATGAAAAACAACAAATATTGCAAAAACGAGAGTCAACAGGCGCAGCAGTTCAATGCCAACCCCATCCAGTTCATTTTGGGTTTGTGCGTCGTCCTTGCTGTGAGTGCCATTTCCGTCCAGGCGAACGATAACCCGGCCCAAGCCGCCGCCCGTGTGGCTTTGGAACAAAAGATTTACGAGTTGGACCACGCGCAAACCCTGCCGTCACCGGTACAGGTCACACGTTCCGAGGCCGTGGTGAAACAACCCTTCAAATACGCGGCCAGCGTAACCGGGACAATTTCCCAAAAAGCGGTGACTCCGCAAACCGCCCCGGCGTCAGCAACTCCGGTGGCTGCTTCCGTTGCAGTCGCACCCGTTGCAGTCGCACCCGCTGCGGTTGCCTCCGTTGCGGTCGCCCCCGTTGCGGTCGCTCCTCGTATGCTGATCCTGCTGCTGTCGCTCCTGATACTGGCGTGTATCATATTGTCGCTCCTGCTGCTGAAGCTCCGGCTGCAAAATTCCCGCTCCAACCAGGATTCAACCAGCGACGACACCTACTACGCCCAACCCAACCCCGTCACCATGCGACTAAAGACAGGTAACAGGTGACGTCTTGAGCGGCGAGGACGCCTTGGTAAACGAGGATGGAAGATCGAGGACCAGCCTTCGCTCGGAAGCTGCGGCGCGGCAGGTGGAAGACGGAACGAACCACTTATCTTCACTTATCAACGCTGACCTGCCGCGACGGGCGCGAGCACGGCGGGTGAGCGCAAATTAGCGGTTAAAAACCTCTGCGTCTTTTGTGCCTTCTGTGCTTCTTGGCGGTAAAAATTACCTTCAGCCTTTGCTTGAAAACGCTTGATCCGATCGGCTGATCTGATCAATTGATGCCTCGGCGCCCGACACCATGCTCAAAGGCATTCTCTTTCATTTTCTGTTTAAAGCCATCCTGGCTGCGCTATTGGTGCTTGTTCTTTACGGCGTTATTCCGGATTTGGACATCGTCCTGATTCTGTTCGTCGGATGGCGGTTCACCGCACTTGCGGGCGAAGCGTTGCGCAAACCCGTCTCCGCCGAACAATGGGACGCCCGCCGGGCCGCCTTGACGCAGATTCTGGAAAAACTCGCCCCGGAGCAACGGACTCGCCGCGCCGTCTTGCTCAAACTCGACCCCCGCCTCTCTGCCGCCGAACTCGCGCAGGCGCAAATCGAGCGGGCCATCCGCACCTTCGTGCCGCCGCGCGCCAAACGCGAGCTGTTTGCCGACGCCTTGGGCGTCCTGGCCTTTGCCCTTCTCATTCCGCTCGATGTTGCTCTCTACACCAAGGACATTTTCTCCCTTCACGCTTCGCAACGTTTGGGCTGGGACGGCGCAATCGTCGCGGCGGTCTCGCTGGCCGTGTACGCCTGGCCATATCGCGTCCTCAAATCTTCTGACCAGGCCGACATCCGCATCTGGTGGTGGGTGCTCCCTTTTGCCCTGTCCTTGTTGGCTTTGACCCACGCCGTTCACACGCGCCATCCTTACTTGAATCCGTTCAATCCTGACCGTGACCGGCTGGCGGCCGAACGCGTGCTCTCGCTCAAAAACAATATCGTGGCTGGCGTCCACGCCGACTGGGTCTTGCGCTACGCCCGCCAGTTGGATGAACGGGGAGAAACCCAGGGCGCCATCCATTTCTATCGCGAGGCGGTGCGGCTGAATCCCGACTACCGGAACGCCTACGCCCGGCTGATTGCCCTTGAAAACCAGGCCGGCGGGGTTCCCGGCAACAATGACATCTCGCCCGCTCCCGATCCCAGGGCACCCTATTGGACCGCCGATTCGTCCATCATTCCGCCGGCGCGGCGCCGCATTGATGCCCGGTTGGAAAATGTTGAAGGCTGCACCGTCATCATCGTTCCCGTTGGCGAAGTTCCCGACACCTTGCTCGACGCCGTCGGTTATGTCATCCATCAAGAACTCAACCTGCCGGTGTACATTTCGCCCGACATGGTGCCGCTGCCGCCGCATACGCGGGTGCACGGCCTGGCCACCGGTTCTCAATGGGATTTCCCATCCCTCTTCCGGGCTTTTACCAACGCAACCCCCGTTCTTCCACGCGCACCCATCAAATATCTCCTGGTTACGCCGGTGGACATCTACACGGAAGATGTGAACTATGTGTTTTCAGGCTCATCGGAGTGGGTTAATTTGCTGTCGTTCGCCCGGTTTGGAGGACCGAACGGCGACGATCCCCTTTTGCGCCAGCGCACGGCAAAACAGGCGCTGTGCGCCTTGATCAAAAGCTTCAAAATACCCGCCTCGCCGGACCGGAATTGCGTGACCAGTTACGTGCGCGGTCTTGAGGAATTCGACACCAAAGGAGGCCGCCCGAACGCTGACACCCTGAAACAGTTTCAGCAAGCCGTCGCCCATCTCAATCTCGGCTGGCAAAATTACAAAGCCAGGCAGCGGGGTTCCAGGTAATTTCAATATCGTATTCGCTCATTTTCGTGTCGTTCGTGTTTTACGTGGTTAAAAATCCTTGATCTGGATCGCGGATCTAATCAATGGATCTGGGCGTGCCGAAGAAAGCGCCAGCCAAGCCAAAACCCCTTTACCGCCGTTTTGCGCCGAAGGCGAAAAGTAGGGCTGGCTCTCCGAGCGGGCCGCATGGGAAATCGAACTTCGATCGCGATGCGGCTTGTCCCGCCATAGCGTTTCGCGACGGCGGAAGATCGCGCCCTACCATGAATCACCTCTACCCGCCTAATTCGCCCGCAGCTGGAAAAACTTCGTCGTTTCTTTGAAGGTGTTGGTGTATGGACTGGTGGCGCCGGGCACATTGGTGTAGGTGCCGGTTACCAGGGTGGATGCCTGGAGCAAAAACGTCGAGTCACTCCAGTTCAACACCACAACCCGGTTGATGTTCGTGATGTTAAGTGGAATCGGCGTCAAGACCCCCAGCGAGAACACCGTGCCGTGACCTGAAAGCCCGCCGGCCTGCGTCGTCCCGTAGAGCGTGTTGCTCGATAACACCAGCGTCGTATTGGGACCCGCTCCGTCGCTGCCGCCGGTGAAATTCTTCAACACGGTGAAATTGTTCCCGGCGGTGTCCATCTTGAAAATCGTCCCTTTATTCGAAGTGCCGCCGTAGAACGTCCCTCCATAAAGCGTCCCGCCCGACAACAACAGGTCGCCCGGACCCGCGCCGCTGCTGTTGGTTCCCGCAAACATGTGGAGCACGGTGAAACCGCTGCGGTCGGTGTTGATTTTGAATGCCGTTCCCTGGCCGTTCGTGCCGCCGTGATACGCCGTCCCGTACAGCACATTGTTCGACAACACCAGGAACGTGCCCGGATTCGCCCCATCGGTGCCGCCGGTGAAGTTATAAATATTGGTGTAATGCGTGCCGTCGGTGTTCACCTGGAACAGGTTTCCCGCACCTAAACCGCCGTCTTGGGTCGCTCCGTAGAGTGTGTTGCCGGACAACGTCAACCCAGCCGTCGGAATCGAGCCGTCCGTGCCGTTAAATTTGTAAATGTTCGTATAACCGCTGCCGTCCGTGTTGACCTTGAACACCGACCCGAAGCCATTGCCGCCTTGCGGTGTCATCCCATACAGCGTGCTGCCCGACACCACCAGGGCCGCTATGGGCGTGGCGGGGTCGGTGTTGGCGAAACTGTAAATATTCGTGAAACCGGTGCCGTCCGAATTCATCTTGAACACCGTTCCAAATCCGCCCGTGCCGCCGTACCGGGTCGTGCCATAAAATGTGCCGCCGGATAAAACCAGCGCTCCCCGGGGATCCGCGCCATCGGCATTGGTACCCGGATTATCGGCTGTGAAATCATGGAATTCCACATAGCCGCTGCCGTTGGTGTTGATCTCAAACAACGTCCCGTTCCCGTTGGTACCACCAGCCCCGGTCGTGCCAAAGAGCGTGTTGCCGGACAAGGTCAGGCCCGTTGCCGGATCCGCCGCGCCGCTGGTTTCGGTGAAAATGCAAAGATCCGTCAGGCCGGTGCCGTTGGTGCTGACGCTGAACACCGTGCCAAAGGCAAAAGCAAAGACCTCCGGCAATATCCCGCCGGACACCGTCGTTCCATAAAACTTGCCGCCCGACAGCAGCAATCCACACTGTGGACCCCACCCTTCGTTCCCGGTCAAACTGCAAATCGTGGTGAAGTTGGTTCCATTCGTGCTGATTTTGAACAGCGTTCCAAAATAACCGCCGCCGACCCCGCCATTCCCGGTCGTTCCATAAAGTGTGTTGCCCGACAGCAACAGCTCCGCCATGGGCGTAAATCCTTCGCCGTCAATAAAACTGTAAAGATTGGTAAAGCTGCTCCCGCCGGTGACACTCACCCGGAACACCGTCCCGTCATCGGAAAAGCCATCGCTGTCTCCGTACTGCGTCGTTCCATATAGCTGGCCGCCCGACAGCACCAATCCGGCAACCGGATTGGCTCCGTCCGTGCCACTGCCGCTAAAACTGTGGAGCTGGGTGAAGCTGGTGCCATTCGTGCTGATGCTGAACACCGTCCCATCGCCATTATCGCCTCCGTACTGTGCCGTTCCGTAAAGCGTGTTGCCCGACAATACCAGTCCCGCCACCGGATCGGCGCCATCACTGCCATTGGTGAAACTGTACAGATTGGTAAAGCCGGTGCCATTCGTGTTCACCCGGAAGATAGTCCCGAACCCCGTGGCGCCGCCATATTGGGTCGTTCCATACAAAACCCCGTTCGACAACACCAGGGCCGCCACCGGATTGGCCCCTTCGCTGTTGGTGGACGTATTGATATTCAATGCCGTGAAATTCTTCAGCACGGCAAAGCTCGTGCCGTTGGTGCTCAGGCTGAACACGGTTCCTTTGCCGCCACTGCCGCCATTCATCGCCGTGCCAAACAGCGTGCTGCCGGACAACACCAGACCCGCCTGTGGATTCGCCCCGTCGCTGTTCGTGCCCGTGATCACGTCCGTGAGCGGAAAATTCTTTATCACCGTGAAACCCGTCCCGTTGGTTTGAATCCGGAACACCAGACCGGCCGCGCCGGCCCCGCCATCCGTGGCGATGCCGTACAACGTGCCCTCCGGTCCCTGCACCAATGTCCCCTTGGCATGAAGGCCATTCAGGTTGATGTTAGGATTAAAAGTCTTGAGCACAGTGAAGGTTTGCGCCCCGGCCCCGGCCGCCAGCAACAGCATCGCCACCGTGACCGGTTGTATAGTCAGTCTCATGAACCCATTCCTTTCACATCCGGCGTCGAACACGGAATTTCTGATTTATTAAGCAAACTTACAAAGACAAGTAGCGCAACTCAGAACCATAGTCAAGTTTTAATCAGCAGTCCTGGGCGGAACATCCGGAAAATCTGAACCACGGATGAACACGAATAAACACGGATGTCGCGAAGCGTCTAGGAGCGCGGTGGCTCTCCACCGCTTTGTTCAACCGTGAATCGGACGAAACTCCTGATGCATCAACCGCAAAGAGCGCAAAGGGAGAATCAGCTACCCGCCGTGCTCGCGGCCGTCGCGGCAGGTCAGCGCTGATGGCCGATGTGCCCGAAATCCAGACCGAGCGCATTTTTCACGAATGCAAATTCGTGTTCCTGTCGTGCGCCCAAGTCGAGCGCGGCGCGGTGGTGCATACGACCGTGGACATCAGTTTGCAGGAAGCATGGGCCAAAACACCGAACGGCAAGAAACGCGAGACAACGCACGTCGTCCGATGTGAGACGGAAATCTTTCAGACATCCTCAACTAGCTTTGACAGCCTGACATTTAGTGCTTGGGCTAATCGGGCGAGCTTATCGAGCGAAATGTTCTCACGACCTCGCTCAATTTCAGAAAGATAGGGCCAGCTCATGTCCGCCTTTTCTGCCAATTGCTCCAACGTCAGCCCCGCGCTGGTTCGGCAGGCGCGGATGTTTTTCCCCACAATCACCCGATGTTTGGCGGCTTGAGCCATTATACCAGCAAACCCGATATTGGGCGGGACGAACATTCGACATATCGAATGTTTAGACTTGATCCTTTGCCGGAGATCGGGATCGATCCGCGTGGATGTCTGACAAATCCCGGCGGAAACGTTCAGCAAAAAGTGCCGCCAACACAGCGCGCTCAGATCAGAGATCTGATCCAAAACCAACCCGATACAGAATTCGCCGAAATATTCCTGACCCAACTTGGTCGCTTTCGGAAATCGTTCGCCCGGATGTCCCCAAATCCCCACGTCGTCCGCTGCGAGACGGAAATCTTTCGGGTGAGTCGCATTTGACTTTTGACCGAAGTGGAAGTAGAGGTCAATCCATATGAATTTAAGGTCGTTTTTGTTTTTTGCAGCGGCCATGATATTAGCAATTGTGGCAGCTCACTTTATCATCAAGTGGCTTGAAGGTGGCATCCAAATTACAGAAAATCCTCGCAGGGAAATCGGGCCACAGGCGAATTTGGAAAAATTCGCCACGGTTAACGTTGAATCAGAGGTCGCGCCCGCGCCCTAAAGGCGCTGCTAAATGAGCGCTTTACTGTAGGGGCATCAATTGCTGCGTTGATTGATTGTCGATTATTGTTTGTACGGCGTCGCCTCGATTTATTCTATTGCCACGATCGTTGGTTGCTTGAAGTGCTGCTTTGTAATATTTTCCAACAGGTGTTTTGGGACCCGCCGTTTCTGAGTTCGTGACCTCAAAGCAGGGAATCAATACGCTACAAGGCTGAGGGGGCGGGAATGGTGTAG
>Ga0265323_10000455_pt1 | contig 23210 bp, 32 predicted proteins | sample 41225metaG_FD_193580 | JGI IMG/M metagenome (GOLD analysis project Ga0265323, IMG submission 193580) | Rhizosphere microbial communities from Carex aquatilis grown in University of Washington, Seatle, WA, United States - 4-12-25 metaG | ecosystem: Host-associated > Plants > Roots > Rhizosphere...
ACGAGGGATGCGGCATGAATATTCCAAACTTTATTAACTCTAGAGTTATTGATGAAAATGGGTATTTTACTCCTGAGTGGCGTAATTTGATGACACAGATGTTGACTGAGCAGCAGATTAATTTGGTGAATGAGGGATATAAGATACCTCAGCAACCTACGACAAATATTAATAATTTGACGGATGTGGATAAGTCTACGGCGTCAATTGTATATGATTCGACGACCAATACGTTTAAGGGCAATGAAGCTGGCGTATGGAAGACATTCACATTAGTTTAGGGGTGATTTATGGCAGATTGGTATAATCCTTTTAGCTGGGGCAGCGATCCATATGGTGATGCCCAGAAGTATTTGGGTCAATATGAGCAAATATTGAATCAGGCTTACGATCCATATATCGAATACGGCATGCGAGCTATGCCCACGCTTGAAGAGCAATATGCGTTACTTTTGAGCAATCCAGCGGCTGTACAGGCAATGTTGGGGCAGGGATTTGAAGAGTCTCCTGGGTATGAATTTCAAATGGATCAAGCAATGAACGCCTCTAATCAAGCGGCTTCTGCTGGCGGTATGTTAGGTACTCCGAGTCATACGCAACAATCTATGGGCGTGGCTCAAGGTTTAGCTGCTCAAGATTACTGGAACTACTATAATCAGAATGCGAGCTTGTATAATCAAGGGTTGACGGGTACACAAGGTCAGTTTGATACTGGATTTAATGCGACTAATCAGAAACAAGGCGCAATGGGTAATTTATATGGATCGAAAGCGAATCTTGCGAATGCTCAAGGCCAGAGTCAGCAGAATATGTTTTCTAGTCTATTAGGGGCTGGAATTGGTGCTGCTGGATATGCTTTGGGTGGCCCTGTGGGCGGGGCCGCAGCAAGTGGAATATACGATTTAGCAGATCCTAATGCGCAAGCATATTGGTATGGGTACGGTACAAGGTAATAAAATATGGCTAGTTTTCCTTATATGCAATTTCAGCCAACGAATCCGTTAGACACAGCCATAAAGACTGCTATGGAAGTTTATAGCGTTCCGGCTCAGCGATCTCAACAACAGGCACAAACATCTCTCCTTCAGCAACAAGCTGAAAAAGAAAGAATGATTGTACAGCTTTTGGGCGGAGCTACTGGCGGAATGAATGGCGGTCCTTCCGAAGGGATGGGTAAATCAGGTTCAGGTGTTTCTTCTGGTGCATTTGGAGGAAATACCGAGATTCAAGATCAATTATTGAGACAAATGCTTGGCTTGCCTTCTGAGTTTCCAGGAGAAAGGACACGAAGGGAAAGAGAAACTCATCAAGCAAATAGTATTTTCAATAAAGATGTTGAAAAGAAATTGGGTACTTCTGGAAGTATTACGCAAAAGCAAAATATGTCTTTAGGTGCAGATTTAACAATACCACTTTTAGATCAATTAATTGATTTGGAAGTTCCAGGCCAAGTAATTGGAAAAACATTTTCGCCTAATGTTCAGGCAGAATATCAAGGATTAGTTTCAAATATTGTGGATAAAGTTCTTAAAGGTATGGATTTAACCTCAAGCGAAGAGAATACTCGTAGTGTTAGAAAAATGGTAGAACGTCAACCGTTTGAAAATGAAGAATCATACAAAAATAGGTTAAGAGACCTTAAAGAAGAAATGTTTTTCATTAAAGATGTGACTTCGAGTGGACAACCTAACCATGGCGGCCAATCAAATAATCATGGCCAACAATCAAAAAATTCTGGCAAGGTAAGAATACAGGCTCCTGATGGAACTATTCGTATGGTTCCCAGCGCTCTCGTAGATGCTGCGTTAAAAGCAGGAGGTAAACGTGCCTGAATTTAATTGGAATGAAATGGAAGTAGAGGGCCAAAATAACGGATTTGATTGGAATGAGTTTGAATCGGAAACGCCAGCTTCTTACACTGATACAGCAAAGAGAATTGGATCGAATGCTTTGGCAGGATATGCGCAGTGGGGTCAGGATTTATGGAATCTTCCTCATAATATAGCTGGTTTATTTAGTAAAGAATTTGCAGAAAAGATTCCCCATATGGAAGATGTGAATTATGCGCAGGCTCTTGGTCAAAATAAAACAGAAACATCTGATGTGTTAACTCAAAAACTATTTGAATATGCACCAAGTTTATTTTTACCTGCTGCTCATTTGGGAAAGGCCGGAAAAGCAATTGAGTCTATTCCGGCAGCTGGAAAATATATTGAACGTGGTTTAGCGACAGCTTTGCCGCAAATGGGTTATACATATGCTGCTGAACTAGAAAATAATCCTGAAGAAGCGTTAGAAGCCGCTGGTTTAACGGGAGCTATCACAGCACCATTTGGAGTTGCTGGACAAGCTGTTAGAAGTTCAAGTCCCGCGATGAGAGCGGCTGGTGCTACTGGTGCTGCACTTGGGGGTGGAGCTTTGGGGTATATGGGAGCAGAAGCATTGGATTTACCTAGTTGGGCTACATTACCAGCCGCTGCTGCGACAGGACTTTTGACGGAAAGAGGAATTAGACCTCAATCATATGCTAAAAATAAAGTATTTGAAGATATGAGTCCTGAACAGGTTAAAGAAGTTGTTGAGGCATCGGAAAGATTAGGATTGTCATATGTAACCCCTGCAGAGGCGGCTGGTACACAATTTGCTGGAGAGACGCAAGCTTCCATTGGTAAAACGGCACAGGGATCTAAAATTAAGTATGAAAAAGGCATGGAAAGATTGAAATCTGAAGAGAAATCAATCGTATCATTTTTAGATAATATATATTCTGGCCCTGAATTAACACCAGAGAAGCAGGCATTATATAGTTCTGTGATGCAGGAAAAGATACCTACTGATTTTGCTGCAAGTATGGCAATGAATAATGAAATTATTGGCAGTGCAATTAGCAAGCTTGAAAGCAATCCAGTTTATAGAGAGTCTTTAAAAGGTGTGGCTCCTGACTCCTTCCAATATTGGGATCAAGTTAAGAGAATTATTGATGACATGCAGCAAACTGCTCTCAGGAATGGAGAGAGAAATCAGGCTAAGATTATTGGTGACACCAAATATCAACTTATTGATCAAATGGATTCTATAAATCCTGACTATAAAAAAGCTCGTTCATTAGCAGAAAGAGAGTTTACTCGAGAAGGATTGGAAAAGACTTTTGATAAAAAGCCAATTACAGGAAGAAATTTCTATAAAGCATTAGAAAGTGAAACTAAGTTTAATAAGTTAAGAAAATCATTATCAGAATTTCCTGGTTTGCAATCACAGTTAGATGATATGAGATTAGTTTTCCCAAGGTTAATCAATCCTCAAAATGCTAAAACTGGTCATGCTTTAGAGGCAACTAGTATGAATAAGACTAGGGGAGGGGTTAAACAAGATTTGGATGATTTAATCGCTAGAACTATAGGAAGACGTGCAGATGTAGAAGCTGCTAATTTGATCACAAATCCCAAATGGTTTGATCAATTTAAAAAATATTCTGCTGATAAGCAAAAGAGTGATTCTTTGCTAGCTTATATAGTTGAGACTCTTGGAAAAGGGGCTGGGCATGCTGAAGCAGTAACAAATGAAAATAGGGGCAAATAAATGTCATTAAATCCAAAATACGTAGTCGCTCCCTCATTACAAATGTACTTTGTGGACAAAAATACAGGCTTTCCCCTTGCCCAAGGTAAGGTATTCTTTTACCGTGATACTAATAGAACTGAACCTAAAGCAGTCTATGAGCTACAAGGTAATCAGGCAAACTATACTTATGCTCCTTTGCCTAATCCTATTATTCTAAGTAACGTTGGAACAATTCAGGACAATACCGGTGCTGATGTTCTTCCTTATTATTATCCTTATGATCAATTTGGCAATGAAGATTTATACTATATTGTTGTTCAAGATAGCAATGGAGCTGAACAGTTTGTTAGACAAGCATGGCCCAATCCAACTATTGAAGAAAACGCTACATCTAATAATTTATTTAATTATATTCCTAATGGTCAATTATTGGCCCATACTAATTTACCTGATGACTTATGTGTCGCCGGTAGTAACCCTATTGCACAAGGTGGTGTATCTATTGAATTAGATAATTCAATCACATCTGTTAATAAGCTAATATTTATCCCACAGCAATATACTTTGCAACCACCCCAATCCCCAAGGTATATTGCTAATTTTACATGTACTACCGCTAATTCATTAGAGGTAACGAAGAGTATTCGCGTTAAGTTTAATGATGTAAACAAGTTCTCTACTATTGCGCAAGATAATACTTATGCGATATGGATGGTAGGAACCACATCTATTCCTGTTACGGTTAATGTTTATAAATTCTTTGGTACGGGTGGTAGTCCTGCTGTTTTATTAACTCAAGCATCTACCACTATTACTACGAGCCCCACATTCTTTAACTTTTTAATTGATTTTGAATTAAATCAAGGTGAAAACGTAGGGCCTGATAATGATGATTATGTGGCTATCGATATCTCATTCCCAACTGGAATTACATTTGATATGTCGTTCTCTGACATGGTGTTGGTAGATGGCAATGTTCCTATTTTGAATTTCCCTGTTCAGACTAATGCGGATATGTTTACTCGTGGTATTTTTGGGTGGGTGAATGCTCCAGATCCACGCGGATACGATTTATATTTACCGGCGATATTGACTCGTGAAGGTATGATATGGGATTCATCGGTTATTGGCCGTATTGAATTTGTCTCAGGTGCTGTTGTAAGCCCTAATAGTGTAAGTCCATTGCCAGTTACGAATGACATGCCATTTGCATCCGGCTCTTATATTTACAATGATTATTCAGCTATTGGTATACCATTTGCTAGATTAGGTGATTATTTAATAGCTCAAAGTCCTGTTGTGGGGATCCCTTTATATGGTACTGGTGATGATTTTGCTACTGCTTATGAGCTTGCTGGTGTTACTGATTCATTCAGATTAACCGTTAATATGGATGGAGTGGGTATCCCTGCTGCTAGTGATGGTAATACTGGATGGACCTTTACGGGTATCGTTGATTACAATGGCTCTACTACCGGTTCTGCTAGTATTGGATATACTGCATATAGCAATGCTTCTGATACTGTTCTGTGTGTTGGAACATGGGGAACTGTTAATTTTAATAGCGCCCCTACTGCTGGAACAACACCATTTACGGTTACAATTAATGATTTCTTTTTGGGATATACAGCTCAGCAGCAACGCTCATTTACAGTTCTTTGCACAGCTGCATCTACTATCGTAGCTGGCTCTGGTAATCCTGGTGATTATTGGTTGTTCAGTAATAATACAACTAACTATTATATGTGGTTTTATTTTAATGGTGAAACAGATCCTGCACCAGGTAGTAGAACTGGCATTAAAGTAACTATGAATGTTAATTATACTGCGCAAGACGTAGCTAATATTGTTCGCGAAGTTATGAATGCTTACCAGATATCTACTGTAACTGTAACTACTGTACCTTTAGCTGGACAGTATTGGTTATTTTCCACCAACCCAAGCTCAGTTGCAAACTATTATGTTTGGTATAGTATTAATGGTGCGGGTATAGATCCTCTTATTGGTGGTCGTATTGGTATCAATGTTGCATTAGTTTCTGGTGAAACTGATGATACTGTAGCTACAAAAACTAGACTTGCGGTTGATAAGTATCAATATGATTCCCCTCCTCAGCCTGGTATGTTCTTGCGTGGAATAGATTTCAATGGTGTATGGGATGAAGACGTGGCCAATAGATGGTCATCTGTGTCTGGTATTTCTGGTGCTATGTTGGGTACGTTTGAATATAGTCAGTTTTTAAGTCATGACCACGATTACAGAGAAATTCAAACCACCCCTGGAACTGGAATTATATCTCAAAGCACGGGTTCTGATTTTAACTTTCCTCTTGAAGTTACCAATAACACTGGTGGCAATGAAACGCGGCCGGTCAATATGTATGCAAGTTTTGTAATTAAATATTAAGGATCTAAAATGCCAAAAAACCTATTTATCGCCAGAGAACATGGACACAATACAACAACTGGATCTGAAACAATTTATCCATATCCAGACACTGTATATCGTGTGGCTCTTACAGCCAATACTGTAACAACTCTCACCATTCCTGGCGATATTCCAAATCAATTATTAATGGCTAAATTTTCGCATTCAGTTGGTACTGATTTATGGATTTTATATAACTCAACAGCCACTTTAACAATTCCAACAACAGCAGATTCACAGCCATCAGTATTAAATCCTGGCAATTATGTTGTTCAGACTGGTAGAAGTTTGCAGTTATTGACTTCATTTACCGGGGTTGTTGTTGATATTTTGTTTTATGTACCTTTCACTGCTCAACCATAAGGTGATATATGACGACACCAAATTCAGGGCCAATTAGTCAGTTACCAGTAGCTACGTCCATTAATACTGGAATGATGGTTCCTTGTGATAATCCATTGGTTTTGCCTTATGGTCAAACTCAGAAATTTACTATATCGCAATTAACAGATTATTTTTCAGTAAATCTTTTGCAAAGTAATATTTTGAGCGCTATTGCTGCAACTACAGGAAACTTAAATGCAGCCTATATTAATGGTAATAATGGAGTGGGAGCTACTTTAATTAATGTGGGTGCATTAGGGGCATTGATAATTGATGGCGTAACAATGCAGGTTGGTAATAGAGTATTGGTATCTCAGCAATCTATATCTTATCAAAATGGAGTTTATGTAGTTACGGCTATAGGAAGTGTAGCGATACCTTGGGTTTTAACTAGGGCATCAGATTATGACAATCACATTCCTGGGCAAATTGATCAGGGTGATTTTATTGGTATTTTATTTGGCACCACTAATGCTTTAACCTGGTGGTTTATGGTATCTCCTAATCCTGTTACGGTAGGTGTTACCCCTATTGTGTTTGAGCGTCAGGGTAGTGGAGATTTTCCTTTTACCCAAGTGCAATTTGTTGCCAAGGGTGGTAATGATGCTAATGCCGGAAATCTTATGGGGGCGCCTAAATTAACAATCCAAGCTGCTATTAATGCCCTCGGATTAAGTCCATCTGTAACCGGGTTAGTCTGGGTTTTAGATAGTGGTTCTTATGATGAAAGTTTAACTTCCACATATAGCTTTGAATTATATGCTCCTAATGCTCAGATTATTAGCAATGGCGGGGATTTATTAACCATTAATAATTCTGGTATTAATACCATTACAACTATTACATGCTGGCAGTTTGGTAAGTTTAGTCCAGGAGGATTGGCGGTAAATCTTTTGGGCGCTCAATCTAATTTGTTCTTGAATGCCAAAATAATTCAAGGCGACATGTATATTGAAGGTGGATTTGTTGATGGTAATATTGCTCAAGTAGCATCAAATGTTCACGTTGCTTCTACCGGACAATTTGGCCCAACTATATTTAATGCGATATTTCTTACACTAACTGTTGATGCTGGTGGAACTGTTGCTGGAAATATTCAGCAAATTATTGGCCCGGGAAATGTTGTTAATGACCAGTATGGTAATCAAATTATTCATGGAAGTTTAAATATTAATAATGCTTATACATTACCAACTATTGATGCATCATCTAATGGTTATGTTTTAAGTAGAACAGCTCCAGGTGTTGTGGCATGGCAACCTGTATCTGCCGATATTCCTTTTAATGACATAGAAATATTTGTTTCTCAAACCATAGGAAATGACGCAAATTCCGGCAGTTATTTAGCCCCTTTGGCAACATTCGGTGCGGCAATTACCTTGGCATCTGCTCATGCTGGATGTATAATTATCGGCTTAGATGACGCTACATATAATGAGAATTTGTTACAAAATACTGATTTTAATATTTATGCACCTTTAGCTTCATTGATTCCTTCCTCTGGTGATGCAATAACTGTTAATGATTATTCATTTAATCCAAGCATTACATTTAAAAACATCAGAATATCTTCTGGAAGCTGTTTAAATCTTAATGGTGGCGGCCCAAGTGGCAGCGTATATTTATATGCAGACACAATTGATGGGTCTGCTGGTGCGGCTGTATATAATGGTGAAAATGGAAATTGTTATATTAATTGCAATGTTTTAAATGGAATATTATTGACTGGTGGTTCTGGATTTAATTATTACGAAACTAAGACGAGAAGTGGAACAGATTCAAGTCAAACACTTGGAATAAGTGTTTCTGGGTCAACGTCTCCAATATGGACGGTTCCAAGTATTGCTTTCAATCCAACAACTCAAGGTATTGTCGGAACAACTGTTGCTGATAATGCATCATCTGGTTATGTGGGAGAATTTATTTCTAGTGTTGTTTCTTCTGGATCTGCTGTTTCTATCCCTGACGATACAGATGTTGATGTTACATCTATTGCTTTAACAGCAGGAGATTGGGATATACATGGTAATGTGTACTTTATTGATGCTGGAAACTTTATACGAGGTGTTGCATGGTGTAGCACTACATCGTCTTCTATGCCTGATAAATCTTTAACCAATCAAATAGCGATTGCTGCAAATACTTCTGAGCAGGGTATTTCGACTCCATATTTAAGGGTTAATGTTTCATCACCTACAACAGTATATTTGAGTTGTCATGCTGTATTTTCATCCACGATGGGCGTTTGTGGCGGTATTTATGCAAGAAGAGTTAGATAATTTATTTAAAGGGAGAAGCGAATGCGCGCTAATTGGAATGTTTGGGAAATTGGAACTGTTGGAAATAATCCGACCATTTGGAAGTTAGATTCTACAGATGATGAAGCTACAATTACCTCAAGTAGTTATGCTTTAGATCCCGCAATAAAAGCAGGTGATTTAGTTCTTGCATCTTATTCCGCCAATGGTGGCCGTACAAGTGGAACTTTTTCCGTGGTTAGCAATGGTCGTCATTTGATGCTTCAGAATGCTGGAAATGTATTCACATTTTTTAATACTTTATATTTTGCCGTTGGCGGAAATGACGCTAATCCTGGAACAAATATCAATCAGCCTTTGGCTACTCTTGGAAAAGCAGTTGAAATTGCAAAAACATTAATTGCGGCTGGAACTCCAGGTTCTACTTTTGTGTCTATTGAAGGATTAGGAATAGGTATTGATGTAAGTAACATTTCAATTGTTGGTTTTAATCAGGCTAATGGTATTTATATTAATGCCCCTGGCTGGCAGCTTAATCCAGTAAGTGGCGATGCATTAACTGTAGATTTATCAGGCGGCCCTTTTGACCCCAATGGCGGATCATACATTAACGTAGTTTTGGCTAGATCTACAGTAGCAGGTGGCGCTAAAGTTTTAAATTTAATCGGCACGACTGCCGGTCATCGAAATGTTACTAGATTTACATATGCGGGCGCGGTATATGGAGATGTATATCTAAATGTTCCTGCCGAATTTTATTGCACAATTATCGCGGGTACTTTAACTGCAAATCAATCAGGAACCAATGTTGTTACTCAATATGGAATAGGTAGTCAAACCGATCAATCCCGTTTAAATCTGGAAGGAATGTTATTCGGGGGAGGTGGTGTCTCTATCCATGGACCGGTAAATACGACAAATGTCTGGCGCTATCCAATGCGTAAGATTGTGTATCTTTCTGGAGATAAAACTTTAGGGTTTTCAGATTCCGGTTATCTATATGTTAATAATACGGCAAGCACATATACAATTACTTTACCGGATACAACTGGTCAAGGTACGCCCGCATTTCTAACTGGTTACGAAGCTACATTTTTAAATTATGGCAGTGGAGCTATTAATTTTTCAGCAGGTGGAGTTGCTTCTATTATTGGAACTACCTCTGTAGCTGCTGTAGCAAGAAGAGTAAATTGCACATTAACTGAAGCAAATACGTGGGTTATTGATACCTATCCTGGTACTGGGCCTTAAGTCTAATTTTATAGGAGAATTTATATGACAGTTTCAAGTTTAAACAAATTAAATATTGGTCTAGTAGGTATATCCCCAGGCTTATTATTTTTACAAACAAATTTAACAAATATTCAACTTCAAGTTCCCGGAGCATTAAATTCAATAGTTGGGGCGTCCGGTGTCAGTGTTAATAATGGCGATGCTTTGATAGCAAACGCACAAGACGGGGGAGAATATTATACTGTTATTGTTGCGGCCAATGGACAGATTACACTGAAGGCTGCTGGTGGAATTATTCCTGAGGGATTTAAATATCAAAATACATATTGGCTAGCAAAGAATGGTAACGATGCAAATGATGGTTTATCTATTGATTCTCCATTATTAACTCTTGCCGCATTACAGGCTAAATTGGTTGCTGGTGTCACAACTGTTTTAAATATCGTTGATGATGGGGTTTACGTTGTATCCAGCACATTTACTGTTCCTTGCGCATTATTAATTAATGCACCCGGTGCAACTATTCATTGGACTGGCTCCCCCGGCGGTATAATGTTCGCGTTAAATGTTAATTCACCAGTAGTTGCGAATATAGGATTAATAAGTGCCTCGAATGCTTTATCTATATTTAGAGGCTTTTCTTCATGCGTGTTAACAGGCCCAAGCGGGTTTTGTAGGATTATAAGTAATGCCGGCGTTAGAGCATGGGAAGATGCTAATACTATATCAGGTGGCGTAAATCCGGCGATATTTAATATTAATACAGATAGATTCGGTGCAGATTTCTTATTTGCCTTTGCAGGTACTCAAATTGTTAATGCTATTAGTCTTGGCGATGGTAATATTAGCAGCCAATTACCTAGCGGTGTAGGCAACGGGGTTTGTAAAATCAATGCCAATTTCTGGAATGGCGTAGCTAGTGGCACCGCAGATTTTTCTATCGATCTTAATCATGCAGGTAGCAGCTTTGGGTTTACTTCATCAGGTGTACTTAATCTTAATGTAGCTACATCTGATTTAGATCTAACTACCATCCCTTTTAACGGCTTGGTAAGCTCAAACCCAATTAATCCTGCTTATCCAGAAAATTTATTTAATAATCCTTTATATTTTTTCCAGCAGCCTATTATCGGAGAATTGTATAGCATTATTTATGAGGCTCCTGCTTCACCTACCGTATGGTCTTTTACTCCAGGTGTGCAAAATGGTAATACCCAAATTTCTATTCCGCGAAATGCGGCTAATGGATCAATTACAATTCCTGCGGGTTCTAGTGTTCCCTATGGATGGAGAATACACTATCAACAAACAGTTGGAAGTGGTGCAAGGGTGCAAATTTTCCCCGGAAGTAATGACACTTTAAACGGTCAAAATAGCATCGGCCCAGGTGCAACATCTTGCTTTACCGGTATCGGTACAGGTAAATTTGTAAGAGGTGCTGCAAACGGTGGCGGTGGGTTTGATTGGGCAGTAGAAAACTGTTACACAAGTAATTGATAATAAATAATAGGGAAATGTCTTATGGCAATTACAAATTCATTAGTAAGATTGAGCGTTGGGATTGTGGGTGTTGAACCCGGTATTCTTTTGTTAAAAACAAGTTTATCAAGTTCTCAAATTTTAGTTCCTGGATATTTAAACCAGGTTGCACAATCTTATGGAATTAGTGTATTGCCATCTGATGTTTTAATTGCCAATTGCAGCAATGGAAGTGGTTATTATACGCTATCTGTTAATGGTACTGGCATAATTACTATTGCTAGAGATATGGCTGATATTTCATTTAATGGAATACAGATTTATGTTTCCAAGCAGATTGGTAATGATGGAAATGACGGAAGTTTAACTAATCCTCTGGCTACTTTTAATGCTGCTATAGCTCGTGCTGGGTCCCCAGCTACTCCAGTTCAAATTATTGCTTTAGATGGTGCAACGTATAATGAGCAATTAGTTCTTGATACATCGTATATTTGGATTAATTCTCCCTTGGCGAGCATACAATATACTGGAGCTGGGGATGCAATTACTGTTACTGCGACAGGTGCTGGATTTCCAATAATTTTAGCTCAAATAGGTGCTTCGAGCGGAAATGCTATAGTTAATACATCTAGTGAGTTTGTTATTGTTAGAGCTGGATCTCTATTAAATGGCGATATTGTTAACCAAGGCTCTGCTGGCGCAGTTATAGTTACAGCTGAAATAGTAGGTGTTAATTTTACAAACACATCAACTGGATCTATATATTACAGCATTATTGCTAGAGTTGGCGGCATAGATAGCGCTGGTGTAACTGGAATTAGTGCAACATCTGCTACCGGTCCATTTTCTATTGGCGGTATATCTTATCCTATTGGCCCCACAACAACAGGCTATGTATTAACTGCAAGCGGTCCAAATTCAGCTGCTTTCTCTCCTGGTGGTGGAGGTGGTTTAACCCCAATAGCATCAGATACATTACTATCTAACATTACTGGTTCTTCTGCGATACCCGTAGGAAATACATTATCAGCTATTTTGGATGCATCATTTGATAATTCACAAGGTGATATTCTTTATCGTGGTGCTGGTGGATGGACGTTTTTAGCACCAGGAACAGAGGGTCAAGCATTGATAACTGGTGGGGCGGCTGCGAATCCAGCATGGGAAAGTGGTACAGATCAAACATGGACTGTAGGCAGTAATATTACCTCTAACACTGGAGATATTATATCTACCACAGGTGCTCTTGTTTCGGGCAACAGTACTAATAATTTAACGATTAGATGGACATCTAATAGCTCTAATGTAGTATCAACCTTAACAAATCAACCATCAAATTTTGCCAATGAATGGGTTTTGCCTCATTTGGCATTTAGTCCTGTCACATTGTTGGCGGCCAATCTTACCCAAGTAGATCCAATGTCAAATCTCATTTATTTTGACACTACCGTTCCTGCTATCGCTTTAGTAGGTGGGGCATCTTTTCCTATCGCCAATAGCTACTATGGCGGCCTATATAGGGTTAGAGATTTAAAAATTAACCTTACCCCAACTAATTTTAGTGGCGGAGACAGAGATTTATTAATTACCGATGGCTCAACGCAATACAGCATCATTCCTGCTGCAACTCTTCAAGCACTATCAAATTCATTGTGGGGTTCTGTTGCCCTACCTCCTCCAGCAACAACAGGATGGAATACCATAACGGCGTTTTCAGGGGTTGATTTGAGCGCTACTTATATTAATGGCACAACGGATTATGCAGCTGGTTCTATTACAATTACCGTCGCATGGGAAAAAGTATCTTAATCTAGGGGAATTTTATGACATTTATTAGACCTTGTTTTGGAGCCGATAACTCCCTTAGTCTTGATTTGGGCAACTGGAATATCAGTGGCCAAGTTGTTACGGCTACTGGTAATCAATTAAATTCTGCTGGAACCAGCAGTTTCCTCTCCATCAAGCAACAACTCTTTACGAGCAGCGGAACCTACTCACCAACAAATGGTATGGCTTTTTGCATAGTAGAAGTTGTTGGCGCAGGTGGTGGCGGTGGCGGAGTGGATTCTGTTGCTCTTCAATCTGCAGGTGCAGGTGGCGGCGGTTCTGGAGCTTATTCACGCTCTATTTTTACTACTTCAGATATTGGTGGCTCCCAAACTGTTACCATCGGTAGCGGTGGTGTTGGCGGTGTTGCCGGAAATAATAACGGCAGTGATGGTGGCTCAACCAGTCTTGGCTCTCTTATTGAGGCAGACGGTGGTCATGGTGGCTTTGGCGCTGCTGCATCTGCTTCTTTTGGTGTAGGCATTTATGGTGCTGGCGGTGGTTCAGCAACAGGTGCTTTGGTTGTTAATGGCAATGAAGGTGCATTAGGTCAATCATATGGCCCTAATATGCTAGGCATCGGCGGTGCAGGTGGAAATAGCATTTATGGCTCTGGCGGCCCTCAGCTTGTCAATCAGGCTGGTCATGATGGATTTAATTACGGTTCTGGTGGCGGCGGTGCATCTTCTGCCGATACTGGAGCCGCTGCAGGTGGGAATGGTACTGACGGTATAGTCATAATCACAGAATATGTTGCATTTGCTTCTATAGCTTAAAAGTAAAGTTTGTTCGCATTAAAAAGGGGCATTAAGCCCCTTTTTAATTTCTAACATTATTAAATAGCTTGTAGACCTAAATCATCAGTCCAACCTACTACGTTAATAGAGGTAGAATCACTAGCGGTACCAATATAATAAAGCACTGAACTTAATACGGTAGAGATTACAGCTGTACCAGGAGCAATTATGCCAGAGTTAACACCCGCTGCTGCTGCTGAGTTTTGATACTCAAGAGGATAAGTTGTAGCAGATACGACGTTTTGATTGGTAATACCAACACTATTTCCAACTAAAGCAGGAGTATATGCTACCGTTAACTTAGCTTGCGAAGCAAAATAAGGATTTAAAGGTAGATTGCCGCCTGATAGATTTAATTGGGTCAAGGTTGTAGCCGCACCAGCACTTAACAATGGAATACCAGCGGTTAAAGTCACTTCCCGCTTAACATCAGCACCTGATTGTAAGAATTGAACAATGTTATTTGTTCCAGCAGCAATAACAATAGTTCCAATTCTTCTCCATGTTTGATAGTTTCCAACAGGAGAGATATCAAGGAAGTTATTACCAGTAGCCACAACGATTTTAGGAGTGTTACTTGAAAGACCCTGAACGTTGATAGGGCTATTGCTTACAGTCTGCCCTAGAACACCTGTAGCATCATCGATAAGATAGACGCCAAATGATGTGTTGTTGGTCGGTGCGATTAAACTAGCTGCAAATGGGAAGCAGCCGTTTAATCCAACAGTAGAAGTATCTACAGTAACAGAAGTACGCAAAGCAATAATATCATCATTGCCATAAGCACGACATACGCCGGGAGATACTGAAAAGGTCGTAGCTGAGAGCCAAGTTAAGTTTAATCCGGAAATGAACGGATCTGATTGAAAGCCTGGAACAATACTCAGGTTATTTCTAGAAGAAGCCGATGTAGGTTGAAAAAATGCCATATTCAAGGTTCCTTATGCATAGGGAGTTGGTTATGTGATGAACTTAAAGAAAGTAAGTCCAATTAAAGCATAGCGTATATTCATCAGTCTTTCAACTATGTTTCACGTGGAACAATTTACTCTGGATAATCTGGCATAATACACCAGTGAGTAACCTTGAAAGGGCCTTTTATAATATTGCCACATAGTTGTTTGCATTCTGGGATATTATCACAATGATCATATGCATAATCAATATTTGACCAAAATTTTGGTTTATTATCTTTTGTTTCTTCTGGATATCCGGATAAATATCCGCTTATAATAAATGATGCTTCTAAATGAGGATCATAATTGATATCACAATACAATAATAATACTGGCATACAATCTGGGGGAAGGAAATCTTTAATACTTATCCATTTCATACTATTCCTCACTCACTATAAAATACCTGTTTGTTTTGGTGGCCATGAATTTTTAACTATATATGGATCATTATCTGATATTTTAGATGATAATTTTTCAATATCTATGTTTTTTAAACAATGCCAATCACAAAAGTGAATATCATGTAAATCATAATGTTTTACAATCAGACATTCTGTTCGTTTCATTTCCCCGCATGAATTACATTTATACAATGTTGTCATATTTTCTCCTTACTCATCATAAAACACTGGTGTAGTTACAACTATACTGTCACAAAAAGGAGCCTTATGCTCTTGTTCATAAGCACCACAAAACATCAGGAATGATACAACATCTTTAACTTCCATTCCCTTATCTTCCATAGCGCCTGGAGATTTTAAGATATCTCCTACATTTATAGGGGTATTGTTACGGTCATATACGCCTGTCCATATTGGTTTATCTGTCATGATTATTCTCCTTTTGTATTTGCTTGTATACTTCTTCCCTGTGAACAGGAATATTTCTATCGCAATCTATTCCTATTCTAATTTGATTACCTCTAATTTCCATCACTCTTACAATAACTTCATCACCAATATAGATTGACTCTCCAATCTTCCTTGATAGTATTAGCACTTTATTCTCCTTTAAAATGGGATCGCATCATCTATAATTTCATTTTTAACCACTGGTTTTTTAACTCTGGTGTTGTCAACAACATAATCATTGACCTTATTCTTATCCGGTATAAATATCTTAGGAACTTCTTCTGTGTGGTCTGCTCGGACGGGATATCTATCGTCTGTACTCTTATCAATATATACATCAGCAACACCTCTTCTATCTTTCATTAAATCGGTATCTATCTCACCATTTGCATAATCATCGCCTAATCCAATAGACTCGCAGAAATTACGGAGTTTATAGGCGGTTTTACCTTCTAACAATAACCAATCATTTGTTAAATTACTAATTGGTTTTCCATCTTTAAATGCTTCTAATCTCAATGTTACTTTTATCATTTGATTGCCAGTTTTAGAAATAGCAGCTTCTGCGCTATAAACTTTAAATTCATATTTCCCTTTAGGAAAAACATGATTCTTTAGTTTTCCTTCATTTTTAGCCCGATATGCTTCTTCTGCTGACATTGGGTTTATTTTCAATATGCTCATTTTGCTTCCTTATTTATTATCTTATTAACCGGAACCGGAACCATAACCGGAACCATAACCGGAACCATAACCGGAACCGTCACCGTAACCATAACCGGAACCGGAACCATAACCGGAACCGTCACCGTAACCATAACCGGAACCGTCACCGGAACCGGAACCATAACCGGAACCATAACCGGAACCGTCACCGTAACCATAACCGGAACCGTCACCGGAATTGGAACCATAACCGGAACCATAACCGGAACCGTCACCGTAACCATAACCGGAACCGTCACCGGAACCATAACCGGAACCGTCACCGGAACCGGAACCTATCTTTATGATCGTTGGGACAATCAATTTTTTACTCATTTATTGTTCCCATATCTTTACTTTCTTGATTGATGCTTCTGCCTCTATTGTTATAGGAATAATTTCTATCCAATTAGATAAAATAACTTCGTTTACTTCTCTAGGAAATTTACATTCCTTAGGATTGCTCGTTCCTTCCATTGCTAATTGCGATAAAGATGCCGCTCCCTCCCAACGCCAAATACGTCGAGCATTTTTCAATCTCACTATTTTATTCACAATATCAATCTCTTCAATATATCCAGCAAACACACCAGCTGAATATGTTCTTACCATGTAATATTGTTCTGCTAAAAATTCCATTCTATTCTATTCTCCTTATCATATTGTGATCTTGTTAGCCGGTGCCGTCGCCGGTGCCGGTGCCGCTGCCGCTGCCGTCGCCGTAGCCGTAGCCGCTGCCGTCGCCGGTGCCGGTGCCGCTGCCGTCGCCGTAGCCGTAGCCGTCGCCGTCGCCGGTGCCGGTGCCGCTGCCGTCGCCGTAGCCGTAGCCGTATCCGTCGCCGTAGCCGTAGCCGCTGCCGGTGCCGCTGCCGTCGCCGTAGCCGTATCCGTCGCCGTCGCCGGTGCCGGTGCCGCTGCCGTCGCCGTCGCAGTAGCCGTAGCCGTATCCGTCGCCGTAGCCGCTGCCGGTGCCGCTGCCGTCGCCGTAGCCGTAGCCGTAGCCGCTGCCGGTGCCGCTGCCGTCGCCGTAGCCGTAGCCGTATCCGTCGCCGTAGCCGCGATCTATGACATTATTCATTTACCACTCCATATTTTTACGTTCTTAATTGAAGTAATTGCTTTCTCAGTCATAGGAATTACCTCAATGACAAGATAGGCAATATGTTCTGGTACTGACATTGGAAATTTACAATTTTCTGGCTTATTCACACCTTCTTGTGATAGTTCAGATAGAGATGCGGCGCCATCCCAATACCATAAACGTCTAGAATCTTTAAGTATATATTTTCTTGTTACATCATCAAAATTTTTAATTTGAGCTGCAAATACACCACTTTTTTCTGTTCTAATCACATAATACTTTTCTTTCATCTCAATCCCCTTATTTACCTAATAATATTAATCCGCCAATTAAAAATGCTACAAATACACCAGCCATACCGGCATCAGCAGCAGATATCATTGGCCCCTCTTCTAAACATCCTTCGTATTCCATATGCTGTTCCTCAGACAGATATACTCTTCTATCATCATCATATCCATTTAACATTTCATTACAATTGTTCATTTTCAGTCTCCTTTATTAATTTATTCATCATTTATGCCCGTATCTTGTCAATTTCTTTTTCTATTTCTGCAATCTTATCTTTCGGAAGAATCTTAATTTTCCATCAGGTCCTACAGTCAACACGTCACCTATGTTAGGGGAGAATGGCAAATCATTTGTGCTAAATGAAAATCCTGCATCATTCATTTTCTTTCTCCTATAAATTAATTAAAAATATTATTAATAATCCAAACATGATTCCCAATGCTATTAAAGTATATATCCATAAATAAAGTGCTAATTTACTTTCATACAAAATAGGAATTAAAATACTTAATTCATAATTCTGATACGCTTTTACTAATTCAATACTATTTTTACTATATTTTTTCATCACGATCCTTTAATTGTTTAATAAAATATAGTATTTCATCCTGTAATTCTGAGTATGCCATCATGATAGGCAATCCGTTACCTTCTACGAGCATAAGGTCGCTCTCTGATTCAGAGTGGTCGTCGTAAAAGCGCCCATCTCTAATCCAACAAGCTATGTTTGTACAGTCGTCATTATCTGTTTTAACGCCAAATAAATTGTACTTCCATCTAGGCAACTCAACATATTGCAAAAATAATACTTTATCGCCATCTCTAGTATAAACAGGTTGCTCTTTGTTCTTCAGCCACTCGTAAAAATTAAAAGGTTTAAGTTTCATTTATTTCCCTCTCTCATTGCATTTATTGCTACAATATAACTTTTCATGCAATATGTTTCAGAAAGAGCATCACTAAAATCATCAAATAAATCTTTGTTGATAAGTATATATTCCTTTCCTTTTATATTAATTTCAGCTTCATTTTCTATACAATCTTTAAATTTTTCTGTTATTTCTGATGCCTCATCATACATATCTTCAAAGTAATCAATTGTTGTTGCATCTATATCGTAATCATGTATTTTTTGAGATATTATTATAGATAAACAGCCATCACATATACGTGTTACAATTCCATTCTTTGATTTTTCGTCATCTATTCTTTCTTTAAATGTTACAATAAAAGTTCCTCTAATAATGTGCCCTAAACACATAAAACACATGCAACAATATTCTTTTTCGCACTCATATATTTTATGAACACTAGCAATATTTGATAAATCACGTTTCATTTCTTCACCATCCCCATTTTAATTGCCTTTTTATCAACATCATTATACTTTCTATGCAACTCTTCACCATCATTTATATTTTCCAATAAATTATCCACTACAGATTGTTTATACTGATTGTATAACTCTATAGATGGAGCATCACTCCTTCTTGGGCTAGACAATGGAGATATAAAATTAAGCATCATTCTTGATGTGGATGTTGCTTCTAATGTTCTTTCCATATGCAATCTTTCTTCTTCAGTTATCGGTATTATTAACATATTAATCCCCCACCTTATTCTTTAACGCATCAATACATTTCTGTATCACATATGTATTCATCTTAGATATATCATTAACACAAGCCTTAATTAACCATTTATCCACTGTCTCAATTGGTGTGGCAGTCTCCACAATCAATAATGACAATTCATCTACTTGCTCTTGCGTCGCTAATTCATACACAGACTCAGGTTCAGGAGTTACATCCTTTCTAGATCTTTTAATGGGCTCAAAATTCTCCACTTCCTCTGGGGTATACGTAGATGCCACACACCCAGGGAAAGAGGCTCTAGTGCCTTCTGAGACGCATCTAGAACGAAGCATAGCCCTTGGGTATTTAGTCCATCCAGAACCTTGTTTATAAACCCCGGCTTGCTTAGCCATATCTATTGTCCAGCTAATAGCCACAGTCCCTGACGAGGGATGACTAAACTCTCCCGTTACACGTTCATCGGTATATTCAGTCCAATTAACCCTGCCACCAGCTTGCATATAACGAGCCAACATAGCATCAGCAGTTAAAGAAGGTCTACCCTGGATAATATGATAATCACGGGCCGCTATTGCAGGATGAAGGCCTTCTGCTTGAGATATTAACATTAGAGACAACATAACATTCTTGTCAGAAATGCCAAATATGCCCGTTTTAGATAATGTTACTGCCATGGATTCCATATCTACATAAGTGAATTGTGGTACTAATTGTGTGCTCATTCTTGAGGCTCCTTTATTAAGCGTTAAAATATTCTTCGTCTTCTATATCATTCATTATGTTCAATGCTATTGTTGCTTTTAGACTATCTTTTTCTATCTCATGAGAAATTTCAAGCAAATCATATGCAGCCTTATCCCCATTCGCCATTGCTATATTCGATAGAAATCCATTTTTCATTGTAGAAACCAAGTGCAACATCGCTCTTATCTTCTCTTTACTTGATAATCCAAACTTATCATCATTAATATAAGAATCAACCCTATCAAATATATCAGGCACAATAACCATAAGTGCTTTCTTTACATTATCTGGAATTTTATTTCCTTCTTGAAACTGTACCCTATCCATATTATTAATCCCATATAAATTCGATAAATCTTTTGAACCATGATTTCTGCATTGGATGTTTTTTGCAATACTCAATCCCTTCATCAATCTTAGCATTACATAACTCGCATACGTGCTCAGCGTAATCTTTAGGATGCTCTAATCCCAAATCCTTAACTATTTTATCCAAAACCTTGTCGTATTCTTTTGCTGCTTCTTTAATTTTTTCGGCATCATTCATAACCTTTTTCATAATCTTCTTGCCGTTCTTCTTTTCATAGAAATCTAAAGGTGGCGCTTTAATAACTTTAACTTCTTTTTCAGCACTTTTCTTTCTAGGCTTCTTATTGCTTTTCCCTGTTAATACTTTATTGACCATTGTTTCCCCCGTTATACGAATTTTGACTTACAAAATAAACACAATCATAAAATAATAACTGTATCACATGTAAAAATTTAACCTTACGCCCATTATACATAACACACTCTTTGTTACGTACATTTAAAAACTTAGTATTATCTGCTACAAACATATTTACCACATCTGCCAAGTCTTCATCTGTAAGCTGGCAGAAAGCAACATAATTCTTTTTGTATATTAATTGCACCATGTGCTCAAACAATTTATTTAAACGCATCTGAATTCCCTTTCTTTAATCTATATCCTCTATACCATTCGATATCCATATCGTCATCATTATCAATGCCAATCTTTTCTATATAACCTTGGCTCTTTAAATAATTAATGCAATTAAGAACAGCACGCTTATCCATTTTAATGTCATATGTTTTTTTAACGTGTTCATAAATATCTTGCCATTGAACAACTTCACGGTCTCTAAATGTGCTCAATGCCATCATTCTTCTTGTTAGTGTCACATACCCTCCTTGTATTAATGTGAAGAGAGAAATATACTCTAACCTTGAAGGATTCAACAACTCTACGGTTTTCCCTCTCCACATTTTCATATTATTACAACCTGGATTATGTGTCAAGTGTTTTGACAAAAATAATTCCACATTGTAATATCACAATACAAATAAGAGGAAGTGCAGATGGCAAAGACGGCATTACAAAGAGCATTAGAGAGTTTTGAGACGCAGAGGGCTGCTGCGGAGGCGCTAGACGTGTCACAGACGGCGGTGAGTAATTATATGACGGGGCATAAAGAAAGGGGCCCTATTCCATTTAAGACGGTTTTAAAGCTATGTACGGTATTGGATATGAAGTATACGCCGGAAGAGATAAGGCCGGACGAGGATTGGGGATGGTTGGATAATTATATAAAGTTGTATAACAAGAAGAGAAGACGGTGATGGATTCGATACAGGCGGCTATGTTAGCTTTACAAGAACATGATAGAGGGAATATTAAGGATGGTTTATTAGGATATAGATAAATGAAAAATGATAACAAGAAAAGGAGAGGGATATGAGTGAAAAAACACATCCAATATTTGATCGCATGGTGAGAAAAGAAGAGGAGAAGGGCATGAATAAAATAGCAATAGTAAAGGCATTAAAAACAGTTGATGCTGAGGCGGGAGATAAAAAATTAACTTGTGATCAGATGGAAAGTAGATTTATAGAGTTAATTGGTTTTCCAAAAGGAACGAATGCTTATCATGTTTTAGCGGCACACATATTGTTTAAGGAATTTGAAGTAGAAGCAAACGAAGAGACTAAGAAAGAAACGACAGAATAATAATCATTGCAAAAATCATCCTACTGTACTAAACCTTATTTACGGGCTTAGTACAGTTCCCTTGATATAAGTCCCTTAACCTGAATAGAAGATTTGCTTACGAGGGCTATTTCTTCTAGTCAACCGTGTAATCAAAGGATGATTTTACAATGACTCAAGACATAACCAGCATAACACAAAAAGCCAGATACAGCAACCTTCCTGTGGCTCAATTAGAGTTTCTACGTGACAATGCATCCTCTGGGGCGAGAGTCCTTTACGAGAAATCATATCAAGAATCATACAAGTCAGAATTCATCATACAAAAACCATCGTCTTACTTTGCTCAAATGCTGGGATATTCAGTTAGGCATATTAAACGTTTATGGCGTGAACTTGAGTCATTGGAGTGTGTTGAGATCATAGGTAACGGTTATGTGGGTGGCTCACTATCTAATAAATATGCTCTTAAATTCCCTGATGTAGTTATACAACAAATAGAGCTAAACCCTCGTAAAGTTATCCACAGGGGGATGACAAAAATGTCATCCCCCCCCACAATTATCAAAATCCCAAAACCCGCTAAACAGGCCGCTTGTAGCGAGGGGGGGGATGACAAAAATGTCACCCCTCATATAATACATACAGATAATACATATAAAATAACTAGTAATAATACGTATAACGATCGTGATCTAACGCCCGCGCGCGAGACTGTTAGTTATGAAGAACAACTTATTAAGTTCGGTCTCTCAGTTGCTCTTGTTTCAAATCCAAAAGAGTTTTGTGAAGAACTTAAGTTTTATTTCAAACAACTTGTTAGCGAAGGTCGCCCTGAGAAGCGAGCTTACGAGATTGTTGTTAAGCTTGTTAACGAAGATAAATGGCGAACGCCGTTTGGGATGCGTTACGGGGAAACAGAGGTTGTTGAGGTTGAAGATCCAGATGTTACTCTTCCAATCCATCCGGAGATGTCAAAGCTGTTCAAAGACCTCTTAAAACCGATTGAGGAGGTCAAGGAGACGTTT
>Ga0265323_10000456_pt1 | contig 23206 bp, 20 predicted proteins | sample 41225metaG_FD_193580 | JGI IMG/M metagenome (GOLD analysis project Ga0265323, IMG submission 193580) | Rhizosphere microbial communities from Carex aquatilis grown in University of Washington, Seatle, WA, United States - 4-12-25 metaG | ecosystem: Host-associated > Plants > Roots > Rhizosphere...
CCCTGAATGAAGGGGTACTTGATTCCCATCTCTCTGGCGACCGGGCTGTCCAGGAAGCAATCCTTTTTCGCCTCAGCCGAGCGGCATAAGTTTCGAATCTCCTCCATGAAGGCGCTCACGGCCTTCTCGGTTCCGGTCCCAAAACGCTCGGCAAACGCCGCCGCAAAAGCCGCCTCCACACCCAGAGCGATGACCTCATCCGGGGTGAAATGGCTTTTCAAGGGATGGAGCGCCCTGGTCTGCACCTGGCTGACGAAGGAACGACGGCTTTCGTCCGTGATCTCTGCTGCGCACAGCGAGTCCTCGAACGTCTTGATCTCCTTGAACGCCCGCGAGTTTCCCTTGTTGAAAAGGCGACAAGGAACTTTCAGGTCCAAGCCGGCCAGGGTGGTGGAATCCATGCGGAGTTTGGCAAGTTGCTGACGTTGGAGATCATCAATGGCCATCAGATCCGTCAGCCAGTGAACACTTTCGAAGACGATGCCGGTGGCTCCTGTGGACAGGAATGCCGCTGCCGCCTCAGGCGTCCAGACACCGCCCCAAATGAGGATGTCCATGGACTTTGAGCCGGCGCGCAGCATTTCATTGGCTGCTGAATAAAGAACGAAGGCCGTCTCACCGCTCACGAATCCAGAAGCCTCGCAGCCTTTCAGGACGATGCGCCCGATTCCCGGGCCATCCTTCAAGATCGCGGCCAGGAGATCCAAGTCTCCGATGATCGGAAAGCAGCGGTGGTTTTCCGACAAGACCCTCAGTCGTTGCAGGAAAGCGGAAAGATCCCCCTGAGAAAACGGGGGTTGGCATTCCACCCAGATGTTTTGAACCCCGACGTCCTTCAGGGCCCTTCCCAAGGAGGGATCCATCAAGGTCGTGGCGGAAATCTTGATGTCGCCAATGGGGCCGGCAGAATTGGCCCGCTGTAAGAAAGAACGCAGCGCTTCCGCACCCATCACGGAGAAATCGAAGATGGCCCGGCTCCCCGTTCGATGAGCCATTTGGGTCACCGGCGGACCGGTCTCCTCGGGACGCCAGACAAAAGCGATGATGGGGACTCGGGCCTCAGCCATAATGTCCAGACCTCCGTTTCAACGTCATGCGTTCACTCCTGTAAATCATAGGGACTTTCCGAATATGCGATATTTCTTGTAGGGTCTTGCGCCCGCTTCCTCGGCCAGTGAGTTGATCGACTCGTTGTCCTGAAGTGTCCAACCCATTTCCAGATACTTAAATTTCTTTTTCTTCCTCACGATCTCATAGATGTGGTGGAAGGCCAGCATGGGAAGTCCCAGTTGCCGGTACTTCTCCTTGATCCCGAAGAGCACAAGCCTTAATCCCTTGATCTCCCGCCGATATAGGAGGAACTTCAGCAAACCCATCAAACCGATCCGCCCGTTGAGACGCTTGAGCATGGGGTTGATGTCAGGCAGGATCACGCAGGCCGCCGCGGGTTCATTGTCATGGTAGATGAAGAAAACCAGGTCCGGATCCGCGAATGGCTTTACGCTCTTCTGAATGTCACGCATCTCATTGTCGGTCAGGGGGACAAAACCCCAGTTGCCAGACCAGGAATCATTGAATATCTCCTTGATCAGAATAAATTCAGCGTCCTCTTCCTTTGGACGAAAGCGCCTGATGTGGATGCCTTTTTTTTCCGCGATCCGCCCGGCCAGACGATCCATCCACTCGGGAAGCCGGTAATCGCCATCAATCAGGAAGGCCAGCAAGTCCTTTTCTTTGGTGAAACCGCACGCTTCGACCAGCCCCGGGTAGTATGGCGGGGTGTACGGCATCATCAAGCCGGGCGGATAATCGAATCCCTCAATGAGCAATCCCGTCTCGTTGTTCATGGACGGGCTGAGCGGGCCTCTCATGAAATTCATCCCCTTCTGACGAACCCACGTCTCCGCGGAAGAGAAGAGGGCCGCCGCGGCCTCAGGATCGTCAGCGCATTCAAAAAATCCCCAACTGCCCATCTTTTCGCTGTGGACCTGGTTGTGACGGCCGTCAATGATGCCCGCGATCCTTCCCACCGTCTCCGAACCGCGTCGGGCAAGAAAAAGGATGCGCTCGGAAAACTCCCAGAAAGGGTGCTTGCGGGGATCCAGCATCCGGCGAACCTCCTGCTTAAGCGGAGGAACCCATTGGGGATAGCCGGCATAGATCTTCCATGGGAGGTCAATGAAGTCCCTTAATTCCGATCCTCCTTCCACAGTCAGGATCTCCGTGCACGGCATGATTGTTCCATTCGACAGGTTATCACCGAACCATTACATAATAATGATAATGGAGTTCCGCACATACCCGCCGCGTTGTCAATCCTTTAGCTGGTCCCTGTGAAATGAATGAGTTTTGTCGTTGCCAAACCGCGCTGGGGAAGTTGGCCGCCCGGAAAGATTGCCCGATGGCCAGTGGCGCTGCCACCGGCACGCACCTTTCTGCTTTCAGCCACCGCCTGCGCCGCCGGCGTTTGTCATAATTGCTGACAACATTCAAGCGCAGACCGACAGGTTCTGTTTGCTGGATCCCGTCCCGACGGGTTCGGGCCCATTCTATTATCGGCCCGGAGTGAAGCAGCGGCGGGCGAAGACAACGGCACAAGCCGCCCACCTGATTGGCTATTAGCTACGACAACCTCGTCATGTCATTACGTTCATCTGCGAAGGCGGACCTGAACATCCGAAAGCATCTGAATCATCTCGTCCTTCGGAATACTGCACCAGGCCATGTTAAAGATCACCCCTCCGATTGCAACCTCGTTCCTTTGACTTCTCTTGATCCCGCCATCCACAAACCCTGAATACGGCAGAAAACTTCGTCCTGGAGTATTCGCGATCAAGTCGTTTTTTACATAGATTCCGCTGGTTGCGACAACGAGGCAGCTCTTGGCGCTCCCCATGGCGCTCGTATCCACCAACGCCAGCACCTCATCATCTGCTGCGACAGCACAGGATTGCCTCGCATTGGCTAACTTATTTGGGGGGATATTCGGGATGATATAAAGATCCCGGCTTGCATGCAGCCTTAGGGCTTTGAGAACCGCCTCCTTCTGTACAGGACTGATGTTCTCGTGAGACTCGTTCTGCGGAGCCTGGTCAACGCGGCTGCTCGCGCAGCCCCAGAGCAAAACCGTCCATACCAGAATAGTCGCGGTGATAAAAATCCTTGGAGTCTTGGTTTTCATGTGTTCCGGTGATGCTATGCATCCGCTGGCGGGTGGCAAGCGGTTTGCGTCATGTGTCGCGTTACCCGAAGCGATTCGCGCAGCAGGCGTTGGGGCACAATTCCAAGGCGGTGCATCATGCCTGCTCGAAACACGCCCTGATGAAAATTCCGTCGCTGGAAGATTACGAACAACGAGCCGTCACAAAGGTCGAATCAGCAGCCTGAAAAAACGGGACAAGGCCGGTACTATTTCCAACTTAAAACATTATCATGGTTTTCATGATCGGTCGCGGGGTCATCGGGATCAATCGTCTTGTTTGGCCCGGCTGACCAAACCATGACCGTTCCAAGGTAGGCATAATTGCCATCGGGTTGCAGAATCAAACCGTTGAGGCCGCCGGCTGACACGATTGCTGATTTGTAAAATGCATCCTCGCAGACTTCGTTGAAGTTCAAATCCATCGTAATGATGTAGGGATTACCCCACGGATCGCGATAGACCAAATCCATTCCCACCCCCGGCGAATTCGTATCGCCCGACATGTGGGCATTCAGGTAAATGGTTCGCAGCGGATTACTTTGGTGATTGGTGTTCACCGTCCAACCGCCACCCGGATAATTTGTCAGGTCCATCAAAATCGCGATGACTTCAGAATTATCCGTCGTGTAATTTCCCGGCCCGATATCCGTCGCATACGCGGCCAGTAGTGAACCGCCATAGGTGAAATCGGATTTCGCGGCATTAGCCAAATTTTGAACTGCCGGAGAAACTGGATAACGCCCATAAGCCCCATCGTAGCCTTGAATGGCCGTGACAAGGCTGCTCATTTCCATCTTTGCCTTGGCCGACTTCGCGGAATTCGTAACGCTCGAAAACACCGCCAGCAACATTGCCGACAAGATGCCTATGATCGCAATGACCGTAAGCAGCTCAACCAGGGTAAATGCCCGGCTAATTAGTGAGGTATGATATTTCACGTCTTTAAGGTAAATTACCAATTCACGGAATGGTTGTGTGCATATAGTGCCCGATGCGAATTTCGGCAAAGTATTTTAACCGAAACAATAACCTCAAAATCCTCCCATTCTCCCGCACCTTCATCTCACGCCTGTGCTATTGCTGCAACATGACCATACTCTGAATTATTCAAAAAGCAGCCTTTTTGTGTGCATTTCTCTTTTGCCAGTGCTGATTCAACGCATTCGTGACCTTGGCCAGCCACGCCTGGTCTCGGACCCGTTCCCGCATGATGCTCGAAACACGCCGACTTGTCCTGCCGTAGTCCCGCTTTGCGGGACGAAGGCGGAAGTCACCGTGCCGCGCTGGATGATTGGGAAAAGGAATGGGGGAGAAATCCACAGCGCAGCGTGCAACCGAAGTTGCTGCCGGTGGGGTTCCTTGCTCAAGCGATGAAGGATTTCAAGGTGCTTGACGTTCACACGTCTCCTGTTCACTGTTTGTCTCCTGCAAGCCGGTGAATTCCGGCGTCCAGCGTGAACAGCAACATTAAAATCATTCCCCTGTCGCGCACCGCGCGGGACGTGCGCCGCTTCTTGAACGTCAGCTATGCCATTTACCGCAACGACCCGCATTGGGTGGCGCCACTGTTGATGGATTTGAAGAAGGTTTTCACCAACCGCAATCCGCTGTTCGAGCACGCGGAAATGGCGCTGTGGGTGGCGGCGCGCAACGGACAGGACGTGGGACGCATCGCGGGCATCATCGACCAGCACCACAATCGGGCGCAGAAGGACAACGCGGCGTTCTTTGGTTTTTTCGAGTGCGCCGATGACGCGGCGGTCAGCCGCCCATTGTTCGAGGCGGTGTTTGCGTGGGCGCGGCAGGGCGGCGCGCGGCGGGTGCTGGGGCCGATGAATCCAACGATGAATGACGAGTGCGGCTTGCTGGTGGATGGTTTCGATTCGCCGCCGACCTTCATGATGACCTACAATCCGCGCTACTACCTGGACCTCGTCGCCGCGGAAGGATTTGGAAAGGCGAAGGATTTGCTGGCGTTCCATATTGACTTCCAAAAGTGCCCGCTCGACCGCCTCGCGCGCATCGCCGAAAAGACCCGGCGGCGACACCCGGAAATCGCCCTGGTGCCGGTTCGCCGGGCGACGTTGTCAGGCGACATGGCCAAAGTCAAGGAAGTCTATAACGCCGCCTGGCAGGACAACTGGGGATTCATTCCGATGACGGACGCGGAAATTGATTTCATGGCAAAACGGTTGAAGCCGCTGCTGGTGGACGGACTGATCTGGGTCGCCGAGGCGGCCGGGGAACCCGTCGGGTTCCTGCTGGCGTTGCCGGATTACAACTTCGCGCTCCAGCCGCTGCGGGGGCGGCTGCTGACGCCCAGGCTGCTCGGATTTCTGCCCTACCTGTTCGGGCGGAAATGCCCGCCGCGTTGCCGGGTCATTACATTGGGCGTGAAGGAAAAATACCGCAACCGCGGGCTCGAAGCCCTGATGCTCACCGAGGGTTTCAAAACGGGCTTCAGGATCGGTTTCAAGGACGCGGAAGCTTCGTGGATACTCGAAGACAACCTGATGATGTGCCGGTTGCTCGAAGCCTTCGGTGGAAAACCATACAAGACTTATCGGTTGTTTGAGCGGGAGGTTTGAGCATCTGTGCTGAATTTGAAATAGAGCCAGTTGCCCAAAGGAATGAGCACCGCCGCGGTCAGAACTCCCGCCATCACATCCACGGCGTAGTGATAGCGGCAATAAACCGTCGCCAGGCAGAGAAGGATTGCCATGGCGAAGTGCGGCCAGCGAATCGGGCGAAGATATCGGAAGGAGAAAAACACGGTGGCGATGGCAATCACGACGTGGCTGCTGGGAAACCCGGCGCCCGGCGCTTCGAACATGCGATAGATCAGCGTCATGATCCGGTAAAACGGCCCGGCAGTGATTGCCTCGGGAAAGACCGGCGGCACCGCCGGCTGAACATCTGCCGGCAGGCGATAGCCTGAGATTTTCTCGAAGAAAATGGGAGGCCCCACCACCGGCATGAAAATGAAGACGAGGTAACAAACGTAGAACGCAAACGAAATCACCGAGACATAGTGAAAAAAGTGCCGGCGATTCCGGACAAACAGGGCCAGCCCGACACCCCCAATCATCAAGTAATAGGAAAAGTAGGCGGCATAGAAGAGTTCGCTCACACCCGCGTAGGGCAGCCGATCCATAAACGCCAGACTCGGTTGCAGACCGAAAATGCGCCCTTCCAGCCGGATGAAAAACGGATCCAGGAACCCGGAGACCAGCCCGTGGTTCAGCGCGGCGGTTTCACGGTAAAGGCCGGCGTATAACAGCACCGGGTAGAAGTGGCGAAAAAAATCCAGCGCCCGGTTTCGCGGGTAAGCGGCGTGAAATTGGATCAACGCGTGCACCAGCCCGACGCCAACCCCATGGGCCGCCAGCAACAGCGGCCAATGCGGAACGGTGTGGCCGTGCAAGCAGAGAATGATCAAACCCACCAGCGCCAGATAGCCCTGGGTCGCGTAGTCAACGAACGTGTAGTGCCCGATCAGCGGGGAAATTCCCGACCGCGAATGCGGAGCCTGCGCCTGCGGTTGCGGGCATTCAGATTTCGGACTGTGATCTTCAATCGCCATGGGTCGCTCGAAAATGCGTCAGCCGTTTCACAGCCACCCTTCCTGCCGATACCAGGCCAGCGTTTTGGCAATCCCGTTCTGGAGCGTGGTTCCGCCCACGAAACCGGTTTCCTGCTGCAGCCGGGTCGGGTCGCACACCCAGCCCGGCGCGCGCAACTCGGCGTATTTTTGCCGGCTCAACACATTCGGCCTACGGGTCAGCCAGGAAAGAGTTTCCTGCAAACAGCACAGCGGCCATAACGCCACCGTCGGCAGCGACAACAACAGCGTCCAGGTCTTCATTTGTCCGGCGATTTCGCCAGCCATCGCGCGTGCGGTCGTGATTTCGCCCGAAGCGACGTAAAAGGTCTTCCCGGCGGCCGCCGGGTGCGTCAGGCAGGTTGCGACCGCCTCCGCCAGGTCTTCGGCGAAAACCAGACTCAGTGTCTGCCTGCCGCCGTCGAAACGCGGCAGAATGTGCGCTGTGACTGCTTTGAACAGCGGCAGGAACGCCTCGTCGCGCGGGCCGTACGCGGCCGGCGGCCGCAGGATTACGTATTCCGTTTTGCAGGCGTCATGCAATTCCCGTTCGCCGGCGAGCTTGCTTCTGCCGTATTCGGAAACCGGATGGGGAAGGTCGTTTTCACGCGCGGGCTGGTCGGGCGATGCCGGGCCGCCCGCGGCCAGACTGGAAATGTGGACGAGCCGTTGAATCCGCCCCTGCTGGCGGTTGACCGCTTCGACGACATTTCGCGTGCCGGCTTGATTCACTTCGTAGAATTCGGAATTGCGCAGCGCTTTGGTGCAGCCGGCGCAGTGGATGACGTGGGTGACATCCCGCAGGGCGGCGTCGAGACTTTGCGGGTCGTTGAGGGAGCCGACACGCACCTCCAGGCGCGGCAGATGCGCCTGGATGAACCGCTGGTTGCCGGCCGGGCGGAGCAGCGCCACGGTCGCGAGGCCGCGAGCGCAAAGTTTGTCCAGAATATGACTGCCGACAAACCCATTCGCTCCTGTGAGCAGGACCTTCATTGGTTCGCCTGGAGGGAAAGCGCCGCGCCGTCCGGGCCGGGGACTCTGTGAGAGTGTTCAACCGGATTCACAACAGGCCGAGTTTCTTGCCTATCTTGCCGAGCTTGTCGAGCGCAAAATCAATCTGGCGGTCAGTATGCGAAGCCATGAGGCTGATGCGGATCATTTCCTGACCAGGTGGCACCCCTGGTGATACCACCGGGTTGACGAAGACGCCGGCTTCTTCCAGCAACTTGCAGAATTTGAACGTTGCCACCAAATCGCGGCAATACACCGGCAGAATCGGCGTCTCGGAATTGCCCAGGTCAAACCCGAGCGAAATCAGCCCTTGATGCATGCGCTCGGTGTTGCGCCAGAGTTGGGCGATGCGTTCCGGCTCGGAAAGCATGATTTGCAGCGCCGCCAATACGGCCGCCGTGTTGGCCGGACTCATGCTGGCGCTGAAAATCAGCGACCGCGAATGATGTTTCAAATAATCAATCGTCGCGGCGTCCGACGCAATGAACCCGCCCAGGCTCGCCAGCGATTTGCTGAACGTGCCCATGCTGAGTTGCACTTGATCGGTCAGGCCGAAATGGCTGGAGGTGCCGGCGCCGCTTTCACCGAGCACGCCGATCGCGTGCGCGTCGTCCACCATCACGGCGGCGCCGTATTGTTCGGCGAGGCGGCAGACTTCCGGCAGTTGAATGATGTCGCCTTCCATGCTGAACACGCCGTCCACCACGATGAGTTTGCCGGCCTGGGGATCAATGTTCCGGAGACGATTTTCCAAGGCGGCCATGTCCTTGTGCCCGAACCGCACGAATTCGCCCAGCGAGGCCTGGCAGCCTTCCACAATGCTGGCGTGATCGCATTTGTCGGCCAGAACGTATTCCCCCTTGCCCACCAGCGCGCTGATGACGCCGAGGTTGACCTGGAAACCCGTGCTGTAGAGGAGCACCGCCTCCTTTTTGACGAGCCGGGCAAGCGCTTGTTCCAGTTCAAGGTGAATCTCCAGCGTCCCGTTCAGGAACCGCGAACCGGCGCAGCCGGTGCCGTATTTCTCGATCGCGGCTTTGGCCGCCTCCTTGATCTTGGGATGATTCGTCAATCCGAGGTAACTGTTCGAGCCAAGCATCAGCACCTTCTTGCCCTTGATGATGACTTCGCTGTCCTGGGCGGAGGAAATGGTGCGAAAATATGGATACAGGCCGAGGGCGCGGACTTCGGCTGCGGCCCGGTAGTTTCTGACTTTGTTGAAAAACGTCAGCGGCAGGAGTCCGCTGCTCGCGCCGGGCGTCCTTTTCCGGTGGTTGATGACATTCACTTGAGCCGGGGGAAAAGACCGCCCGGATGTCAGTGACGACTGCTTCCGTAATTGCTTGAGAGTTCGCATTCTTGCTCGGGTCGCTGATTATGCAGAACCGGCAGTCTGAATCCAAGAGCGATGTTTGTTGATTCCAAGTCGTGGCCCAACGGCAATGGTTGTATCACTCCAACACTCCCCCTGCCACCGGTTGTTGAACATGACGTTGAAGCCGTCCCGGGCAAAAGTTCAGAAAGCTCCAACGGCTAAGAGCGGCTCGATCTCGACCAACATCTATCTGCGGCGCATTCACAACTTCGCCCTGGACATGAACTGGCTGCCGTGACCGGTGCTGCCCAAAAAACGCTGGCCGGCCATCAAGTTCAAGGAGAAGCGCGGCATCACCCTGGCGGTACATCTGGCCATCGTCGCCCGCGAATTGAATCCCGAACGCAAGGCGTTCTACCAAGTGGCGTGGCACTTGGGCGCGGCGCAGTCCGACCTTGCGTTTCTTGAGGCGGAAAATGTGAATTGGGAAAACCACGTCATCAGCTTCGCCCGTAAAAAGACCGGCTCGATTGCCATCATGCGGTTTGACGAAGACTCGCCTACGGCGCGCAGGACCTCGACCGCTCCGTCGTCGTCCCGTCGCAAATCCGCACCGTGCTGACAGCGTTCCGGGACACGCTCTTCACCGAACTGTTTGGGTTGATGAGTTGAGTGACTTGATTGGCAATGCACTACTCATCGAAGTGAAATCTAAACTTTCCGCTGATGATGCCAGCCGCATTCGCAATCAATTCATTTCGTCTTCCGGCAATCCTGATTGATGGCCAATGCCTCGCGGAGTTGATGATCGAGCACAACATCGGCGTGTCCCGCGCGTACAGTTGCGAGATCAGGCGCGTGGACAGTGACTATTTCGAGAAGGGCTGTCCGACGCCGTGGAAAAGCAAACAAGCGCTGGTGGGAGCCCAGACCTCTGTAGGCGACAAGTTGTTGTATCCATTTATCCGGATATTTGAATTCAAAATAGGCATACCCCTTAAAGTATTAGTTGACTGTAACCGATAACGTGTGCTATACGTCTGGCATATTCGATGAAAACTTGCATGAACATATCAGTCACGAGTTGGCCGACCATGTCGGTCGCGAAAGCGACACGTCATGGCCGGTATAACCCGGGTTATGTGTTTAGCCTTAGCCTATCCAGGGCAGATTTAGGGCAAGAACCCAAAATCAAGTTGGATAGACTTATGGTAAGCAGGTAAAGAATCGAAATAGACTTTCTCTAACCCTGCTTACCGCGTGTAGGCAGGGTTTTTTATTTTCCCTGCGGAACCGGCAGAGTGAATGGCAGTTAACGAAAGACGAACGATCTGTGAACAAGAATAACGCGACATCCAGGTGATGTCTTCTGGCGACAAATTGATTTTGGCGAGGACGAACTTTGAATCGTCACCGACGTGGTGTGCCCATGAGCGACCAATCACATCGCCAGGAAGAGCGAAACGAATTTTACATATTAAGGGCTTCGGAGGAGGTGTGCCCCCAAACACCGAAACAGCCGCCGTGAAACCGCGGGTTGGGATCGAATAGATCACCAAGAGGTGTTTGTTCTTTGTTGAAATGGCGTGGGCCGGGAGCATGAACGCTCCCGGCCCTTTTAATTTCGCGGTTGTGATTTAACAGCAGAATGGCTCCTCGCCAGGGAGCATGTCCGGGTGCGACTCCCGGCAGCCGCACCAGCCTTCGCCCGCAGCGGAGTGAAGGACGAAGACTGTCGCGTCGAAGCGCAAAGTGCAAAGACGGACTCTCATTCATTCGGCACGGGCTGCGGCCCGGCAGGCCAATTTCCAATAAGTCGCGCACCAGCCTGTGCGGCAGAGTCTCCAAAACTCAGCCTGCCTGGGGCAGCACCAGGGCGACTTGCCAATTTTTATGGGGGCGTGGCAGAAAAGTGATGCACCTGCCCTGCAAGCAGGCTCAAGCGGGAGCGTTACCCGCCGTCCTCCACCATTTCGCATTGCGGGGAGAATCAGATTCGGGCGAGCCTCATAAGCTCAGCCTCAGCGGGTGCAACTCCCGCCCCCGCTACCAATTTCAGGGAAGTGATCCAGTTACCCGACTGTAAATCGGGTGTCGCAAAACAAAACTGGAAGTGACGAGCTGGAGCGTTACCAGCACTTCCCACCATTCCGGACTCGTAGCTCAATCAGCAGAGCGCCCCGTTGTCTGCGGGAGGGTTGAGGGTGCAATTCCCTTCGGGTCCGCCACCAGCGCGTAGTGTAGCAGCAACATGCTCGGCTTGGAACCGAGGGATCGCAGGTGCAAGTCCTGCCGCGCTGACCAATTTTCAATTGCTGCCGTGGCCGAGACAGATGAGGCATTCGTCTTCTAAACGAACCGATGCAGGTGCAAGTCCTGCCGGCAGCCCCATGTAATGCTATTTATTGTGCGCCGACCACGAACAATAAATAGCAATTGCCAGGTAGTGTGAAAGTAGCACGGCGGCCTGTTAAGCCGTACGGTGTTGGTGCGAGTCCAACCCTGGCAGCCAATTTCAGGGTGTAATGTCAGCAGCAGACGGCCCGGTTCGGAGCCGGGAGGTCGCGAGTGCGAGTCTCGCCACCCTGACCATTTCATGGAAGGCAGGCAGATATAAGCTGGCTGCACCTGTCCCGAAAACAGGATCGGCATCGCCGAGGTCGGAGCGTTACCGACGCCTTCCGCCAATTTGAACCCCTAAAGAAAGGAGATTCCATGAAACCCGTTATGCGTTACCAAAGCCAGTTGCTCTTTCGCAGGAGCTACAAACCAAATCGAATCATGCGAATCCGGCCAACGCCGCGGCTTAACCTTGTGTTCCGCCCCGTGAACCGGTTTGGCTCGAAACCGCAATTGATCATCGTCCCGTAGCTCAAAAGCAGAGCGCTCGCCTGATAAGCGAGAGACCGCGGAGCGTTACCGCGCAGGACGACCAAACTTCGCCTGTTGTGCTGCGGCCCGGCAGGCCATTCCCCGAGTAGCTGAGGCAGATTAGCGCCTCGCTGAAGACGAGGAGACGTTGGCGCGATACCAACCTCGGGGGCCACTAAAACCAATCCCGCTTTGGCGGGCAAAAAGGAAACATGAACACACTGACAGAAACTCAGGTGCGCCTTTTCGCCTCGGCCCAAAGCTGGATCGAGGGTGAAGCGATGCGCCAGCTCTATGCCGCCGCGAAGCTGGATGGCGTCCGACACGCGGTCGGCTTCCCGGATTTGCATCCGGGCAAAGGCACGCCCGTTGGCGCCGCGTTCGTAACCGGGGGCGTCTTTTATCCGCACCTCATCGGCGGCGACATCGGTTGCGGCATGACGTTGTTCAAGACGGACCTCGTCCGGCACGACGCCAAGCTCGACCGCTGGGCGGAATTGTATTTCCACCTCGAATACCCGTGGGATGAAGATGTCGGCGATTATCTCGCCGCATCGGATTTGAAGTCCACGGAGTTCGATTCCGACCTCGGCACGATCGGTGGCGGGAACCACTTCGCCGAGATTCAAGCGGTGGAAAAAATTCACGATGCCGTGGCGTTCAAGCGCACGGGCATCGGAAAGGAACAACTCGTCATCCTCATCCACAGCGGCTCGCGCGGTTTGGGTGAATCCATTCTGCGTACTCATGTGAATGAGTGCCGCGCTTCCGGCGCAGCGGCAGAGTCGTTTGCCGGCGAGGAATATCTCAATGGCCATAACTTCGCCGTACATTGGGCGAAGGCGAATCGCGCGCTCGTTGCCATGCGGTTTGCCTCCAAGCTCGGCGCGGAGGTCGAATGCGTCTGGGACGGTTGCCACAACAGCATCACGCGTCACGAAAGCGACGATGAGGTTGTGTGGATTCACCGCAAAGGTGCGGTCGCGGCTGACAACGAGTTTGTTGTCATTCCGGGTTCACGCGGTTCGTTGAGCTATGTCGTCAAGCCGACTGGCGACGGTGAGAGCCACGCCTGGTCGCTGGCACATGGTGCTGGCCGCAAATGGGCACGCAGCGAAAGCCGTTTGCGAATGCGCGAACGCTTCGGCGCGCACCAGTTGGTCCAGACGCCGCTGGGCGGCCGGGTCATTTGCGAGCAGCGCGATCTCCTCTACGAGGAAGCGCCGGCCGCATACAAAAACATCGAGGCAGTGATTCAGGACCTCGTTGATGCCAGACTCGCGTCCGTTATCGCGACGTTCCGACCGCTCCTCACTTACAAGACGCGCAAACAGAAACGGTGACGTGTGACGTGTGGCGAGTGACATGAAAGTCTTCGTCCCGTCACACGCCACTTGTCACTCGTCACATTTCGCGTCCGTGAATGCAAAGCAGCTCGCGCGCCCGGATTTTCAATCCGAACCTAGCCGGTGCGAGTCCGGCCACGGATGCCAATTGTCCGCGTAGCTCAGTTAGATCAGAGCGCCACCGTGCGAAGGTGGAGGTCGCAGGTGCAATTCCTGCCGTGGACGCCATTTGCCTCTGTGCCTCAGCAGCCACAGGGCGAGTTTCGTAAACTCGTATTCGTCGGTGCGAGTCCGACCAGAGGCTCCAGCCTTCGCCTGCCAGCTACGGCTCGGCAGGCCATTTCAGGATTGTGGTGTAACAGCAGCATTTCGCGTTGTGAACGCGACGGTCCGGGTGCGAATCCCGGCTTCCTGACCAATTTTTCGGCGGCGCATGCACGTCGTCTTTCCACAACCACAACCCACAACCCGGAGGCCGTATGGCAAACCAATCGTTCGATCAAGAAAGCCCCTTTTTTCGAAATCACCAGCAAGCGACGCAAAGGTTTCCCGTCCGAGACACGCGTAAAGCGCGGCCTTCGCGTCGTGCATGGCGACAAGGAGCTTCATGAAAAGCTCGGTCGCAATGATCCATGTCCGTGTGGGTCAGGACGCAGCTTTCAAAAGCTGCTGCCTTCACACCGGTCGCTATGACGGCAGTCAGCGGAATCATTACTTCCGCGAATGACCGTCAAGAATCATTTCAGACTTTGAATCAGGCCAGCAACCGTTCCGGCAGTCCGCCGGAACCGTCCTGCGCATGGGCTGGTTCATTTGCGGTTCGATTCCGCATGTTGGCTGAGAACCAACTCCTTGGTACGGAGCGCGGGAGAAATCCCGCATCAAAACCCGACCGGAAGGCCTGCGTTCAATCGCAGCCCGAAGGCAGCCCTGTGAAAAACGCTCTGACGATTTTCCCGCCGCCGGACGGCGGTCTTCCGGCTCGGGCACAATTTTAAGAAAGGAAAACAACCATGAACTACAACATACTGTTTATCATCGGAATCGCCGTCGTTGTCATAGCCGGCGTGATTGCCATGCCGGCAATCAAGAACCTGCGCCACGTATTTCGAGTGCCGGAAGGCTGGACGGGACTCGTGTATCATCACGGCCTGTACGTACGTCGCAACAATGCCGGACGCCACGTGCTCTGGGGAATCGGCTGGACGATGAGCCTGATCGATCTCCGCAGGACTTCATTGCTTGTGGCCGGCCAGGAAGTCCTCGCGGCTGACAGCGTCGGCCTCAAGCTGAGTCTGCTCGTCACTTACCAGGTAACGGAGCCGGTCAAGGCAGCGCATGAGACGCAGAACTGGTTAAGCGATCTCTACAACGCCACCCAGCTTGCGCTGCGAGCGGTCGTAAGTGGTGTTGCTGTGGAAGCGTTGCTCAACCAGCGACTGGAAATCGGCGCGCAGCTTTTGGCGCGTGTGCAGCCGGAAGCGGCCAAAATTGGCATCAACGTCCTTGCTGTCGAAGCAAAGGACGTGATGTTCCCGGCTGACCTGAAACGGGCCTTTGCCGACGTGTTGAAGGCGAAGCAAGAAGGCCAGGCCGCCCTCGAACGCGCACGCGGAGAGAGCGCCTCGCTGCGCAATCTGGCGAATGCCGCCCGCGTGCTGGAAGGGAATCCGGCCTTGATGAACCTGCGTCTGATGCAGTCGCTTGCATCGGCGCAAAACTCGGGCAGCACGCTGGTGCTCGGTATGCCGGGCGGCTTTGTGCCGTTGAAGAATGGTAAGTCTGCATCCGCCGGTGAAGTGAAAGAAACCGGCGATCCAAAAGCGTAATCCTGGTTTTGTCCGCATCCAGCGAACGGTTCAAGGAAGCCGAAAGGCAAACAACGCGGGCGGAGGCGAAAGCTCCCGCCCGCACTTTAATTTCAAATCCCGTTGGCCGATCAGTTCAGGCGGCGGCCTGCAAAGCCGCAGAGGCTGGTGCAACTCCAGCACGGGATTCCAACGAGCATAGGTGTTGAGAGATACACGCCGGTCTTCCAACCCGGAATACAGGGCGCGCCACCCTGAGGCTCGACCATCTCTTTTCTACAAAGATTGCTCCATTTCATTCGACTCACTAGACTATGGATTGAATTCGCACATGCACTTTTTCACATCCACATCTATAGGCAACATGATATCCCTCGTGTCCCTGGTGGCGTTTATTGTGTTGATCTGGTTTTCCCTGGATATGCGGTCCATCCTCCGGTCTGGCCAACGCAAGAATCAACTTTCAATCGAAGGGCGATGGAAAGACCTGGAGGACCATTTCAAGCAAATATCGAAACCATGCCGGCCGTTTGTGTGGTTCCACCAAAAATATCTTATGCCCGGAAATATTGCCGTACAATACGCCTTGTTTTTGTACAAGCAGGGGCGACTTGAGGAATCATTGGCCAAGGTGGATCAGGCCATTCGACAGGTCGAGGGCAAGCCGGGAATATTTAGGGATATTTTTCGTTCAGGGACTTTCACGACACAACGCGGAGCTCTGAAGGCCCGCATCCTGATCCTCACCGGCCTTGGCCGGTATGACCAGGCGCGGGCATCTGCTGCTCAATTGGAGCAATTGACTGGAGCGAATGGCCGTCCTCCCGCAAGTTTAGCTTTACTAGAGTATTATTGTGGTCACCTCGATGAGGCTTTGGCAATGGCGCAGGACGTGCGCCCGGAAGATTCACAATATGATGCCATGCGCGGCGTCACGGCATTGGCCTACAATGCGAAAGGGGAATTTGACCAGGCCATTCAAGCACTCACTTACGAACCCTGCAGGATATCGAAATTCTATTCTCGTGAGGGAATGGAATCGATGAAGGAAGTTCCCGAGGGCGCCAAGCTGATCGAACTGCAGGAAAAAAAGCTTGCGGGTGTTTTCCAACCGGCCCGTTTGCTTCAGCTGGCACATGTCCACGTTGCGCATGAAAAATTCGAAGAGGCTGTACAGATGCTGGATCAAGCTGAGAAAACGATGGGGCCGGAGCTGGGCATTCAGACTTCGTACTGCCGCCACCGAGCTTGTAGCTTTGCAGGTTTGGGAAACACCGTCGAAGCCGAAAAATATATCGAGCGCATGCGGGCGCTGGTCCAAAAAACACCGAAGCGGTCGTTGCTCTGGGAGACACATTTCGCCGCAGGCCAGTCATACTTTTATCTTGGGAGATTCAGCGACGCGCTTGCGGAATTGAACGAGGCTCAGCGGTCTGTTCTTCATCCCATAGAGAAGCATTTTACGGCCTACTGGACCGCCCGCACCAATGAAGCCGCTGGCGATCGACCCGCGGCCGTTCTGCATTATCAGATCGTCGCTGCAGACCCTATCCCGAGTCGGATGCAGAAATACGCCGCTGAGGCGCTCGCCCGGCTGAAAAGCTGAACGACTCGAAACGGAGAAAGATTCCCGTCAGGCTCCCATCGTAACCGGGGCCTTGTCTGCAATTCCCACATGCCCTGCCACAGAGCGTAGCCTAAAAGGTCCTTGCGTGACGGCCACCATATTTGCTTCGAGAGCAAGACACGCCGGAGCGTTACCTTGGTGGCCGTGTGCTAACACCTCTGTCCATCTTTTCGCAACGCGAACACCGGTGCCGGTCAGGACTTCACAGGCCTGTCTGCGGTGGTTCAACTCCGCCTTCGCGTTGCGTTCAGGTTGCAAACTTTGACAGTGAAGTCCCGGCTCTTAACCGGCGAGAACTCGGTGCGAATCCGAGGCGACCCACCATTTTGCCGATGTGGCTCAGTAGCGACAGCAACAGTTTTGTAAACTGCCGGGCATTTGCCCCACGAGAGTGCGAGTCTCTCCGTCGGCCCCAATGAACGCCCTGCGCCAGCAGCTCCCGTAACTCAAATTATCAGAGTGCGACGCTTCGAATGTCGCGGTTGCAGGTGAGAGTCCTGCCGGGAGTGCCAATTTACGGGCATGTGGTTAAACCCGAACAGCAGAGGGTCCAGACTCAGAATCTGGCAGCCTTGGGGGTGCAATTCCCTTCATGCCCACCAGCCTTCGCTCGCAGCGTAGCGAGAGTACGGCTGCCGCGCCGGAGCCTCGTGCGGAGGCGGGCTTAATCGTCCGCATGTATGAGCTTCGGCGCGGCAGGCCATTTCACGGCGACTGGCTTCAGCGGGAACAGCAGACCCCGGCGACTTAAAATCGCCGAGCCTTCCGGGTGCAAGTCCCGGGTCGCCGACCAGCCTTCGCCTCCGGGCTATGGCCCGGCAGGCCGGCGTGTGGTTAATCGGGAATAGCAGACCAGTTCGACTCAAGATCGAACAGCCTTGGGAGTGCAAGTCTCCCCACGCCGACCAATTAGGAATGTCAACCGGCCAAGCGAACCGGGCCTGTTTGCTAAACAGTGCGCTCCCGGAAACGGGAGTGTGGTGCAAGTCCACGGCATTCCGCCATATGCGCGCGTAGTTCAAAGAGAACCGTCCGCCTTATAAGCGGAGTCGCACTAGATCAGTGCCGGGATCCGGAGCGTTACCGGACGCGCGTACCAATCTCAAGGGTGACATGTGACGGGTAACGAATGACAGGTTTGTACCGGCAACGTGTCTTTTCGCGTCACCCGTCACGCGTCACTCATCACCCTATGTTCGCTGTACCACTTATTGTGATTACAATGACTCCTGCGGCAGCTTTTGATATTCGACAAGTTGTTCCTGCGTCAGCTTTTCAACGGAAGTGACCTTGATGTCCGGCAGCGCGTCAAGTGCCGCCTTGAGTTGGTCGCCATCATACGCCAGAAACGATCCTGCCAGCTTGTCCCCTTGCTTTTTGGTCCGGAAATAGCCGATCTCGCCGTGCTGGCCTGAATACACGGGGATTCTCGCCAGGAACTCATCCGGGGTCTTGGGCGAAAAATCACCGACCGGCTCAAATCTTACCGCCCACACGCCTTTCGCGGCGTCGAGATGGTCGAAGTCAATGAAGGATTCCTGCGGAGAATTCTCATAGTCGGTAAGTTGTTCCTGCGTCAGCTTATCAACGGAAGTGACCTTGATGTCCGGCAACGCGTCAAGTGCCGCCTTGAGCTGATCGCCATCATTCGCCAGAAACGAGCCTACCAGCTTGTCCCCTTGCTTCCTGGTCCGGAAGTAACCGATCATTCCGTGCTGGCCTGAATATACGTGGATTCTCGCTAAATACTCTCCCGGGGTTTTCGGCGAGAAATCACCGACTGGCTCAAATCTTACCGCCCACACATCCTGCGAGGCATCAAGATGGTCGGTGATCTTCGTGGGACCGGTGACCGTCATGGTTACGTTGGTCATGCCGTTCTGCACGGTAAAGGCAAAAACCGCCCGGTTGCAAGTGATGTGATTGGTTCCGCTGTCAATCACCACATTCGTTTCGGCCGTGATGCGATTTACCCCCTTGCCAGAGGGCGGCAGGTCCACCGTTAGCCGTTCACTAGCGAGTTTCATTTGCGGACCGTCCACGCGGACGTGGCCAAAGTAAGTCACCTGATGCTTGTTCGTGTCGGATTGCGCATGTTCACCCCTTAGCGTCCACACACCTGTGGAGGTGTCTAGCTCGCCGATTTTGGCCGGCTGGGGCGGTGTCTGATTCTGCGCATCCGTCAGGGTGGCCAGCGCCAGGCCAGCCAAAAGCAAAACCGCCAGCGCCAGTCCTCGTTCCGTTTTGTGGAATTTGGCAATCATACTTATCCTCTCTTTCATTTGTTGTTTGTTTTCCAGAATTCCGGCCTGGCCTGGTCCCCAGACGGGTTGACCAAATCCTTCCAGAAGCTTTACGATCGTCAGGCCGTAAGCTTCGTTCTCGCCCGTCCGCGCATAGGACAGCGCCAGTGCATCGCACGCCAGTTCCCGGTCTGCGCGCAGGCGATAAAAGGCCAGCCAGACCAGCGGGTTGAACCAGTGAACGATCTGCAATCCCAACGCCACCCAGCCGGCCAGAATGTCGTGGCGCTTGATGTGCGCCAATTCATGCAGGAAAACATGGCGGAGTTCTTCGCGGGTGAAAGTGGACACCAGCCCCGTGGGCAGAAGCAAACGCGGCCGCACAAAGCCGAACAAGGTCGGGCTGTTGATGGCCTCCGTTTCGACCAGCGACACCGGGGTGCTGACGCCCAAAAGCGCCTTGCAATCCTCGAGCAAACTGAGCAACGGCCCGTCGGTCAACGGACGCAGCCGCCTCACGCGGCGGCGGAATTTGTGTTGGCTGATAACGGCGCAACCGGTCAGGAGCAGAGTGCCGGTTGCCCACAGCCACGCAAGCCAGTTTATGCCCGGCGAAGGCGCCACGGTGGCAACCCTTGGAGCATCCGCAATCGGAACATTTTTCGTTTCGACCGGGGGCGGTTCTGCCCGCACCTGTGGCGCGGCGGCGGGGATTTTCAAGACATTGAAAAGGCTGGCCGGAGAAGGAACTGTCCACGGCAAAGCCAGGCGCAGCAGCACGAGCAACCACAGGGCGTAACGCCAGCGCGGTTTCAGACGCGGCCCGCAAAGCCATTGCGCCGCCAGCACCAGCAAAATAAGAACGGAAGCTTCCCCTGATGTTTTCAGCAGGACTGGTAGATGGAAAAAAAATTCTTGCATAGAAATCGGGTTAATCGGGGTTCTTGAGCAGACGCCGCAACTCGCGAATTTCATCAGGCGATAGTTTCTCCCGCTGAACAAAGTGAGCGAGCATGGGTTTCAATGACCCGCCGAAGACGCGCTCCAGAAACGATTCGCTGGCGGCGTCAACACAATCCTCCCGCCTGACCAGCGGACGGTATAGATAGGCGCGTCCTTCCCTGCTGAAACCCAGGACTTTCTTTTTGACCAGCCGGTTGAGAAAGGCCTTGGCGGTGCGGGGATGCCAGGAAGCGTCGGTTCTCTGCAGGGCTTCGATGATTGGGCCCGCCGGGCAGGGAGCCTGGGCCCAGACAACTTTCATGATTTCCCACTCGGTTTCGGATATTCGAGGTATTTTTTGCATGTCCAAACTTAACGATTAATATTGTAATCCTAGAAAGATTACAGTGGTAATCTATAACGGTCAACAGAATTCTTTCGTCTTTGGTTGTCATTCGGTGCGCCAAAAATGACCGGTCATCCCTGCCGTGTGCGTCCTTTCACACCGCCGAGCGCGCAGTAGCTCCAGCGGCCTCGTTTGAGGAGGTTTAGTTGGTGAAAGAGACCAACCGGAGGTGTGATCGCTCGTGTAACCCAACCAGAAGAGGCACGACGTCGAGAGCGTCGCCAGTGCGGGTGCAAACCCTGCCGCGAGCACCAGTTTCATGGAGTCGAAGCCACAGCAGACCGGCCCCGGACTTTTAATCCGGTATGGTGAGGTTGCAACTACCTCCGGCTCCACCCTCCTTCGCTCTGATCTGTCCGCGCAGACCAGAGCGAAGGAGGGCCGGCTTGTTCGAGTCCCAGAGCTACGGATGGCAGGCCAATTCTAATTGCGGGATGGAGTAACCAGCAACTCGGCGCTCTTTGAAAGCGTGGTTGTCGGTGCGAATCCGGCTCCCGCAGCCAATTCACAGCCCGTTAGCTCAAAATCAGAGCGGCAGTCCTACAAACTGCGGACGCTGGAGAGTTACCAGCACGGGCTACCAATTTTGCCGCTGAGTGTGGAAGTCTGCACGCCTGTCTCTGAAACAGGAAGTGCTGGAGCGTTACCAGGAGCGGCAGCCAATATCCAATTGCATTGCGTAAGTACCAACAAAGAACAAACACCTGGAAAATTTTATGAACGACATATTGAACAAGACGATCGTGTTGGTGCTGAACCGCAACTGGCAGGCGATTAATGTGCGAACGCCACAGGAGGCGTTCTGCATGATGGCCACCAACGTCGGCACGGCGCTCGAAATTGAGGGCGAGAACCACATCCGTCCTGTGACGTGGGACGAGTGGATCACGCTGCCGATGCGTCCACAAGACAACGCTGTGCAGACCGTGCGCGGCCCGATCCGCGTGCCAACAGTCATCATCGCGGTAAATTTTGCCAGAGTTCCGAAGAGGCGCCCGAAGCTCTGCGCGAAGGCGATTCGCGAACGCGACGGCAACCGCTGCCAGTACACCGGCCGCGTGCTGCATCCCGACGAAGGCAGCCTCGACCACGTCATGCCGCGTTCGCGCGGCGGCAAAGACACGTGGGAAAACTTGGTTTGGTCGGGCAAGGACGTGAACGCCCGCAAGGGAAACCGTCTGCCGCACGAAGCCGGTCTGAAGCTGCTCAATGTGCCGCGCGTACCGAAGGAGTTGCCGGCATCGGCACTCATCCGCAACGCCCACGGCGTTGCCGAGTGGAAACTGTTCCTGAATGAATGAGATCACGGGAGGGCGAGTCAAGCAACGCTCGCCCTACCCACGCAAAACTCAATTAGCGTCCGCTGATTGGGTCGATGCTTGAAACCGAAGGAAAATGCGAGCCTTCGTCCCCGCCGGTTGAAAACCGACCCTCGCCGGCAACCTGAAGCTTCCGGTCAGACGCGGCAGTCAATCTCCGCGCATAAGCATTAAAAGCTGTAGCCAATGCCGGCGTGGACGAAGATCGATTTGCTCAAATCCAGTTCGGCCGTGCGGCCACCGAAATTGTGGTTATAAGTGCCGAGGTTTTGGTACTGCACCCCGGCTTCCACACTCCAGCGCTCGGTGAATTGAAACGCGGCGTTAAGGCCGAGATAGTAGCCAAAGAGCACAGAGAAGTCGCTGCCGGCGCCGCTGCTTGTAAGGGAGCCGGCACCGCCAGGCAACGTAAGGGTTTCCTTCCAGGATGCTTCACCATCAAGCAGTCCCACGGCCAAGCCACCAGTGAGGAACAAATCCAATTTTTCGGAAACCGGCAGCTCACCGTAAGGTCCGAGACGAAAACCCCAGAGGTTCGCATCGAAATGCTGTTGCGCGAGAAAGGTCGCGCCGGGAACCAGTGCGGTAGTGGAGCTGACCGGCGGGACGTTGATAACAAAACCGGGGCCGCCGTAGCTGCCCTGATACGGCGCGGTCGGCGGCGTGGTGCCGGGCGTGTAGCTGTAAGTGTCGGTGCGCTGCGACAACGTGGCGTTGTAGCGACCGCCGCTGTTGAATTCAACGGGCAGGAAGTTGACCGCGCCTTCGAGGCCGTAGCGCAGGTGGTGCCAATCCTCCTTCACGCCAAGTTCGTAATCATAGGTCAACTCGGCCCCAACGTAGGGCGAATCGTCACCGGAATTTTCCGAGGGCAAACCAGTGGCGACGGTGTGGTTGAAAGCGACAGTATTGGCGCTGGAGTTGACCTGGCTGGCGTTGTTGTAGCCCCAATACCAGGACTGGCTGCCGTAGTTGCCGCTGATGTCCGTAAGAACGTAGCCATTGTCGTAATTGTAGGGGTCCCCGTTCGGGGTGCGGCGGCCGGCGGACAGTGGTGTGCCAGAGCTGAACGCACTACCGACACCTTTGAATTTGCCAGGTATGTTCAAGCCGAAACGCGCTGAAAGGGTGAAACGATTGGTGGAATAATCATTGTTTCGCCAGGAGGCCTCAATGGGTCGTGGTGTTGAAACATCGGGTTTCAAACTACTCGCCGGTTCATCCGTGACCGGGACTGGTGTTGGGCGGTTGATGGCTTCCGGGACCGACGGGGGTAATTCTTGTTGCCGAACGATAATTGTTTCAGGCGGCTTTGGTTCCGTTTGCACCGGCGGTGAGACAATGGCCGGGGCGGGTTTTGGCACTGTTCTTTGCCGGTTTAAATAAATTATTCCACCGGTGATCAGGCCAAGGATTATCAAAATTCTGACGAATGTTTTCATATTCGCTTCAGTGCTGGATAATCCTTGGCCTGATCACCGGTGGAATAATTTATTTAAACCGGCAAAGAACAGT
>Ga0265323_10000458_pt1 | contig 23113 bp, 19 predicted proteins | sample 41225metaG_FD_193580 | JGI IMG/M metagenome (GOLD analysis project Ga0265323, IMG submission 193580) | Rhizosphere microbial communities from Carex aquatilis grown in University of Washington, Seatle, WA, United States - 4-12-25 metaG | ecosystem: Host-associated > Plants > Roots > Rhizosphere...
CCAGATTTGCCAGAAATTACTGTATTCAACAAAAGAGAAAATGCTCAACCTGCGCTTTTTTTTGCTGTTGTTTTTTATTTTCACATCCCAGCATTCATATTCCTTATCCAATGGAACAAAATAGGTTGTTTTTGAAATGATGGATGAGTATTCTGATGTAATTGCTGTATAAGCAGTGCCATGCCGGCATTCTGTTTTGTATGATTTTAGCGGTTTTCCAACCGGTTGCCATGATGCGGACCAATAGTCTTTGCTGTCCTTATCATGAATATAAATATATCTTCCCGGCTGATCCAATGGAAGGGCATTAGATCGATATCGTAAAAACCTGCCTTGTGCAGCTGATTTAAAAAAACTAAATCCTCCTGCATTGTTGGTAATTATGGCACCATATTCTGTTGAACCCAGATAATTACTCCAGGGCATTGGAGTATCGGGCCGGGTGATTACATATTCTTTATTTTTATCGTCGAAATAGCCGTATTGCATTTTAGATGTTGGTTGTTAGTTCCTGAATTTTTAGTTTTAGGTCTTATTTTGAATTTCAGCAGGCTATTAATTAATATTCAGTAATTGGTAATTAATTATGAATTATTGTTCTTCACTTTATTTTAATTATTGAGTTTCCAGTCCTTTTTTAATTAGCAACTGCTGCACCACTTTGTTTGCGTCTTTCTTCCAGGTCAGCCTTCACTGTTTTCATTGTAGTTTCGTCTAATTTATAAAAGAAAACCAAAATTATTAAAGCAATTGAACCGGCAATAAAAGGTATTAAACTCATCATTGACTTCAAGCCATTCTGGACATCAATATTTTGAACGATATTTGCAACGAACCCGGTTTGAGCCAGGATAAAGGCAGCAATCATACTACCAATTGCCCAGCCAAGTTTGTTTGACATGATAGAAGCTGAAAATACCAAACCTGTAGCCCTCCTGCCGGTTTTCCATTCCGAGTAATCGGCAGTATCGGCGTAAAGAACCCATAAAAGGGCAGAAATTGGTCCACCTGTTATAGAACCGAGAACCTGGAATGTAAAAATAAGTGTCAAATTTTCTGGTCTAAAGAAATAAAATGAACCGGTGAAGACCAATGCAGCCATGAAAAGTATTATCACTGCACTTTTTCTTCCCATGATTTTAGCAAACCAGGGTACCAGAAGAACACCAATTAGTGATAATCCCTGGCCAACAGAATTGAAAATAGAAGCCAGCACTTCAAAACCGAATACATGATTATTTGCCAATGGAGTTAATGTTGAAATATTCACACCCAACCATGATAATGAAAAGTTGATTAACCTTATAAGAGGATTCACACACTGACACAAAATATTGCCAAGTTGGGCCAGCCACGGAACTACCTGTTCTCCAACATAATATTTGAAATAGTGAGTGGTTACACTCAATCGGATACAAACAAACAAAATAAAAAGAATTGTTACTATGAATAACAACATCCAGGGAATGTTCTTTGACAAATCTTTTAAATCGTTTTTTATTGATGTCTTTTCTTTGGCAATTGGTTGAATTCTCTCACGCGTTGCAAGGAAAGTAATCATGAAGAAAATAATAGCTGCTATGCCATAAATAATCATAGTTATCTGCCATCCTTTTGCAACATTATGTTGTCCAAAATGCGCTGCAAGTGGCAGTACCGTTGCTGAAACGATAAATCCACCCAAATATGCACCAATGAATTTAAAAGAAGAAGCGCTTGTCCTGTCTATAGGATCACCGCTAATAACTCCGAGCAAAGCTGTGTAAGGAATGTTAACAGTGGAATATAGAAACATGAAAATAATAAAGGTGCAATAAGCATAAATCAGTTTACCTAAATAACTGAATTCAGGTGTTGAGAAAGCTAAAACTGCCATAACAGCCAGCGGAACAGCTCCCCACAATATATAAGGCCTGAATTTACCCCATCGGCTTTTAGTCCGGTCGGCAGTCATACCAATTACCACATCAAAAAATGCATCGAGTATCCTTGAGACAAAAAACATCAGTCCGGCGGCTTTTGCTGTTAAACCGAATACATCGGTATAAAAGAAAAGCAGTTGCGTCATTATTGTAGTCCAGAACAAACACGAGGCTAAATCACCAAAACCATATCCAACTTTTTGCCGAAAGGTCAGTTTTTTTGACTGTTGATCCATTTTAAAATATATTTAATTTCATCAATGATTAATACAAAATTATTGCGTGCATAATTAGTCATTTTTTAAAATATAACAAAATAGTTTTTGATCATCTTATTACAATTTCATAAATAACCTTTAAACCAGCCTTATCGTTCAAGGCTTTGACAAGACCTTCACGAATTCGGATCAGTTCATTCCGCACTATCGAAGAATTCAGATAAACAAATAATTTGTGGTTTTTAATAAATAAACGCGCAGTTTTTTTTGCTATGGTAATACCTACAATATCAGGCCAGCTGTCAATAATCCGCATTTCCTGAAGCTTATTATCTATATCGAGGCTTTTAAGATATTCATGAATGACATCACCTAAGGGTTGCGTATTGCTTTTTCTCATGAAATCTTTTTATTCAGTTTGTCTGATATTTTCTTCTTCTACTTTAAAAATACTATGATCGAAGGAAATCTCTTTCAAAACATTTTCGATCCGTTGAATTTCGGTGTCTGTAATAAATATTTGTCCGAAGTGCTCATCGGAAGCCAGATGAATAATTTGTTTTACGCGTTCAGGATCAAATTTATCGAAAATATCATCGAGAAGAAGAAGTGGTTTTAAATTGCTAAGCCTCGCTATGAAATCGAATTCCGCCAGTTTTAAAGCTACGACATAGGTTTTTTGCTGTCCCTGTGAGGCAAACTTTTTGGCAGGATGACCACCAAGCAACAGGTTCAGGTCATCCTTATGAATACCGGCAGTTGTATATTCCATTACCCGGTCTTTTTTAAAATTATGGGTAAGTAAATAACCCATGTCATTTTGGAGAAGCTGCGATTGATACTGAAGCCCTGCTTCTTCCCTGCTGCCTGAGATTAACCGGTAATATTTCTGAAATACCGGAATAAATGATGAAATAAATTCATTGCGTTTTTCAAATATCCTGTTTCCATAAGCCGACATTTGCCCTGAATAAACCTCTATCATATCCTGATCGACATGACCGGAAACCGCAAATTGTTTTAATAATTTGTTTCGCTGTATGAGCAAACGATTATAATGAATAATATCATCGAGATATAATTTATCGTACTGCGAAATAACCGAATCAATTAATTTTCGCCGCACTTCACTGCCTTCTGAAATAAGGCTGTTATCCGAGGGCGTAATCATTATGGCAGGAATTAATCCGACATGATCTGCCAACCGGTCGTAATCTTTCTTATTTCTTTTAAAAACTTTACGGCTGTTTCGTTTAAACCCGCAATAAATTTCTTCCTCGGTATTATTCAATATATAATTCCCCTGGATGATAAAAAAATCCTCACCGTGCCTTATATTCTGACTATCGATAATATTAAAATACGACTTGCACAACGACAGGTAATGAATTGCATCAAGAAGATTGGTTTTTCCAACGCCATTATTTCCAACAAAACAATTTATTTTGCCGGAAAAAGTTAATTCGTTTTCTTTGTAATTTTTAAAATTTACAAGCGATAGTTTATGGAGGTACATCAAAGATTCATTTGCTTACAAATGTAAGAGTTTATCTTGAGCAAAATTTAAAGGTTTTAATAAACTATTCATTATTTTGAGAAAAAGTTTTTAAAATTGGAATATCATTATCATATTTTGTTATATGTAATTTTATCATGAATTATTGTAATTTAGTTAAAAATTCCAGAGAACTTAAAATTAAAAATTGATAAAAATGAATACAAAGATTGGTTTGACGGTTATTATCGCATTAGGCATTGAAGCCACTATTTTTTCCCAGGCAAAAAGAAACGAAATTGTTCGCGACAGTGTTGTTGATACTCGAGATAACAGGGTTTACAAGATGGTCAAAATCGGGGATAAAACATGGATGTCCGAAAACCTTAAATGGGAATGTGACGGGAGTTATGTTTATGATGATTTGACAAAAAAATATTTAAAAAAATATGGAAAGTTATATTCATACGATGCATCGCGCAATGCCTGTCCGACAGGTACACATTTACCTTCAAAACAGGAATGGGATACACTTGTCAGGGCAGTCGATCCAAAAGATAAAGGAGATGTTGGCGAAAAACTTATAAGAAAAACCAATCCGGGTTTTGCAGCCAATATGGGTGGTTTCCGTAATGCAAAAGGAAAATATAACGATATTGAAGGCTCCGGTTATTATTGGGGCTCTGACAATACGGTCGAAATTAAGTCAGTTATGAATGGTGTAAACCTTTCGGTAAATAAAGAAATTGAAAAAAAGGATTTTAAAAACTTTTATTCTATTCGTTGTGTGAAGGATTAATTGCAAGTATTTAATTTAACTGATTCACCTTAAAAATAGCTTATTTACCATGAATTGAATGGGTGTTGGTAAGGCGAGAAAAGAAATTCATTCGGGTTTAATAACAAATTATTCATATTAGAAAGGTTGAACTGTGCGCCAATATTCATGTGTTCGCCCAATTTATAATTTAAACCGATATTCATGCCCTTATAATCCAGAAAATACGGGTTAATTAGAGGTGAGGAATTTGAATTAAAAGTTTTAAATACCGAACCCGTAATCGTTAATTTTTCTGTCAATAAATATTGACCGCTCGTGAAAATAAAAAACTGGTTTGTTTTCTGGGGAAAATTTGGTTGCAATGCATTCGCAGAATTTTGGTAGAAACTATTATAATTTGTACTCAGGATTCCACCGGCCTCGAAACTTAATTTTGGGGTGAACTGATAATTAATGTGTGGCGCAATACTGGTAAAAGCGTCGGAATAAAATTTTGAGCCACCAACAAAACCGGTACCTACATCCATTGAAAAATGAAACCGGTTTGGATTGAAATACGATGTACTTTGCTTAGATTGAATTTGTGAATTGTTATTTTTCAGCGAATCAACCTGATTTAAATTTTGTCCGCGAACACTTATAAAAGTAATGGAAGATAAAATTGAAACGAAAATATGAATAATGTACAACCTTTTCATTTTGACAATAATTTGAAATCAAAAACAAAATTAATCCAAAAAAGGTTTTTAAAGGAAATTTTAACGAACATTAAATAAAATCGGGATGCGGTTAAGAATTCACTTTAGTTATTGATTCATAAATTAATTTTAATGCTATTTATTGGAATCCAAGATATTCGAATTTTTAATCCAATTTATCCAAAGATCCATGCCTTCGCCGGTTTTGGCCGATAATTCAATGATCGTAGCTTCCGGGTTAATCTTTAAAACATTTTGTTTAGCCAGTTCGAGGTTAAAATCGAGATAGGGCAGGAGGTCGGTTTTATTAATGATGCAAATATCTGAGGTATGAAACATATTCGGGTATTTTAACGGTTTGTCTTCTCCCTCTGTTACGCTGAAGATCAAAATTCGTTGTTTTTCTCCAAGATCAAACAGGGCAGGACAGACGAGGTTTCCCACATTTTCAATAAAAAGAACAGAACTTTCAGCCGGTTTCAATTGGTTAAGGGAATCATTAACCATATGTGCATCAAGATGGCAGGCATTACCTGTGTTGATTTGTAAAACTTCAGCCCCGGTTGCAGCTATCCGGCGTGCATCGTTATCGGTTTGTTGGTCTCCTTCAATAACGTAACATTTTATTTTGTCTGATAACGCTTTTATTGTCTTTTCTAAAAGACTTGTTTTGCCAGATCCTGGTGAACTGACAAGATTTAGTGCCAGTATTTCCTTCGCTTCAAAATATCCCCTGTTGCGTTCGGCTATCATGTTGTTCTCTCCAAGAATGTCCTGCCCGATATTAATCGTATGACTTTCGTGATCATGATTGTGTAAATGATTATGATCGTGATGAGCGCGACCAGGAGAATGGCTATGGTGGTGACTTTCTGTTAAAGATTCTTTCAGTTCATCATCTATCTTCCCGGGTTTATAAATCTTGTAATTATTTTCATTTCCATTTCCGTTACATCCGCAGGTATCGCACATGATTTATTTTTCTTTATCAGATATTTTAATTTACCTGTAACCTGTTAATTAAAAATTTACCTGTAACAATATCATTCGGAGATTTAATACGATAAAAGTAAAAACCATCAGTCAGGTTATTTAATGTAATTATCGTGTTTTGTCCTTCGACAGAAGATTCCTGGAGTATTTTTCCGCTGACATCAGAAATAATAAAAACTGCCTCATGGTTTAAACCGGATAATTTTAAATAATTGTTGGCCGGGTTAGGGTATACCTTTATATTATTAATAACAGTTTTGTTTATATAACTCGGATTGTATTTTACAACTTTTCTGACATAATTGGCCAGGTCGATACTGCCTTTATCCCTGTTAATTCCGGAAGGAAGATTGCGCAAATACCATTTCATTTTCCAAACCAAAGAATCGCCTGCCGGAATATTGGAATATGTGCCCTGGTTTTCAAGTTCAATGTAGGATTCCGGACCATTAAAATACATTTCTACTTCATTTTCGCCGGGAGCACTTTTATCTGAAGGGACATCCTGGAACTTTTTTATAAAAACTACATTATTGTCATTAATCCATGCCGACCAACCTTCGGCGCCATCGCTCATGAATTTATTTCCTCCGGGGTCGGAAGACTGGTACTTATACCATGCCATATTATTCATTTTACTTACATAGGGAGCAAATGGACCCGTAATATTTCCTGCGCCATAAGGGAAAAAGAACATCCCGCCTGCCGGAACTCTTGAAATTTCCCAGGGTGAATATGAATGTGCCGTGCTTCCGGTATTTATCATTGAATAAATTATTGTAACTGAAGTATCGGATAAATCGGCATAAAAGGTTTTTCTGAACCTAAGGTTTGTATTATAAGTATTATCCACACTGCCTAAAAAAGAAATGCTGTCACCGTGTATTCCTCCTTTATATGGATTTTGATCCAATGCAGTTGATGGTGGCCAGTTCCATTCGCTTTGCGGGCTTTGCCAGAAGGTCGATCCCCACAAATAACTGCCATTTGAACTGTCTACAAACATAATTTCAGTATTATCCACTTTTAATCCACTGATCCTGGCTCCAAACGAAGGGTCAACTTCAAAATAAACATTTGCAACCTGGAAAAAATATTTGCCGTCTTGTAATTGTGGCGCTACTTTTTGACCATAAACATATCCTGAAGTTATTAGTCCGGCTAACAATACAAATAAGAATAAAAATTTTTTCATATTAGTGTGTATTCAGTTAATTATGTTATAAAATTCATTAATTCAAAACGGATTCAAAAATACTCAAAAAGTAACGAATCATGAATTAAAAAGATGAATACTTATTTTTTCTGATTTCAATAATGCTGTTCGAACTTTATTTATTTTTCATTTTTTCATTGTAACATTGTATTCTAAAAGACATAAAGATTAGTTTTAATGAAGAAAACCATTATAGTAACTGGTGCAAGTAAAGGAATTGGAAAAGCTATATCGCTGAGCCTGGCAAAAGCAGGTCACCGATTATTGTTAGTTGGAAGAAATGAAAATGACCTGAAACTTTTATCCGATGAATGTCTCCAGTTCGGAGGCGAATGTCTAACAGTAACGATCGATCTGGCCAGACCAGAGTCGGCAGGAATAGTGGTAAGTAATTGTATTGAACAATTTGCAGGATTGGATGTGCTCATCAATAATGCTGGTGTAGCGAACCCATTCAGTGTGGAAAATACTCCCATTGAACAATGGGATTTAATGATGGCTGTAAATGCAAGAGCTCCTTTTTTACTTTGCAAGAAAGCCATACCCTACCTGAAACAATCGCAACAACCTTCGATTATAAATATTTCTTCTGTTGTGGGTAGAAAAGGATATGTAAATCAGTCTGCATATACTGCTTCGAAACATGCATTAACCGGCTTTACCAAAGCCCTGGCAAAAGAATTACATCCGTTGGGTATTCGCGTGCACCTTATTTCACCCGGCGGCGTGGCTACAGAAATGCTTATTAAAACAAGGCCTGACCTTGCAGGATCGGGATTGATTCAACCTGAAGAAATTGCTGAAATAATAGAATTTTTAATAAATATGAGAGGGAATTTAATGATTGATGAAATTAATTTAAGACGTTTCGGAATAACGCCTTTTGATTAAGATATTTTTCTATTTATTTTAATTTTGCCTGTCCCCAAAAATTGCACTTCCAAGCCTTATAATAGTGCTTCCCTCTTCAACTGCAATCTGGTAGTCGCCAGACATTCCCATAGAAAGTTCATTAAAATAGTCGGTATTTATGAAATAGGCCGATTTGATTTTATGAAATATCTCATTTAGTTTTTTAAATTCATTTCTTATTTTTGACTTATCCTGGCTTAAGGTTGCTATTCCCATCAACCCGCGAATTCTAATATTTTTCAGGTTAGAGAAGGTCTCCGAGGTTAAAAGTTTTTCCAATTCCTGTTCATCCAATCCATATTTGGTTTCTTCATCGGCAATAAAAACCTCTAAAAGGCAATCGATAATCCGGTAATTTTTTAATGCTTCATTATCAATTATTTCAAGGAGTTTTAAGCTGTCGACCGATTGAATTAGCGAAACGAATGGAACAATAAACTTTACTTTATTCGACTGAAGATGCCCGATCATATGCCATTCAATATCTTTAGGCAATGACTCATACTTTTGCAACAATTCCTGGACAATATTTTCGCCAAATAAAAAATGACCAGTTTGATAAGCTTCCATAATGCTTACATTCGGCATTTTTTTAGATACCGCAACAAGCTTCACGTGATCTGGTATTTCCAATTTGATTTTTTTCAGGTTTTCAATTATCATAAACTAAGAATTACAACCACAGCAAAGGTATTAAAACTTGAGATTAATATTTTAAATGACTTTTTTATGTATTTATAATTTCATAATTTACTAAAAATTCCCGGCATGATTTTATTAGTTAAAGAACAATATATATCTTAGTATTTTATAAAACCTCTTAAAATGAAAAAAATTCTTAAAATATCCGGAATCGTAATCCTTGTTTTATTACTTATTATTATTGTAGTGCCATTTCTTTTCAAAAATCAGATAAAAGCAAAAGTCGAGGAAGAAATAAATATGAACCTGAATGCCCGGGTCCATTTTGAATCTTTAAACCTGAGCCTCATCAAATCATTCCCTGATTTTTATTTATCACTAAACGGGCTAACAGTTATTGGAAAAGATGATTTTGAAAAAGACACATTGCTTTCTTTTAAATCCTTCAGTGCAAAACTCGATTTGGTGAGCGTTATTCATATGAAAGATATCAAAGTCAAAGCCATAATTCTCGACTGTCCCAAAATCTATGCCCTGGTGTTGAAAGACGGAAAAGCAAACTGGGATATAACAAAACCATCTATTGATACTTCAAAAAAAACAGATACAACAAAAGCAGTAAGTTCAACAAAAACAGCAGATACTGCAAAGTCGCAACCTTCTGCTTTTAAAGTAAGCCTGAAAAAATTTGCAATTCAAAATGCCAATATTGTATACGACGATCAGAAATCCGGAATGAGTGCGACTTTGAAAAACTTCAATTTTGAATTGTCTGGCAACCTGGGTAGCGATTATACTACAATAAATATTCTTACATCTACTGACGCAATAAATTTTAAAATGGGCGGCATATCTTATCTGAAGAATGCAAGAAACAAGGTTATACTGGCAATAGATGCAGATTTAAAAAATATGGTTTATACACTTAAAGAGAATGAATTCACTTTGAATAATATTGTTTTATCATGGAATGGAAAAGTTTCAATGAAGGACAGTATAATTAGTACCGATATTACATTTGGCACAAAACGTACTGATTTTAAATCTTTATTATCTATGGTACCGGCAATTTTTATGAAAGATTTTGAAAGTCTGAAAACGCAAGGTATTTTAAAACTCGATGGTTATGTAAAAGGTATTTATTGCGGCAAAAAAATGCCAAATGTCGGTATCAGGTTATTAGTTGAGAATGCATATTTAAAGTATCCCAGTTTACCCAAATCTGTCGATAATATTAATATTGATATCAAAGTTTTTTGGGACGGTATCAACAATGACAATTCCACAATAGATATTAATAAATTTCATATTGAAATTGTAAAGAATCCCATTGACATTACATTTAATCTTAAGACTCCCATTAGCGATCCGGCTATTGAAGGGAAATTTAAAGGAAAAATAGATTTGGGCAGCATTGCCGATGCAATTCCCCTGGATTCCACTTCGCTTATCGGAAATATCGAAGCCAACGTGGACTTTAAGGGAAAAATGTCGATGATCCAGAAGCAAAAATATGAAGATTTTAAAGCCGATGGTTTTTTAAATCTTTCCGGGTTCAATTTTAAGAACCCATCTTTAAAGCAGGGAGCATATATTGAGAAAGCCAACCTGCTCTTTTCTCCAAAATTTGTCGAATTGATTGCTTTTGATGCACAAATAGGTAAAACTGATATACATTTGAAAGGCAAACTCACCAATTTTATCCCTTTTGCGCTAAAAGGCGAAACCATTCACGGAAATCTTGATTTAACCTCTCGGCTCATCGATCTGAATGAATTTATGGGAGGACCAGCAAAACCAGATACAACAAAAAAAGCAAATGCAACCGCTTTGGCAGATACTGCAAAAAAGGCTGATACTACGCAATTATCAACTGTTGAAGTGCCTAAAAATATCGATTTCACTTTAACTACGAAATTGAGCAAATTAATTTATGATAAAATTGATATTACCAATATTTCAGGTATTATTAAGGTGAACGATGGAAAAGTATCTTTGGACAAACTATTTATGAACCTGCTCGAAGGCTCTATGACCATGACAGGCGAATACAATACACAGGATATGAAAAAACCTTTCACAAACTTTAATCTCGACATTAAAGATTTTGATATTCCTTCGACCTTCAAGGCTTTTAATACCGTAAAAAAAATGGCACCTATTGCTGAAAATGCCAAAGGCAAAGTTTCAATCGCCCTTACACTTAAAACATTAATCGATACTCATATGGCCCCAATCCTCAAAACAATGAATGGAGAAGGGAAACTGGCCTCTAAACAGATCGAGATTCAAAATTCCAAAACTTTCGCAAAAATTGCCGATGCCATAAAAGATGATAATTTAAAAGACCTGAAAGCAAATGATGTGAATTTTACTTTTCATATTCGTGACGGCAGAATATATATCGATCCGTTCGATACCAAAATTGCAGGTAAGAAAGTGAATATAAGCGGAGATCAGGGATTAGACCAAACGATGAACTATAAGATGAAAATACATGTTCCGGGCTCCAATTTAAGCGGAATAACAGACCAGCTTTTTGGAAGTGCCGTTTCCAAAGGTCTGACTTCAGCAATTGGCGACATTATAGTTAATGTTAATATTAAAGGAACATTCAACGATCCAAAAGTTGGCGTTAGTTTTGGCGGTGATGAAAGCAAAGGTGGTGCTAAGGAACAACCAAAAGAGCAAATTAAACAGGCCATCAAAGAACAGGCAAATCTTGAAATTGCCAAACAGCAGGCTGACGCAACAAGAGCATCTGCCAAGCAATCTGCAGACCTTGTAAGAAAACAATCAAATGACCAGGCTGATAGAATAGTAAATGAAGCCAGCAACCCTTTTGCTAAAGTTGCTGCAAAAAAATTGGCAGAAAAAATACGTAGTGAAGGAGAGAAGAAAGCTCAGAAAATTGAATCTGATGGCAATCAGAAGGCAGATGAAATTTTAAAGAAAGCCCAGGCTGATTCCGATAATAAGAAATAGAAAGTATTTTAGTCGGGCATTAAATTCTATTTTATCTTCGTAGAAATATACATTTCTATATATGATAAATTTATTGCCTTATTCTTCAGAAACTAATAATCGAAATGAAATAATAAGATTTATTGACAGGTATTGTTTTCCCACTACAAAAATTTTTCCTGAAATTATAGTATTGAAAAATATTTATAAATAATTAAGGAATAAAATTTTATTTACAAGGTGGTTTTTTCAATTTATTTATTTGTATTTATTCCAAAATTCTTTTTCCCGACTCTTTAAAATCAGTTATTAATTGACGTTAAATTGTACCTCTTGATATAAACGTATATTTAAGTCTAAGAAAACCCACCCAAGACCTCTAAAGATATTTTATTAGATAAATTAAAAATATCTAAACTTTTTTTTAAAATAAACGTAAAGAATAAAGTTAAATATTTGTTACGTATAATTTCCAACCCTAAATATATTTTGAATAATAACTTAAAACATTTTTGTAATGCAAAATTTAATCATCGAAAAAGGTTTCAAAACGCCATCGATTGAGTTTTTAACTACTGGTATTTTAAAGATTGAAGGAAGGTCAATTCCCGAAAATCCTATTGAATTTTACAAAGAAGTTTTTAACTGGCTATATGAATATCAAAATTCTAATCCTAAAAAAACGGTGTTACATATCGACCTGGAGTATTTTAATTCCAGTTCAGGTATAATATTACTTAAAATACTGAAAACATTGGAACTAATCTCACAACCCGGGTTTGAAGTGCAGGTTCATTGGCACACCAGATGTAATGACGAAGAAACAATTGAGACTGGTCGGTATTATGAAAAGATTGTAAAAATTCCTTTTCATTTTCCCGAACTGGTTTAAATCATATTTCCTTCCTTTACACCTGTAAACTTATCATGTGTTGCATTCTTTACCTCTGGTAAGATATTTATCAAATGCAGTTTAATGTATTTGGACGATATGCTTAATAAGTGTATCTATTTTTTATTTATTATTTTCTGCAACAATACATATAATAATTGAGTTTATGTCATTACCATCTGCTGATTTCTTTAATATTTTTTGCGTTTTCTCATCAACAATTTTGAAATTATTTTTCTTCAATAATGTTATAATCTCTGGTTTTTCAAATAACCTAAAGACTTCATTTGTAAATGGTAAATTTTCCATAATACTTCTTGGACTGAAACCAATAAGCAAATGACCTCCTCTTTTTAGTATCCGGCGGATTTCTGCAATTTGTTTATCAATAGGATTCCAAAAATAAATCGTATTAATAGTAATTATTGTATTGAAATAATCACTTTCAAAAGATGTTTTTATTGAATTCTCGCATTTTAGACTAAGCTGATTATTATTGATATATTTTTGATTTCTTGAAGTTGCTTCAGAATATAATGTATCAGAATAATCAACCCCAAATACTTTTATTTTTGGATTGATCTTAAAATATTTCGGAAAAAAATTGCCATTGCCGAATCCAATTTCCAATATTCTTTCATTATCTTTAAAATCAATCATTGTACAGGCCAAATCATAAATTGCATTATTGGCTATGTTCATGTTTTCTCCAACTTTTTTGCCAATTTCTCCTGATGGTTTCATTAATTGTCTTCCCAATTCTATGGAATATATTTCATTCATTCATTTTAATTTTTTTATCAAATTTAAAAAATTGAATAATACTAATTTTTTTTAGCGTGAAAATTTAGTTAAAACTTCATTTAATAAACCGATTACTAAATTATTTAGAGAATTCAATAAATATTACATTGTTAGGTATCGATTATCTATTCTTTGAAATTTTGTAAATCAGATTCAAATTATTTGCTTAGAAGAAACAAAAGCTATCGGATCTTTGTTAAGTCTTAAAAAGTATGCCTTGGGATAATTCTTAGGTTCAATTTTAAATTCCATTTTGTCAATTATCTGTAATTTTATCATTATAAAAAATTCAATTTATCTGCATGATATCAAATACAAGCAAACCCAGTACCAGGGAAAATGACTCTTCAATTCAACCTTTACCTTTTTCCAAATTTTTGGCAGGCTTTAAAAAGACATTGAAAAGTGCTTTTCATATCAATAGTAGTATTGATGAGCTTAGCTTGCAGCGAGGACTACCACCGCATGTACTTAATGAAATTATGTCTTACAATCCTTTATCCATATGCATTCCAAAGCAATATGGGGGACGTGGGGCTCCAGTTTATCAATGTATTGCAGTTATGTCCGAGGCTTCCTATGAATCTTTGGCACTTTCACTTGCCTTAAGCATTAACTATGCACTTTTTATTCAACCTGTAATTAAATACGGACAGTCAGAAGTTAAAGCTCCGATTTTTAATCGATTTTTATTCGAACGTAACATGGGGGGGTTAATGATTACCGAACCTGAACATGGTAGTGACGCCCTTAATATGCAAACATCTTTTTCGGAACAAAACGGGTATTACCACATACAGGGTAGGAAACATTGGGGTGGCCTCACAGGTATGGCCAATTTCTGGCTGCTTGCAGCTCGTAAACATATTGAAGACCGGATTGCACGCGACATTGACTTTTTTATTTGTGATGTAAATTCACCCGGCCAGGAAATTATTGTCGAGGAATATTACCAGAGCCTGGGGCTTTATCTGATTCCTTATGGGCTAAATAGAATTGATGTTCATGTACCCCAATTGCAACGCCTGATACCAAAAACCAGTGGTATCCAAATGATGCTTGATATCCTGCACCGCAACCGCGTGCAATTTCCAGGCATGGGAATGGGTTTTATAAAACGAATGCTTGACGAAGCAATAGTTCATTCGCAGCAACGCAAAGTTGGCAATAAACCGCTTTCATCGTATGATCAGGTACAGCAGCGTCTGGCTAGGCTTCAGGCAAATTACACAATTTGTTCTGTTTTATGTACTATTGGAAGCGAACTTGCCGATTTGAATAATGACCTGGCACCTCTTGGCCTTGAAGCAAATATTATTAAATGTATTACAACCGACATTATGCAGGAGGCATCTCAATCGACACTTCAGCTTTTCGGCGCCAAAGGGTTCCGGCTAAATCATATCGCAGGCAGGGGCACGATAGACAGCCGTCCTTTCCAGATTTTTGAAGGGTCGAATGATATTTTATATCTTCAGATATCCGATACTTTTCTTAAATTAATGTACGCGGCTGGAAAAAATAATTTTCTAATGTTTCTAAAAGGGTTTCATCTTACGGCACGGGCAACAGGTTATCTAAAAGATATACTCAACTTCGATCTCAAAAAACAATTGCCACAACGTAAACTGGTGGAATTGGGACAAATAATCAGCCGCATCGCAGCCATGGATTATGTGATAAAAATAGGTGACCGGGGGTTCCGACCCGATTTAATAAACGGAGCTTTAAGTATGCTCAGACAGGAAATAATTACCTTAGTAAGCACTTATGCCTGCCCTCAGAGCTCAATAGTCATAGAGGAATACGAGGAAAATAGTTTCTGGTTAAACTTTGTGAATGAAAAACCGGTTCATTCTCAGACATGATGCTGTATCAAAACCAGGGGACTTTTAAATTTTAGCATTGTGAAAATTTCCGTGCAAACCAGGCATAGAAGCCATGTATGATAATTCCAAGACAGCTAAGATAACCCTCTAAAACCCGCATGGCGTATGATCTGGTGATGGTAGTTGGGCTTTATTTATTTTTTCTTATCTGCAAAACTTATATTCATTGAGGTAAAATTCATTTTCATTTCAGAAAACTGCTTAATATAATCTTGACCAAAATTTCCATATTGATATTTCACATCAAAACCCATTAAATCGTTTTGCAATATTCTTATTGAATGAATCTGACATTGTGAATTTCCTGCGGAAATAACCACGGAATCCATAATATACGTTTCTGATTCAACTGCACCACCAGCACTTGCAGATGCTGTTTTTTGAAGTTTGCACTTACCAACAATTTCATTTTTGTACTTCTTTAAAAATAGCGAGTAAAATTCAGTATTGGAAGCTCCTGAATCAAAATGAAATGGCAATGTATCCCTTTTATAAATAACCATAATTACCGGATAAGAATTATCCAAAGCAAGATTTCTATTACTTGATATTTCTGGTTGTTTTGGTACAATAAGAAACTTGTCATCTTTAACTATAAATTCGTGTAAATTATACATTATCGGAAAACCTATCACACCTCTTATTTTATAAATACCATGAGCAAAACTTAATGCTGAATCCGGGAAAATTAAAAAATATGCGTTTTTCACCTCTACTTGTCCAAGTTTCAAATCAATCAGTCCGATGGATGCATCAATTTTAAACCCTGTTGAACCACCTATTTTTACTTTACTTCCAACCGTTTTTATACCGTATTTTTTTGCCAGCGATTCGGTTATAACTGAAACATTAGCGCCGGTATCAAAAACAAAATCAGTAGTATCATTTTTTATTATAACTGGAACATTAAAAAGTCCGGCTATATCTCTTTTTAAAATTATTTGACATTCGCCTGTCTTTATTATTTCCATTTTAGGAACATTTGCCAAATTTCTATATAACAAAATATCATCAGTTCTTGTATCAATTTCAGACGAATCACATAAGAACTTAAATTTTGTTATAACTATACTATCATTAATAAATACATTTTTATAATCCTGCAAGCGATTTGAATTCTGTGCCCTCATCGAGTATAAATCCTTTATAACGGTATCGCTAAAATTTTTCGAATATTGTTCAAAAAGCCTGTTTATTAAAATATTTGATTCTTCAGGGTTATTAAACACATTGTCGAGTGTAGCTTTAAATAACAACAATTGAGGATTGTTTTTGCTAAACTCAATTTTCGACATCAGATTGTCTAATTTAAAGAAATTCTTTTCTGTATAAGCTTTCAATAATTGACAACTTTGTTCTTTAGTCAGTTTTATTGTACAACCAGTAAATATTAATATTAACATCAAATATATAATCCTTTTTTTCATATTTAATTATTTTTGTTTTTTATCAAATCTCAAATGCTTTTTGCAAGTATTAGTTTTTTGCCTTGCCGCCTAAACATGCTTATTACACCAATTGTTCTGTATTTCCAGATTTAGGATAAAAACGTCAATTACTGTTAGTTACCCTAATACTAAAATATTTTGAACATGTGTAAGCAGGGTTATAATTAAAATAAATTTTAAAAAATATCTGCCATACAAAGTTTATTGAATTAGCACTGATGAACCTGTTTTATTTAATATTTTACAGATTTTCGAACCACAGAATATGCCGCAAAAAAACCTACGGCCTTATTTCTGGGTAATACATTATTTGAAGCATTTGCAGGAGGTCCGCCAAATAAAGGATTGGCATTTGCATATTGGGTTTGCATTTGGGTAATGAAGTTGTAATAACTCTCACTAATACCATCGATCTCAAGTGTAAATTTATCTTTTGATTTAATTCCCCCATTTATATATAACATTCCTTGCTCGTTCCTATAAGCGTTGGAAATATAATAGACACTAACGCCATTTGTGCTATTTCCATTAAACAGAACGTCATTTGATGATGTTAATTTATTTAATGTATCGGAAAGCAACATATTATTATAATAAAGTTTAAACAGATAAAAATCTTTGGTTACTGCCGGATCTGTAGCGTATAAATCCACTTCCCATTCTTTTTCTGTAGAAGGGCCTCGCTGTTGTTTTGCAGGTATAATTACAAAAGAATCTATTTTAGAAACACTCTGCAAAAGGCATGATGCAACATAATCACTCTGGTCATTGCCAATATTTATGTTTTTAATGTTTAAATTATATATATGTCCCGCTATTCCATAAACATTAGGGGCAGTATAGTAATCACCGGGTTTCGATAAACTTTCGAGCAGATTAAATGTATCTTTCCCATCGGTTATGAATACAATAGCATTTGAAACAGGTTGCACGGGTTTATTTGAGAAATAATCCTCAGTCTTGCTTAATGTAACCTTATGTGCTATGGTGTCAGTTGTTATTTCGCCTTCAATTACTAAACGAACATAAGTACTTCCAACATGTATGGTAATCCGGTCCCGACAACTTGTTATTAGAATAAATAAAGAAGAAATTAAAATATATTTTAACGTGTTCATAGTTTTTAAAATTTGAAGTTATAAGTTATCGATGGTAAAATGGGTAGGATTGAAATTGATTCAACATATCTTGGTGATACATCATTAACAAAATTCAACATCCAAGTATTATGTCTGTTGTATGCATTGTAAATACCAAATACCCACTCACCTTCCCAAAGTCCGAATTTTTTTCCTTTTTGTTTTAAGGTCAATGACAAATCTAGTCTATGATATTTTGGTAAACGATATGTATTTCTATCAGTATAACCTTTTTGCATTATACCGTCATATTCATAAGTAAATATAGGTAAAGATATTGGTAACCCAGAAGAATAAACCCATGTAGCCGATACACTTACCCTTTCGGACAAATCATAATTCATTACTACATTTATGTTATTGGGTTTATCATATGGAGCCAGATATTCCTTTCCATCATTTATTCCAGGTATTTGCCTGACCGTATGCGACAGTGTATAGGCGATCCAACCATTAAATTTTGTTCCGGTATACTGAAGCATAAATTCAGCTCCAAAAGAATTTGCTTCACCTGCCCTTACCTGTCCCTCCAATTGTTTATTTAATAGCAACTGCGCAAAATCAATAAAATCAATAGCATTATTCATTTTCTTATAATAGGTTTCAATGGACGCTTCTAATTTGTGATCCATGAAATTTCTGAAATAACCCACTGCAACCTGATTTGCTTCCTGAGGTTTAATATTGGGGCTAGCGGAGAACCAAATATCCATAGGCATTCCGCCCGTGGAGTTTGAACCAAGCTGTAAATATTGCATGGTTCTTGAATAACTTGCCTTAACCGATGATTCGTCGCTTAATGTATAAGCAGCAGCTAATCTAGGTTCCCAACCATAATAAGTTTTATAAATTTGATTATTCGCATAATCAATTGTATCTTTTACTTTATAATCGCTGGTATAGGTATAAGTCTCGGTTTTTCCAATATTCTGAAAAACAGAAAAACGGAGACCATATTTCACATTAAGTCTGTCTCCAATTTGCTGTTCGTTCGAAACATATATGCCATGTTCTAAAGAAAAGTTGTTAGGTACAACATATTTACTAAAAAAAGCACTATCGCCCAAAGGTGTTACAGTACCCGGACTAATGCGATGATTGACTGTTGACAGTCCGAACTTAATTGTATTATTCGTATTTGGATAATAATTGCAGTCAAGCTTTGCACCATAATCGGTGAGATTTGCATTCCATATGAAAGATGTGGCTGAATTGCCTTCAATACTCATCTGATAACTATAGGAACTGGCAATAATGGAAACATTGCTGAACAAAACCGGACTGTACTGATGGTTCCACCGCAATGTGGCTGACTTATTTCCAAATTCAAATCCAAATTGTTTGTTAAAACCAAAATTGTCATTACCCAAATAAGTCGATAAGAATATTCGGTTATAGTTATCTATTTGGTGATTTATTTTTGCATTCAGGTCATAAAAATAAAGAGAGCTATTTGTTAAGTCTTTATTATTAAACAATGGAAAAAACAGGTCATAATATGTTCTTCTTCCCGAAACAATAAAAGACGTTTTATCCTTAATTATAGGGCCTTCAACTGTTATGCGACTCGATAAAAGCCCAATACCTCCAGTAATATTGAATTCCTTCGAGTTACCTTCTTTCATATGAACATCTAATAGCGATGCCAATCGTCCACCATATTGTGCAGGGATATCACCTTTATAAAGCTTCACATCCTTCACTGCGTCGTTATTAAATACTGAGAAAAAACCCATTAGGTGTGATGCATTGTAAATAGTTGCCTCATCTAAAAGTATAAGGTTTTGATCGGGATTGCCACCCCGTACACTAAACCCGGATGAACCTTCCGATGTTGTTAACACTCCTGGTAAAAGTTGAATGGCTTTAACAACATCAATCTCACCTAATAATGCTGGAATTTTTCGAATAGTTTTCATTTCAAGTTTAACTACGCTCATTTCAGCACGTTTAATATTTGATTTTACATTTTCAGATTTTATAATTACCTCATTTATTTTCTGGGTCTCTTCTTCCAATTCAATACTTAATGAAATATTTTCCTTTAAATTCAATGTTTTCAGTACATCTTTATATCCAACATACGAGAATGTTATATCGTAGCTGCCCGGAATTAAACTAATAGAATAAAAACCATATTGATTTGAAGAGGTTACAATATTTTTTTCTTTGATATAAACTGTAGCCCCGATAAGGGCTTCGCCATTTTTACCGTCTTTAATATACCCGCTCACAGTTCTTTTATTTCCTGTAGTTCCGGGATTTTCAGGATTATCGGAGTATACTGATAAAAATGATAACACAATCAAACTAATTATACCTATTAATTTTCGCTTCATTTCAAGAGTTAGAAATTTGTTTTATTTTATTTAAAAAATCCTGACAAAAATAAAAAGTCATAATTAATTGGATCATTACATTTCGGTGAATAACCCATTTTAGAAGGTAAAAGACTTAAAAATAATTAGAAGGTCATCACAACAAAAAGTTCTATTCATTAAATATTTTTTTAAGTTTATTCTACATTTCATTAAACCATTACAATTTAAAATAAAAAAACCCCTTCACCGGGGTTCAATTATAAATAAGGAAAAATTATCAGATAGAAGTCAGGTTTTTCTTTTCCTGGATACGTGCTTTTTTACCGGTAAGGTCACGGAGATAAAATATTTTAGCCCTGCGGACTTTTCCATGTTTGTTAACTTCGATTTTATCTATAAAAGGGGATGAGATTGGAAAAATTCTTTCAACACCAATATTTCCTGACATTTTACGGACAGTAAATGTGGCAGTATGTGCCAACCCTCTTCTTTGGATTACAACTCCTCTGTATTGCTGTATTCGTTCCTTATTTCCTTCCTTTATTTTATAATGAACAGTTACCGTATCTCCACTTTTGAATTCCGGATATTTTTTTTCTACTGCCAGATTCTCCTTTATAACATTCAATAAATTCATGGGAAAATATTTTTGGATATTATTTTTTTTAAACAGGCTGCAATATTACAAATATTTTTTGATTTATATTACAGGCAAATATAAATTTAGGAAAATAAAAATATGAAGGAATATTCTTATATTTTTATTTATTTGATATTCATAATTGATAATTAGTTTCTTATTTTGGTAGTTTAAAAATTGAAGCTGACAGGTATGACTAATTCTTTAAAAATCAATTGTTTTATTAAATTTAGTTACATTGTTTTCATTTCTTTGGTATTTATTCTGATTACTTTACCTGTTTCATCTCAAAATTCTTCTGTAGAAGTTCAGCATAGCACAGATAAAGTTCTAATTAACGGCAAAGTTTATTTCATCCACATTGTAAAGAAAGGAGAGACTCTTTATTCTATTGCAAAAGCATATCACGTCATGGTTGCGGATATTACCACAGTTAATCCAAATGCAGTTGTAGAAATTAAACCTGAACAAGTTCTCCGGATTCCTGAATTGGCGGCTCATACCGAAGAAATTCATACAAATAAGAACGGGGACCAGATAATACACGTTGTTGCCCAGGGGCAGACTTTATATACAATTTCAAAGATTTATGGGGTAACTGTTCAGGAAATACTTAATTTAAATCCGGGCATAAAGACCGATAGCCTTAAAATAAACCAGGAAATTAAGATACCATTGCCCCAAAAAACAGAAAGCAATATAAAGATACAGGAAAATAATGAAGGGTTTTTGTTGCATATTGTCGAGAACAAAGAAACATTATATTCATTATCTAAAAAATATGAAGTAAGCCAGGAAGAGATACTTCAGGTAAATGAAACTGTGGCAAAAGAGGGTTTGAAAGCAGGTGAAGAAATTCGTATCCCTGTTGCCGGCAAGCAAAAAAATTTTGTTATTGCAGATACTTCTGTTAATGAGAAAAAAACTATTACTGCCACCATAAGCAAGATTGATTGTGACACAATCGCGATAAAATTTAAGGAAAAAACGATAAGTATTTCGTTATTATTGCCTTTATTTTCATCCGGAGCAATTGAAAATGTTTCGGAAACTTCTGAAGAAAATCAGAATGATGAAAAAATTCAAACCAAACAAAATGAGGATTTTAATCCCATTGCCATGAATTTTATTGAGTTTTACCAGGGAATTTTACTTAGCCTGGAAGAATTTAAAAATAATGGATTTAAAATAAATCTGAATGTCTTTGATACAGAAAAGGGCACTTCTAAACTAAATGCAATTATAGAAAATAAAGAATTTCAACAATCAAATATTATCATTGGTCCTGCATTCCCTGATCAGATGAAAATTGTTGCCGAATTTGCCCGAAAAAATTCTATATATATAATCTCACCGGTAAGTTGCCATGAAGATTTTCTGAAAGATAACCCTTATTTATTTCAGGTTAATACTGGTATTGACCGCGAGCTTAAGGCGGATATGGAACTTCTGAAGCCGGATACTTCAAAAAATATTCTTTTGGTATATAATTCGAATTCAATTGAAACCGATCAATATAAAAATAACAAAGAATTATCTAAAAATGTTTTAAAAGTTAATAATTCTAAAGTTAAAGAAATTACTGTATATGCAAATGATTTTACCGACATGAAAAGTGAAATAGATTCCCTTCGGGATAATTTGGTATTTTCACCTGAAACCGATGAAATTTTTATTACAAATATGCTAAGTGTTCTCGAATCGACATTAGTGGAAAACAAGGTATATGTAATTGGAATGATGGAATGGGCCAATTTCAAAGGAATAGATTTGAATTATTTTTATGATATGCAACTAAAATATCATACACCTTTTTATGTTGATTATGAGAAAGAAAATATTAAGAAATTTCTAAAAAAGTATAGAATATATTTCAACACAGAACCTGTTAAATCTTCAAAATATGGATTCAATTACAGCATGCTCGGATACGATATTGCTTCGTATTTTACAGAAGCATATACAAAATACGGTCAGGATTTTTCACGGTACCTGCCATGCCTAAAATATAATTCATTGGTAGCTCCATTTAATTTTATAGAGGAATCTCCCGGAAGTGGTTTTGCAAATACATATTTACAGTTGGTAAGGTATAATAAAGATTACAGCATTGAAAGAACCTATCCTCATAATTAATGC
>Ga0265323_10000461_pt1 | contig 23032 bp, 15 predicted proteins | sample 41225metaG_FD_193580 | JGI IMG/M metagenome (GOLD analysis project Ga0265323, IMG submission 193580) | Rhizosphere microbial communities from Carex aquatilis grown in University of Washington, Seatle, WA, United States - 4-12-25 metaG | ecosystem: Host-associated > Plants > Roots > Rhizosphere...
GACCATCGCGAACATGGCCATCGAAGCGGGCGGCAAGAATGCCATTTTTGAATTCGATTCGCGCACGGCGGAATATGTGGACGCGCGGGTGAAATTGAACGGCACGAAATCCGCCTACGAACCTGTGACGCCGGACAAGGACCAGAAGTTTGTCTATGAACTCGTGGTGAACCTCGACCGCCTCGAACCGACGGTGGCGTGCCATCCGGATCCGGGCCAGCGCAAGAAGGCGAAGGAAATGAACGTGAAATTGGATCGCGCCTATGTCGGTTCCTGTACCGGCGGCAAGACGAGCGATTTCGTGGAGTTCGCGCGCGTATTGCGCGGCAAGAAGGTGACCATTGACACGTTCGGCGTGCCGGCGACTCCGGAAATCGTGCGCGATTTGCAGACGACCTACTGGGGCAGCCAGACGATTTGGGAAATTCTTGTGAACGCGGGCGTGCAGATGACGGAAAACGCCGGATGCGCCGCCTGCCTGGGCGGGCCGGTGGACACGTTTGGCCGCATCAACAAACCCGGCATCAAGTGCATCAGCGCCACGAACCGCAATTTCCCCGGCCGCATGGGTGACAAGGAGTCGCAGGTATTCCTTGCCTCGCCGGCCACGGTGGCCGCGAGTGCGATTGCCGGAAAGATTGTTGATCCGCGCGAGTATTTGGGAAAATGACGGTATGACGGAGCGTTTTTACTGCTTGGCCGGATTTGCGCCGGGCGGATAAATCGTGGGCGCAGGATCAATTACCTGCCAAACCGTTCCAGTTCGGCGATGAAGGCATCCGGGCCGCCTGCGGCGTAGCCGACCTGCCGCCCCAATTCTTTTCCGGCGGCATTCAACAGCAAGAAGGTGGGAAAGCCATGCACGCTGAATCGCTTTTGAAGCTCCTGATTGTTTTGTTTAAGCGCGGCATCTTGCTCTTTGTGGCGGGGAAAATCCAGCTTTACCAACACCAGCTTGCTTTTGGCGTAGCCGGCGAATTTGTCGGTGGACAGCACATCCTTGTCGAATTTAATGCACCAGCCACACCAATCCGAGCCGGTGAAGTCGAGCAGCACCAGCTTGTTTTCCGACCTTGCCTGATTCAAGGCCGCTGACAGTTCGGTGCCCCATGACGATTCTGAAGTTTGGGCTGCTGATGGCGCCTGCGCTGTGCTTTCATCCGTCGGTGGGCGCGGCGCAGGCTGGTTGACGGCTTGAATGCGGTATTGGGCGTTGGCCGCGGCCTGTTTTTGTGCCACCTCGCCTGCCTTCACCGGATTGTAACCAAAATGCTTTTGCAGCGCGGGATCGAGCTTGCTTAGTTTCACATTGGCCATTCCCCCGGCGTAGGTGAAGTAGATGTCCGTGTCCGTGACCGCGGTAACTGTCACGTTGCTGTAAACTTCACTGCCAGCATTGAGCACCGGCAGCTTTTCATTCGCCCGCGCGACCCAAACCGCAACGATCAAACTGAACGCGATGAAACCTTGGGCGCGCATATTTCATGGTTATTTCGCCAGAGTCGCGCCAACCAGATAAACCGTGAACGTCGTCCCTTCGCCCAACCGCGTGTGAACGTGCAATGCGCCCTTTCCCTCCTTGATGAGCCGCTGCACGATGTTGAGACCGAGGCCGGTCCCCTGTCGAGGGCCTTTGGTGGTGAAGTACGGCTGGAAAATTTTTGGCAGCACTTCCGGCGGTATGCCGGGCCCGGTGTCGCGCACCCACAATTTCACCAGCGGGGCGGTATTGTCCATGCTCTCGACGTTCAGCAGCCGGTCGTTGGGACCGTCCTTGAACTGGGTCAAATCGAGCGGCTCGCGCAAAATTTCACCGCCGACATCGACGCGATGACTCATCGGCGCGCATTGAAAGGCGTTGACGGTGAGGTTCAGCAAAATCTGGATGACGTCGGTCCCGTTCATTTTGACGCCCAGGTCTTCGGCCATCGGCTGAACGCCGAATTCGTTGTCGCTCCGGCCGGGATGAACCCGGATGAGTTGTTCGAGGTCTTTGAACAATTGGTTCACGCTCACACGCGGGGCCTCCTCCGATTGGCGGCGGAGAAAACCGAGGTAGCGCCGGGAAATTTCCACGCAATTCCCCACCTGCCGCGCGATGATGCGCAGGCGGTCCTTGATGAATTCCAGGTCCTCCATTTCCAGCCGCGAATTGCGATTGAGGCGCTGGTTGAGCACCTGCACGAAACCGGATATGACCGTCAGCGGACCGTTGATGTCGTGAATGATGCTGGCGTAAATGTCGCCGCGCGTTTTGGCAATTTGCTCCTCGACCTTCTGGTTTTGCAGTTCGGATAGCAATTCCTGCACTTTTTCGGCGCTGCTGTGAATTTCACTTTCGAGCGTACGCCGTTGCATCGCCTGGCTGACGGCGGAGCGGATGGTGGCCAGATCAAACGGCTTGTTGATGTAATCGCACGCGCGCAGCCGCAACGCCTGGCGAATCGTATCCGTCGTTTCAAACGCCGTCATCATGATCACCTCGATGTCCGGGTTCACGTATTTGAGGCGTTCCAAAACTTCGATGCCCGACATGCCGGCCATGCGAATGTCCAGCACCGCCACGTCAACGGGATGCTTCTGCGCCAGATCAATTGCCGTTGGCCCGTCCTCGGCCATCAGCATGTCGTATTCGTCCTTGAAAATGACCCGCAGTGACTGCCGCGGCCCGTCCTCATCGTCCACCACCAGCAAGGTGCCGCGGCGTTTGCGAAACGTCGTGCTGTCACCCTCAACCGGATTGCTCTTGGCAATCAATGGTTCTATGGTCAAAGCCATGTCTGGAAATCAACTTTTCAATTTAATTCAAGCAAAGACGTTGATTGGCGCTATCTTACTCCAATTTTTTTTGCCCTCAAGGACAAACCAACCGCATTCGCAGCATTTCCAATGCCTGCCACGCCGTGACTTCTTTGAAGGTCTCGCGCTCGAATGGATTCATTTTACGCTCAACCACCGTTCCAAACTCTCCGGCCAGCCCGATGAAAACCGTCCCCGCCGGTTTTTCTTTTGTTCCGCCGCCCGGCCCGGCGATGCCCGTGACGGCAAGGGCAAAATCCGCGCCGGTTTGCTGGCGGGCGCCTTCGGCCATTTCGCGCACCACCGCTTCGCTCACCGCGCCGTGGGCCGCCAGCGTTCCGGCGCGAACGTCAAGAAATTTCTGCTTTAATTCGTTGCTGTAAGTGACAAAGCCACCCAGAAAAACCGCCGACGCGCCCGGCACGTTCGTCACGCGATTTGCGATACACCCACCGGTGCAGGACTCGGCCAGCGCCAAAGTTTTCTTTCGTCCGGTCAAAAGCCGGACAACAACCGTTTCCATTTCCTCATCGTCAAAACCGTAAATTTGCGCGCCAAGAATTTTTTGAACAACCGCTTCCGCTTCGTGGACGACTTTTTCACCGCTCGCGCCGTGCGCCGACAATCGCACGTCCACCTGCCCTGTCCGCGCACAATAGCCGATTTCCAGCCCGGCGGCCGTGAGCGTGTTCAGTGGCGCTTCAATTTTTTCCTGCACCAGAGATTCGGCGATGCCGCTCGTCCGCAACGTGCGGCAGACAAACGGCGCGTCCAGCGGGAATTCGCGCCGAAGCAGGGGCTCGACCAAATTGTGGAACATCGGGCGCAGTTCGCGCGGCGGGCCGGGCAGCATGACGAGCCATTGTTTTCGGAGGGGCGAGCTCTGCGAGCCCCCAACTTGAATTGGATTTGGGGCTCGTGGAACTCGCCCCTCCGAAGGTTTGATTTCCATCGCCAGTCCCGGCGCGGTGCCGTTCGGATTGGCCAGCACCAGCGCGCCTTCGGGCACCAGCGCCTGGACTTCGTTGTTTTTCGGCATCGGCAGGTTGCGCGCCGCAAAACGCCTCTTGATGTGGTCGAGCACCGCATCATCGAGCCGTAACTTTTTGCCGAGCAGTTGCGCAATCAAATCACGCGTCAAATCATCGGAGGTCGGGCCGAGGCCGCCGGTGGTGACGATCAAATCCGCGCGGCTCAACGCCTCACGAACGGCGGATTTGATGTCTTGCGCCGTGTCCGGCACGGCCACCTGGCGGGTCACAAGATAACCGAGATCGGCAAGGCGGCGGCAGAGCCATTGCTGATGCGTGTTGAGCACGCGACCCAGCATCAATTCGCTGCCGGTGTTGAGCAGTTCGATGTTCACCCGCGGGAGTTTCCGCGCCGGGACGGCGCGTGGCAAGTTTTTGCGTTCGGAGTCCGGCCTTCACGCGGCAAAAAAAGGGCGTGCGGATCGCCCTGCCGGTGGGAACGGGACTCCAAACAACCGCGCCTCACTGTTGTCGGGGCGGTTTGGGCTTGCGGATTTCGGCATCGAAGTTCCCGGTAATGTAACTTTTCTCGGTGTCCGGCGTGCATAGATAAACTTTCCCCGGCATGCGATTGCCGGCAAGCTGGCCGAATTCGATCCGCAGCGCGTAGCCGTTCGTGAAACTTTCCCGCAAGGACAGGTTGTCCTCCTTCCAACGCAATACGACACGCGCCGCCTTTTCCGCGTTGGTGGCAACATTGATGGACTGTCCGGCGAGCGCTTCGGGCAACACGCCGCCGAAATTGATCGTCGCGCCCAAATCCGTCGCGCCGCGCAACGTCAACGCGCCCCCCTGCAAAATCGCGCGGTCGCAAATAAAGTCCCGTCCGTGAATGCGCCCCGCCACCGCCGAATCAGGAATCGATGCCGCGGCGGGTTCCAACATCCAGCTCGCATCATTTGCCGGCGGCGCGACGACGACGGGTTGGGGCGGTGGCGGCGGCCTGACGGGTTGTTGAGGTTGGGAGGTCCCGGACGCGCCTTGCCCGCCGGCGGACTTGAAAATCCTTCCATGGAACGCAAACAGCGCCACCGCTGCGGTGCAGAGCAAGGCGATGAAGAGAATGGCCGGCAGGGAAGAATGTTCCTGGGGCGCGGGTGTGGGCGCCGCTCCCGAATCCGCCACCACAGCCGGAATGGGACGTTCGCCCACTTTCGTGCCCGTGATGATGAATTTCGGGTCATCCGTCGCGGGGGCTTGCGGAGCGGTGATTTTCTGGAAGCAGGTCGGGCATTCCATCACCGTGCCACTCTGCGACGAGTCGCACTTCATGTGCTGGCCGCACACCGGACACGCATATTTAAATTCGCTCATGGCGCGGGGGAATCTGTATTTTGCCTGCATTAACGTCCCATTTTCAAAACCGGACCGCAATCCAGCATTTTCATTTGTAATGCCGGGCGGGACGGGACTCCAAAGAACCGCGCATTATTTTTGTTTGGGCGTTTTGGGTTTGCGGATTGCGGCACGACCTTCCCTTTTTCGCCCGACCCCGGAAGTCACTCGGGCGTGAATTGCAAGAAGTTGTGGGGTGGGACAATTTTCCAGGCGACCGTGTCCTTCACGAAAAAACAGGCCTCATATGGACCCGCCGGCAACAGGACGCCAAAGGTTGCCTGATCTGGACCGGAGTCATCCACCGGAAATCATTGTTGATTGGTGGAATTGCCATTGACGATGGATCCACCGGCGCCACCGACGACGACGGAACCAAACACCTGAAATTCATAAAAGCTGGCCCATGAGCGCGGCTGCAGTCCGGTGACAACTATCCGCACGTATCTTCCGGTGGCGGAAAAATTATCGGAGTTATTCTTGGCCGGGGTGAAATTGGCGGTTTTATCAACCACCGTTGTCCAGTTTGTGTGATTCGACGACACCTCAATCGCATATTGATAGACGGAGCCAAACTCCCAGAGGACCTGTGTATTAGTAATGGCAGTTGCGCCTCCCAGATCAACCTCCCACCATTGTTGGGCACTGCCGTTGGCCGCGCACCAACGAGTCTCGATATTTCCATCATTGCCGTTTTGAGCCGGATTTTGGTCCTGTTGGCTGCTGGCAAAAGCCGGTTTGTGTAATGCCATGTTGTTATCGCTGTCGCGGGACGACAAATTCAACGTGTCGCCGATTGGTGCCAGGTGCGACGGACTGCCAGAGGTGCCGCTGACGGTGACTGCCGCTTTCGGAGCCGGTTTGAATATTTTTCCGCCAAATACAAACGCCGCCGCGACCGCGGCGCAAAGCAAAACGACGAAAGCGATGGCGGCCACGGGAGATTTTTTTGCCGGCTCAAGCACGGGGGCCATCAAGCCCGCATTTGCCACGGCAGCCGGAATCGGCCGCTCGCCAGTTTTCGTGCCCGTGATGATGAATTTCGAGTCGTCGGTCGCGGGCGCCTGCGGGGCGGTGATTTTCTGGAAGCACGTCGGGCATTCCATCACCGTGCCGCTCTGTGACGAGTCGCACTTCATGTGCTGGCCACACACCGGACACGCATATTTGAATTCGCTCATGGCGCGGGGTGATCTGTGTTTTACCTGACTTTAACATCCCATTTTCAAAACCGGACTGCAATCCTCCATTTTTATTTGTGGCGGCGCTCTGTGATCGCCGTTCTAATTTCACCGGCCAAATGATTCTGCCATGGGCAGGAATGCTGCCACGGCAAACTCATTTGAGAGTGACTTTTGGCGCCTTCGGGCGCACATTCGAGACCGTTGAAGCGCATGAAAAAAATCTCTCCCGTTTCCCGTAGCGGACGCTTCGCGCGCGGCCCCGGCGCGGACGTGACACAATTCACCGAATCCGTTTCCTTTGACTGGCGACTCTGGCGGCACGACATCCTCGGCTCGCTCGCCCACGCCGCCATGCTCCGCAAAACCGGCGTGCTCTCAAAAGCCGAAGCCGGCGCCATCGCACGCGGACTCAAAACCATCGCCCGCGAAATTGAAGCCGGAAAATTCCGGTGGCAGACCGGACTCGAAGACGTGCACATGAACATCGAGGCCGCATTGACGAAGCGCGTTCCGGCTGGCGCCAAACTGCACACCGCCCGCTCGCGCAACGAACAGGTCGCCCTCGACGTCCGCCTCTGGCTGCGTGATGAAATCCTTTTGTCGCTCGGCGAAATCGCCGGTCTGCAGCGCGCGCTCGTCTTGCTCGGCGAGAAAAATTCCGCCGTGCTCATTCCCGGCTACACGCACCAGCAACGCGCGCAGCCGGTTTATCTTGCGCACCATCTGCTCGCCTACGTCGAGATGCTCGAACGCGACTGCGAGCGCCTTTGGGATTGCCACTCGCGCGTGAACGTCTGCCCGCTCGGCAGCGGCGCCATCGCCGGTTCCACGCTGCCGCTCGACCGCGTGTTCGTCGCCAAGCTGCTCGGCTTCACGGACGTCAACGGCAAGCCGCAACTTACGCAAAATTCCATGGATGCCGTGAGCGACCGCGATTTCGCCGTCGAATTTTGCGCCGCCGCCGCGTTGCTGGCCGTCCACCTTTCGCGGCTGGCGGAGGACGTGATTCTCTGGGCCAGCGTGGAATTCAATTTCATCAAGCTTGCCGACGCCTACACCACCGGCTCATCGCTGATGCCGCAAAAGAAAAACCCCGATGTCGCCGAACTGGCACGCGGCAAGACCGGCCGCGTCTTCGGCAACCTCATCGCGCTGCTCACGCTGCTTAAGGGCCTGCCGATGACCTACAATCGCGATTTGCAGGAGGACAAGGAACGGGTGTTCGACACCGCCGACACCGTGCGCGCCACCACGCGCCTCATGGCCGCGATGTTGCAAAACACCCAAATCAATCTCACCGCCTGCGCGATTGCCGCCAACGACCCGGCGTTGCTGGCGACCGACTTGGCGGATTATCTCGTGCGCAAAGGCGTGCCGTTCCGGCAGGCGCACCACACCGTGGGCTCGGTCGTGGCGCTGGCGGAAGAATTGGACAAGCCGTTGAACCTGCTCACGCTCGCGGAATTGAAATCCGTGGACAAACAATTTGGCCGCGACGCGCTGGATGTGTTCGATTTGCAACGCGCGATGGCCAAACGGAATATGATCGGCGCACCGGGAACAAAGGAAGTCGCGAAGCAACTGGCAAGGTGGCGGGAACAGCTTTCGTAAAATGACGAAAGGTATGAATCTCATCGGCTACAATGGGACACGGCAACATTTTCAATTCGTCCGAAAACTAAACGAGCAGGAAATTGAAAATTATGATAAATTCACGCCGATTATAGCAGAGGCACACAACCGATTTAAGCTGTTTCGGATTCTCCGCGATAATTACAACGAGTGGACAACTTATATAAACTCACTTCTCACCTCCAGTCCTCGAAACGAAGAGAATGATTGGTTGCAGTTGGATCGGTTATTGTTGAACTACCTCACCTGCGCTTACACCATTCAAGAACATTTCATGGTTTCGTATCGGCAGCGGTTTCGTAATGATGAGCCAAAACTGAAAGATTATGAGACTTTCATAGAAAGGCTCTGTCAAGCATCTTGGGCATTTGCATTTTTTCTGGATTTTCGCGGATATATCCAGCATCGCGAGCTGGGAATTGGCTATTTTCATCGGCATATCAACTCAACATCTGTGGAGATAAGCATCTCGCACGAATCAGCACAGCTCGTTGCAGACAGCAGGGAATGGAAACGAAGTAAGCTCACAGATAAAAAGGGAAAGCTCGACTTGGTTGACCTCCTAAATGAATTTAATCACCACATGCTACATAGCTATGGTGGATATGTCGCGAAGACGTTTTTTCCAGATTTGTTTCCCGCAGCTCATTTCTACGATAATCTGACAAAAGAAGTATTGTTGCTTGGGCCTGGATTCAGAATGTTTTTCACAGATGCCGACCCGATCATAAGGTCTGAAGAGGGCAAACAAGAAATGTCCCTACAGTTGAAACTCGTTCCCAATAATTTGTTTGCCGAGCTTGGAATTTCAGTTTCAGCCAAATCATAAATGTTGAATGTTAGAAACGAATCGTTGGGTGATTTGCTCAAGGCGACGTCGCGCTCGTTTTATCTGACATTGCGCGTGCTGCCGGCCGCCGTGCGCCCACAAATCGGACTCGCCTACCTGCTCGCGCGCACCACCGACACCATCGCCGACACCGAACTCGTCCCGCTGGAACAACGGCTCGACGCGCTCAAGAGATTGCGCGAACGCATTCAAGGTTCGTCCACGGCACCGCTGAATTTCGGTGAGCTGGCGAAACATCAAGGTTCGTCCGCCGAAGCCGTCTTGCTGGAAAAAGTCGAGGACGGTCTCACGCTGCTGCAAACCCTTTCACCCGCCGACCAACCACTGGTCCGCACCGTCCTCAACATCATCACGGGCGGACAGGAACTGGACCTGCGCCGGTTCGCCGGGGCGTCCGCCGGAAAAATTGTCGCGCTGGAAACCGCCGCCCAGCTCGATGACTACACGTATCGCGTCGCCGGCTGCGTGGGCGAATTCTGGACGAAGATATGCCGCGCGCATTTGTTTCCGAAGCTGCGGCTGGACGACGCGCAACTGCTGGCGAATGGCATCCGCTTCGGCAAGGGGCTGCAACTGGTGAACATCCTGCGCGATTTGCCGGCGGATTTAAAAAAGGGCCGCTGCTATCTGCCCCTGGAAAAACTGGAGCCGGCGGGTTTGCTGCCGGAGGTTTTGCTGTCACCGGTGAACGAGGCGAAATTCCGTCCGCTGTTTCACGATTATCTCGACCGCGCCGAGTCGCACCTGGTCGCGGGCTGGGCCTACACGAACACATTGCCGTACGGGCAGGTTCGCGTGCGGCTGGCCTGCGCGTGGCCGATTTTGATCGGTGTGAAGACGATTGAACGGTTGCGCGCCGCCAACGTGGTTGAATTGCAGCAGCACATCAAAATTTCCCACGCCGAGCGGCGCGGGATTTTGCTGCGTTCCCTGCTGTTTTACCCGCTGCCGGAGGTGTGGCGAAAATTATTTTTCGCGACTGGAAAAGCTGTTGCATCCGAAGGGAAATAGGCGTAAAAAAACAATATGCAAATCATGAAGTTGATGCCTGCGGTTTGTGCGGTCGCCCTCGGTGCAAGTTTCATTTCCGTCCGTGCGGATGACACCCCGGTTCAGGCCGCCGCGCGCGCGGCTTTGGAACAAAAGATGAGTGAAATAGGTACGAACCAAACCCCGCCGCCCCCGGTTGTGGTCACTCCTGCCGGCGCCGCAAAGGTGCCACCAAGCCAGCCCGCAACCAAAACTGTCCCCGCCAAGGCAACAACTCCGGCAGCCAGCGTCGCCACACCCGCCACCACCGCTCCGGCGGCTGTGATTCCGGCGGTCGCGGCCCCGGTTGTGGCCGAACCGCAAACTGCGCCGGCAGAGACCGCACCGGCGACGCCGGCGCCAGCGACAAATGCGCCCTCGACCCCGGCAGCGGCACCCGCAACACCCGAATCAACCCCGGTGCCCGCTGCGACTGAATCGTCAAGTCCACCGGCAGAAACGACTCCGACAACACCTGCTCCCGCCGAGGCCGTCCCCGCCACCCCGGCGCCGGCCGAAACCAAGCCAGCACCAACGATGACTCCGGTCGAACCGGCGGCAGCAGCAACAACCACTACCACTTCGGAAACCAACGCCGCCCCGGCGGCTTCCGAAACCACGCCTGCGGCGCCCGTGACGACGATGCCGGCAGAGGTTGCACCCGCAACTCCGCCACCAACCGAAACCAAGCCGGCTCCTCCTGCAATCACGCCCGCCGCGGCCATCGTTCCTCAAAGTCCCGCGCCGCCCACCATGACAAAAGTCAAACCCGGCGTGATGAGCGCAACGAACCAGATCAATGCAATTTATACAGGAAAAGAACTGGGCTTGAAGCCAATTGAATCGCCGCTCCTGCCGGTTTCCTCAGCCCAACAGGCGCAATTGCAAGCCTTGCTCGCAAAATACAAGGCCAACCAGATCTCGCCGGAGGAATATTACAAACAGCGCGCGGAAGTCCTGGCCCAGCCATAAAACTGCGATTCCATCCGCCCGCCGGATGCGCGCGTCCGGCGGGTTTTTTATGGCAAACCTTGACCCCGAAGGCCTTCGGGGTTGAACTTTAATCCCTGGGCCCTAAACTTGAGGTGTTATGCATGATTTTCGCTATGTCGGCAACCGGCTGTTTTGCGAAGGCGTCGCCGTCGAGTCGCTCGCGCGCAAGTTTGGCACGCCACTCTACGTTTATTCGCAGCGCACGCTGACTGATCATTTCCAAAAACTGGACCGGGAGCTGGCGCCGTTGGACCATCTAGTTTGTTTCGCCATGAAGGCGAATTCCAACCTTTCGGTCATGCGCACGCTGGCCAACCTCGGCAGCGGCTTTGACATCGTCAGCGGCGGTGAATTGCAGCGGGTCATCGCGGCGGGTGGCGACCCGTGCCGGTGCGTTTTCGCCGGCGTGGGGAAAACCGAGGCGGAAATTGAATTCGCTTTGCATTGGGGAGTTTATTCATTCAACGTGGAAAGCGAGCCGGAATTGCTGCGCATCAACCGCGTTGCCGCGCGGCTGAAAAAAATCGCGCCCATCGCCGTGCGCGTGAATCCGGGCGTGGACGCATACACGCACGCGAAAATCACGACCGGCACCTATGAAAACAAATTTGGCATTCAATTCGAGCAGGTCGAAGGCGTTTATGCCCGCGCGCGCAAACTGAAAAATCTGCGGCTGCGCGGCCTGCAAATGCACATCGGCTCGCAAATCACGGAAACGACCCCGTTTGAACAGGCGGTGCGTAAAGTCCTGCCGCTTTTGAAACGGTTGCAGGAAAAATACCCGTTGGAATTTTTCAGCATCGGCGGCGGTCTCGGCATTGTCTATAAACCCGCGCTCGCCAGCGGCGCGGCCGCCTGGTGGAAAACTTCCGCGGCGAAAAACATTTTGACCCCGCAAAAATACGCCGGGCGGCTGGTCCCGCTGCTCCAACCGCTCAACTTGAAAATTGTCATTGAGCCGGGACGTTTTATCGCCGGCAATGCGGGCATTCTGGTCACACGCGTCGAATATGTGAAACGCACGGGCAAAAAGAATTTTGTCATCGTGGACGCCGCGATGAACGACTTGATTCGTCCGGCATTTTACAACGCCTACCACGAAATCGCGCCGGTCGCCCGCAAAGGCAGCGCCATGATGAAAGTGGACGTCGTCGGCGGCGTCTGCGAATCAGGCGATTATTTCTGCAAGGACCGTCCGCTGCCGAAAGTCGGCGAGGGCGATTACCTTGCGCTTTTGAGCGCGGGCGCCTATGGATTTGTGATGGCGTCGAATTACAACACCCGGCCCCGGGCCGCTGAAATTCTGGTGAACGGCCGCCGTGCCGCCGTGGCGCGCGAACGCCAGCCCATGAAAGAAATTTGGTCGGGAGAGAAAGTTGTGGCATGGTTGAAGTAGAACCGTGAACAACGAATATTCCATCGCGGCGCACTGGCCGGGCGGGTTTGATGAAGCCGGCCTGCGGCAGTGGGCGGAGAATTTGCGCGCGCAACTCCTCGCGCCGCAGGTTTCCCTCGGCCTGGTTTTCATGTCGCCGAAATTTTTCCCGTTCGCCCGGCAGACGCTGGAAATTTTGCGCGTTCACGCCCGGATTCCGTTGCTCGCGGGCTGTTCGAGCACCGGACTGATTGCCGGCATGCAGGAAATTGAAGACGCGACCGGACTGGTGCTCGCGCTTTACTCGCTGCCCGGCGCGGAGTTGAAGGATTTTCGTTTCACGCAGAAACAGGTCGAGGAGGCCAACGGCCCCGGCTACTGGCACTTGGAGGCCGGCGTTGACCCGGCGCACACAAACGGCTGGCTCGTTTTCATTGACCCGTTCCACCTCGACGCGGAAAACTGGATTCGTTCGTGGAACGAGGCGTATGCGCCGCTGCCGGCGCTCGGCGGCTTGGCGAGCGGCGTTTCCAGCCAGCAATTGACCCAGGTTTATCTGAATGGTGAGGTGTTTGAGGAGGGCGGCGTGGCGATTTCCGTCGGCGGCGACGTGCAACTGGCTGGCGTCATTTCGCAGGGCTGCACCCCCATCGGCGAAACGTGGACGCTGACGCGCGTGGAAAAAAATCTCATCCATCACATCGGCAACCGGCCGGCCTATGCAGTGCTTGCCGAAACGTTCCAGAAACTGGAACCCGAGGAACAACGCAAGGCGCAGGGCAACCTGTTCATCGGCCTGGTCGTCAATGAATACCTCGAGGATTTCCATCGCGGCGATTTTCTGGTGCGCAACCTCATCGGCGGCGACCCGCAGTCCGGCGTGCTGGCCGTCGGCACGTTGCCGCGCGCGGGGCAAACCATGCAGTTCCAGCGGCGCGACGCCGTCGCGGCGACCGAGGACATGAACGAACTGCTCGCGCGCGCGAAAAAACAAATCGGGGGCGCACCGATTTACGGCGGCTGTCTCTGCTGTTGCAACGGCCGCGGGAAGCACTTGTTTGGCCGCGCGAATCACGATGTCGAACTCGTGCAGGAACGGCTCGGTCCGCTCGGACTTTCGGGATTTTTCTGCAACGGTGAAATTGGGCCGGTCGGCAAAAAAAACTTTCTCCACGGCTACACCGCGTCGCTTGCGCTGTTTGTGAAAAAACAACCGTAACCCGGTCGAAACCTTGCGGTTGGCCGCAATTCGCCATTGCTTTTGCCCGCTGGCACGTCATCCTCCAAACGGAATGCCTCCAGAGGAACCATCATCCGAGACGAATCGCCCCGCGCAACCCCGGGAACCGGGCGGCGGACGCCGACGCGGACATCGCGGCGGACGCGGACGGCGGCGTCCCGCGCCATCCGTTCCAGTTGCGGAGCAACCAGCACAGGCGGAATCACTGGCGCCGCAAGTCGCACCAGCCATCAGCCCGCCCGAACTCCCGGCACGACCCGCGCCGCCGAGGCAAAAAATTCAACCCGCTGTTCCCGCGGCGCGTACCGCCAGGCCGGACGGTTCCGCCATCAGCCAGGCGGTGGGCGAAGTGATGCAAATCGTCGAATCTCTAAGTGAGGCGCTCAATCAAATGGAAGAAGTTTTGGAACTGGTCGAACTCGCCGAACGCCAGAAACTCACCGACGAACGTGAGGTTGAATCACTGCGCCGTTTGCTGCGCCAGTTGCAGCAGCCACGAGGCGGCAGGGGAGAGCGACGCGAACACGATGTCTGAAATGAGTGTCTGGCGCTGAGACAAACCATGAGGCCGTCCGTTGATGGCGGAGAAGCGTTCGAGTTGGGACAACTCGCACTCCGGCTTTCAACCGAAAATCCAAATTAAGGCACTGCCCGTTTTTGACGTTACTGGCAAGCGGTGCTAAAATTATTTATGCGTTTTCAACGTTTCGGAGGGGGTGCCAGCCTCATGACCGTTTTTGTCCTGGCATTTTCAAACTTCAATTTCCAGTCCTGCCTTCCAAAAATGTACCGGCTGAAAATGGCGCTGGCGGTCGGTGTCCTCATGGTCCTGGCCGGGGCAATCCAGGCACAAACCCTTACGGACCTGGGCGCCACCGCTCCGACTCCGGGAACGAATGACGTTGCCCAGTTGAGTGCTATGGGCAACCAAACCGCTCCCGACAATCTGAATTACTACACGGACAACCAGTCCGACCACGGCACCGGCGAACCGGGCCAGACATTCACCACGGGAACCAACTCAACGGGATACGTGCTGACCTCCCTGGCCATCAAGACCGGCGGGCTGGGGTCATCCACTTACAGCGGCATCGGCACGGCCCAGCCCTATTACCTCCACATCTATTCCTTGTCCGGTGCCACGGCCACTCGGTTGCAAACTTACACCTCGGCCAATTTCACCTTCAGCGACGGCGACTGGCTGAAATGGAGCGGTTTGTCCGTGCCTATGGCAGCCAAAACGAATTATGCCTGGTCCTTCGGAAAGGCGAGTTCAACCACCGGTTGGGAACCATTGGCCGTCGCCACCAACAATTATTACGCGGGAGGCGAGATTGGACTTGTTCCCACTGCCGGCGGAACGATTACCTTTGGCGGCAGTCATGGCTTTGACGCGGTTTTCGATGTGGGATTGGTTTTGGCAACCCAGCCAGGCGTCAACCAACTCACCGTGTCACCGACAAACAATGTGTATGCCGGGACGGAAGTGACCTTCACAGCCAGCACGTCGGGCGCGCAGCCACTTTACTTTCAATGGCAGTTCAACAATGGCGGCGGGTTCACCAATGTGGCCGGAGCCAACACCAACACGCTGGTGCTGACCACGGCGATCACCAATACCGGTTCGTATCAACTGGTGGTGACCAACAGTTATGGCGCGGCAACCAGCGCTCCGGTCACCCTGACCGTGACTGCGACAACCATCAACCAACTTACCGTGTCGCCGATGAACGATGTGTTCGTCGGGACGCCGGTGACCTTCACCGCCAGCGTGTCAGGCGCGCCGCCCCTTCACTTTCAATGGCAGTTCAGCAACGGCGGCGGATACACCAACATCTCCGGGGCCAACACCAACACGCTGACGTTCAACGCAGCGGTCACCAATACCGGTTCGTATGAACTGGTGGTGACCAACATTTATGGCGCGGTGACCAGCGCTCCGGTCGCGCTTTCGGTGACGCGCGACACGAATCCACCGGTGGTTTTGAGCGGCTTCAACATCGGCACCACGAACGTGGAAGTGGACTTTTCCAAGGTGCTCGAAGCGGCCAGCGCCACGAATCTGGCGAATTATGTTTTCACCAATGGCCTGGCCATCACTGCCGCGTCCCTGACCCCCAACAACCTGTCGGTCATCCTCACCACTGCGCCGTTGGTCTATGGCAGCAACTACACGCTCATCATCAATGGCATCCGTGATCAGGCGATTCCGCCCAATACAATTGCCACCAACACACCGGTCAGTTTCACCGCCTCTCCCCGCCAACGGGTCTTGATTGATTCCGCCTGGCGCTTTCAGTTGGGCGATCCGGGGGATGTGACGACCAACGTGACGGTGTATCCCGAGATCGGCGATCTGACCAAGCTACAAGACCCTACCGCAGAAGTCACGTTGGAGGCCACGCGGCCCGATCCCGTGGCGACTCATGCGGGAGAGAATGTCTCGTATGCGCAGACCAACTACAACGACAGTGGCTGGCGCCAGCTCGATCTGCCGCACGATTGGGTGGTGGAGTTGCCGTTCGACCAATCTGGAGCCAAGGATCACGGTTACAAATCCGGAATCGCCGGATCAACCAGTCTGAACACCATCGCCTGGTATCGGCGAACATTCACTTTGCCATCCGCCGACGCCGGCAAGACGATGTGGCTCGAGTTTGACGGGATTTATCGCAACGCGCTGATCTGGCTCAACGGCCGGTGCATCGGGCGGGACGTCAGCGGATACGCCCCCATAGGTTTTGATGTGACGACCAATGTCATTGCCGGCGGGACCAATGTGCTGGTGGTGCGGGTGGATGCCAGCCGGTTTGAGGGCTGGTTTTATGAAGGGGCCGGCATTTACCGGCATGTCTGGCTGGCGACGGAGAATCCCGTTCACGTCGCCGAATGGGGAACTTATGTGGCCACCACTTCGCTGGTGGGGTCCAATGCCACCATTACCGTGCAAACGACGGTGACCAACCAGGGCAGCACCGCAACGGTTAATGGCACCCTGACTTCGACCATTCTTGATGCCAATAGCAATGCGGTTACCCTGGTTACTTCGAACCTCACTCTTTCCGCCGGCCAGGGATTGGTTGTGACGCAGACGCTGGCGGTGGCCAATGCCAATCTTTGGTCACTTCAAACGCCCTATCTTTACGAACTGGTTTCCACCGTCAGCAACGCCGCCGCCAAAGCGGATGTTTACAACACCACCTTTGGCGTGCGAATGGTAAGCTTTGATCCAACCAACGGCGTTTTCATCAACGGACAGCACGTGTGGATCCAAGGCATGTGCAATCATCAGGACATGGCCGGCGTGGGATCGGCATTGCCCGACCGGCTGCAATACTTCCGAATCGAAAGGCTGAAAGAAATGGGCGTGAACGCCTACCGCACGTCGCATAACACCCCCACGGCAGAACTGCTGGATGCCTGTGACCGGCTGGGCATGTTGGTGCTGGACGAAACACGACGCATGGGTTCGGACCCGGAATCATTAGGCCAACTCCAACGCATGGTTCTCCGTGACCGCAATCATCCCAGCGTATTTTGCTGGTCGCTGTGCAATGAAGAATGGACCATGCAGGGCAGTTCCTCCGGGCCGGGCGTCATCCAGGCGATGCAGAACCTGGTGCATTCATTGGATACCACGCGACTATGCACCGCAGCCATCAATGGCTCATTATCGGGGGTTACCTTTGCATACGTCCTGGACGTGAAGGGTCTCAACTACAACATTCCGGACAACCTGGACTCCTACCACCCCGGCAACCCCAACTCGCCCATCATTGGCACGGAAGTGGGAAGCACGGTCACGACGCGCGGCATCTATACCAATGACACCAGTGCTGGTTATTGTGCGTCTTACGACATCCAGAACTCTTGGGTCGGCTGGGGCGAACCGGCAGAAACCTGGTGGCAAATCTATTACGCCCGTCCGTGGGCTTCCGGCGGATTCAATTGGACGGGATTCGATTATCGCGGCGAGCCCACGCCGTACAACTGGCCATGTATCAGTTCACATTTCGGCATCATGGACACCTGCGGTTTCCCGAAGGACTTGTTCTACTATTATCAGGCCAACTGGACGCTCAAACCTGTCTTGCACCTTTTCCCGCACTGGAACTGGACCCCGGGACAACAGATCAGCGTCTGGGCCTATGGCAATTGCCAGACGGTTGCCTTGTTCACCAACGGCGTCAGTTTGGGACAGCAAACGCTCAATGTTCAGGGTCATGTTGAATGGGACAATGTGCCTTACACATCAGGAACGCTCCAGGCCATTGGCTACAACAATGGTGTGGCCGTCATCACCAATACCGTGGCAACCGCCGGAACGCCGGTGGCCATTGCGCTCTGGCCGGATCGCAGCACCATCCTGGCCGACGGCCGCGATGTGTCCGTGGTAACCGTGGCCGCCCTGGATTCCCTGGGCCGCGTAGTGCCGACGGCAACCAACAACATCAGCTTTTCCATCACCGGCGGCACCATCCTTGGAGTCGGCAACGGCAATCCCAGCTCTCACGAAGCCGACAAGGCAAGCCAGCGACAGGTTTTCAATGGTCTGGCCGAGGTCATTATCCAGTGCGCCAGCCAGCCCGGTTCCATCACCCTGACGGCGACTTCAACGGGTTTGACCTCAACCAATATCACCATCACCAAAGCAGCCATCCTGCCGTCGCCCCCCGCTCCCACCGGAGTGTTGGCCGTCGGAGGGAACGCACAGGTGACAGTCACTTGGGACATTGTCCCGGGCGCGACTACCTACAACCTGTGGCGGTCCACGACCAGCGGCAGTTCCTACACGCTCATTGCCGGGAACATCGGGGGCGTCAATTTGGGTTACACCGACAACAACGTCACCAACCTGACCACGTATTATTATGTGGTCACGGCCAATGGAAACGGCGTCAGTCTTAATTCGGCGCAAGTCAGCGCCACCCCGGCAGCCATTGTCACCGGCTTGACGGCGACCACCACCAGCGGCCAGATTGTGTTGAATTGGAACGGCTCGCCCGGCGCCAATTACAACGTGAAGCGTTCCCTTGTAACCGGTGGACCTTACACCACCATCGCGACATCCATCGCCACCACCAATTACACCGACTCCAGCGCGGCAACCTGCCAGACGTATTTTTATGTGGTCACCGTCACCAATGCCGGCAATGAAAGCCTCCCCTCGGCTGAAGTCAGCGCCGCCTTGCCGGGCTTGCTGCCAACACAATTCACCAGTGCGGACGTTGGTGGCCCCGGTTTGGCCGGCAGCGCTTCGTTCTGCGGCGGGCAATTCGCCGTCTCCGGGTCCGGAGCCGACATCTGGAACACCGCCGACGCGTTTCAGTTTGTTTATGTTTATGTTCCGATCAGCACCAACTGCGACATCCGCGCCCGGGTCGTGAACATTTCCTATACCGATCCGTGGGCCAAAGCCGGCGTGATGATTCGCGAATCGCTGGCGGCCGGTTCCTGCAATGCGTATATGGCCATTTCCTATACGAACGGCGCAACATTCCAGTATCGGTCCGCCACCGGCGGCTCCAGCGCAAACACCGCCGTGACCGGCATTGGTGCGCCGTACTGGGTGCGCGTGACGCGCACGAACAATACCTTCCAAGCCTACCGCTCTTCCGATGGGACCACCTGGAATGCAGTCGGGTCCGCCACCACGATTTCGATGGCCGGCACCGGCGCTTACATCGGTCTGGCCGTCACCGCGCACAACAACTCGTTGCTGAACACGTCGTTCTTTGACAACGTCAGCGCCAGTTTCCTGCCCACCAACATCGCGCCGGCGCTTGCGCCGATCGCCAACCAGACGGTCAATGTGGGCCAGACCGTGGCCATCACCGCCAATGCTTCTGACACAAACTACCCGCCGCGAACGCTGATTTACAGCCAGCTCATCGGACCGGCCGGCGCCACGCTTACCAAACTGAACAACACCAATGCCGCCTTCAGTTGGCGACCGCAGGTGACCGATGCCAGCACGATCAACCCGGTCACGCTGAAGGTGACGGACAGCACCTCACCCAGCCTGAGCGCCACGCAGAGCTTCACGATCACGGTCAATCCTCTGGCGGTGCCGGCGGTGCCGTCGGCCGGCTGGAGTAATGGCCAATTCACACTGCGCGTGACGAACAGCATCATTGGACCCGACTACGCCGTGCAGGCGTCCTCGAACCTGGTGAACTGGAACACACTCTTCATTACCAACTCGCCGCCGACGAACTCGTTCCAGTGGACGGACACCAATGCGTTGCTGTTGCCCATGCAATTTTATCGCATCAAAATCGGCCCACCGCTGCCGTAAGCATGAGGCGGCTTGTTGAGTCAGGCCGCAAATGGACACGTATTATTACATCGACCAGATCATGAGACCAAAGTGAATGGAAAAATGGCTGACACTCCAATGTTCAGTGGAATGTCGCCGTTGACTGCCGGTTTCGCTGCTTTTAACCTGGCCCGGCTCGCTCTGGCAGCAGCGGGTTTGGCGTCGAACCGAACAGCTGGTTCAGCGCGGAGATAATCCCCGAGGCCGCCTTTCGAGAGCAGGGTGGCGGACAGTTTGAATTGATCCTGCCGTTTCTTCCCAGCTTCAAACGTGAACGGTTATGCTTGATTCCCTTGCGCGGGCAAAGATAATCTTCCCCCCGATCACCATGAATTTACCACATCATTCCGCCAAATTGTTTCTCATCATCTCAGTCATTTGCGTTTATACCGGATTCCGTGCAACGCCATTAAATGCCGCTGACGCCAGCCTTTCGCAGTTGGAACAGCGCGTGACCCGCATCGAAGCGCTCCAGCCGTCCACAGCATCACCCGTTAACACCGGCGACAATGCGTGGGTGCTGGTCAGTTCCGCGCTGGTGCTGATGATGACAGCGCCGGGGTTGATCTTGTTTTACGGCGGGCTGGTACGCAGCAAGAATGTCCTCGCCACCATGATGCACAGCCTGATCCTCATGGCGCTGGTGTCGGCGCTCTGGATGGTGTTCGGCTACAGCCTGGCGTTCGCGCCGGGCAATGGATTTGTCGGCGATCCGCGCACGTATTTCATGTTGCGCGGTGTGGGCGGCGCGCCGAATCCGGATTACGCGGGCACGGTGCCGCAGCAATCCTTCATGTTATTTCAAATGATGTTTGCCATCATTACGCCCGCGCTCATCAGCGGCGCGGTGGCGGAACGGATCAAGTTCAAGGCTTACGTGCTGTTCGTGCTGCTCTGGATCACGGTCGTGTATTTTCCGCTCTGCCACATGGTTTGGGGCAAGGGCGGCTATTTCAACTGGGCGCTGGGCGGCCGGGTGCCGGTGCTCGACTTCGCCGGCGGCACGGTGGTGCATATCAGTTCCGGTGTATCAGCGCTCGTTTGCGCGCTGGTGTTGGGCAAACGCACGGGCTATCCGGTGGAACCGATGCTGCCCCATAATGTGGTGCTGAGCCTCATCGGGGCGGGACTGCTTTGGGTGGGCTGGTTCGGCTTCAACGCCGGCAGCGCGCTCAACGCAGGCACGCTCGCCACCAGCGCGTTTGCCGCGACGCATTTTTCAGCGGCGGCGGCGGCATTGAGCTGGGCGGCGGCGGAGTGGTTTCACAAGGGCCGGCCGAGCGTGCTGGGCGCGGCGTCGGGCATGGTCGCCGGACTGGCCACCATCACGCCGGCGTCGGGATTCGTCACGGTGCCCGCGGCGTTTGGCATCGGGCTGGTGGCCGGAGTGGTTTGTTATCTGGCCGTGACGAAATTGAAGGCGAAATTTAATTACGACGATTCACTGGACGTGTTCGGGGTGCATGGCGTCGGCAGCACGATTGGCATGTTAATGCTCGGCTTTCTGGCCAGCGCGACGGTGAACCCGGCGATTGCGTCCACCTTCCATGCCAATGGCGTTGCGGTTTCGCTGGCGGGCGGCACCAGCCAGATTGTCAACCAGGTTGCCGCCGTAATTTTCACGGTGCTCTTTGCGGGCGTGGCCACATTCATCCTGCTCAAGATTGTCAATGCGCTGGTGGGCTTGCGCGTGGATGTCGAAGACGAAGACGCTGGACTGGACCTCACGCAGCACGGCGAGCGCGCTTATACTGACTAACCAACGGAACACTTATGAAGAAGATCGAAGCCATCATCAAACCGTTCAAATTGAACGAAGTCAAAACCGCCCTGAACGAAATCGGCATCCAGGGCATGACCGTTTCCGAAGTGAAAGGTTTCGGGCGCCAGAAAGGCCACACGGAAATTTATCGCGGCAGCGAATACACCGTGGATTTTCTGCCGAAGATCAAAATCGAAACCGTGCTCCCGGATACACTGGTGAAGCAGGCCGTGCAAGCCATCATCGCTGCGGCCAAGACCGGCAAGATCGGCGACGGCAAGGTGTTTGTTTCGACCATTGACGACGCCTACCGCATTCGCACCGAGGAACAGGGAGACACGGCGGTGTGAAATTTGTGACGAGTGACCGGTGACGAGTGGCGCGAATCCCGGCCCGTCAGTTGTTGTCCTTCAACATTTCCCTCACCTTCGCCGCGCCGCTGGTCGGCGGCTGGCACGATTGGCCGGTGCAGAGATAAACCATCGCTTCATTTTTTGCCGGCAGGCTGCGCGCAAACTCCTCAACCGCGCCGGCATTCCCCAAAACAATTTTGTCCGGCTGATAAACCGAATGCACGGCGCACAACAGCTCGCGCGCTTTCGGGGAGGTTGGCTCACCGGCAATGACGACGCGGCGGGGTTCTTCCAGCGAAAAATCCAATGCGTGCAGCATGAACGGCATGGCCTGCGGGAAATGTTGCAGGCGATGCGCGAACAGCCGCAGGGTCGCTTCGGCCGGTTTCTTGAAATCCTCGCGGCCGGTGATGGCGGCCAGCTTCAGCAGCGCGAAGGTAGCGACGGAATTACTGGACGGTTCCGCACCGTCGTAATCATCCTTCACACGCAGGATGAGGCCTTTCGCGTCAGCAGCGCTCTGCCAGAAACCGCCGTTCTCCGCGTCGTAAAAATTCGCGATCATTGCCTCCGCGAGTTCAATTGCGAAATCCAGATGCTCCGGTTCCAGCGTGGCTTCATAAAGTTCAATGACGCCGGACAGCAGCAACGCGTAGCCTTCGAGAAGCTGAACATTGTCTCGTTCGCCATCGCGCCAGCGGTGGTGGAGCGTCTTTGTTTTCCCGTCCCAAAGTTTCCCCTGAATGAACGTCAGATTTTTCTCCGCCGCCGCGAGATATTGCTCATCGCCGAGGACGGCATAAGCCCGGGCCATCGCGCCCAGCATCAGCCCGTTCCAGGAAGCGAGAATTTTGTCGTCAAGATGCGGCCGGACGCGCCGGCTTCTCGCCGCAAGCATTTTCCTTTTGGCGGAGGCGAGCGGCGCGGAATCGTCCATTGTCGTAGCGGCGTCTCGGCAGAGCGCCGCTGATCCTTTGCTCGAAAGTTGGCGGCGCTCTGCCGATACGCCGCTACGTCCGTGGGCGGGAGGAAGTGGATGGACCACACTCAAAACATTTTGTCCGTTCAGCGGCTGGGGATGGCTGTGGTCAACGAAGTTGCCTTCCCTGGTGATTCCGAAATAGCGTGCC
>Ga0265323_10000462_pt1 | contig 23018 bp, 39 predicted proteins | sample 41225metaG_FD_193580 | JGI IMG/M metagenome (GOLD analysis project Ga0265323, IMG submission 193580) | Rhizosphere microbial communities from Carex aquatilis grown in University of Washington, Seatle, WA, United States - 4-12-25 metaG | ecosystem: Host-associated > Plants > Roots > Rhizosphere...
GCTGACGAGGCTGGATGCGCCGGTGGCCCAGACCGTGGACGCCAGCGGCTGCGCGGCGCTGACGAGGCTGGATGCGCCGGTGGCCCAGGCCGTGTACGCCAGAGGCTGCGCGGCGCTGACGAGGCTGGATGCGCCGGTGGCCCAGGCCGTGTACGCCAGAGGCTGCGCGGCGCTGACGAGGCTGGGAACCAAAAAGACAGCGAGGATCATCCGATGATCGGCCGAATCTCTCGCTGGTGGTGCCGGCATACACATCGCAGGAAGTCTTGGCCTTCGCACGGCCGCTATCATTGCTTCGCCTGCGGCAGAACGTACTACGTTCCGTGGGAAGAAGGGGAACGGGCACGGAAGGCGGACCTGGCGATTACGGATCTCCGGGAGGCTGAAGCATGAGCGTGGCGATCCCAGTAGTAACCGAAGCGACTCCAGCACCGACCGAAGGCTCCGACGTGCTGTCCAGGCTCGAAATGCTGTGCAGTGAGTACCGCAAGCACGCGGAGAAGTGGCGCAACACGGCAGAGGCCCGGCGGCAGGCGCTCGATAGCACGGAGTTGGCGCGCGGACGGGCCGAGCTGGCGCGCGGGAAGGCCGAGGCGTGGGCGAGATTCTGGAAGAGGGCGTGCCTGGTGACGCTGGCCTGGGGCATAGCGGCGACCGTGGTGGCGTGGCTGCGATGACGCTAGAGCAAGAAGCGATCTTCCAAGCGGAGCGCAGAACTGGCATCGGCGGATCCGACGTGCACCACGTCTTGTCGCTTGAGCCCTATGGCTGCGCGCGTCTGCTCTGGTTCCAGAAGCGCGGCTACCCGCCGGATTACGACACCAACGCCCAGGACTTCTTCGACCGCGGGCATGCGCTTGAGCCGATCGTAGCAGAGAAGTACGCCGCCAAAACTGGCCGGAAACTGACGGTGAGGCAGGAGTCTATCCGCCACCCAGAGCACCCGGAACTACTGGTACACGTGGACCGCCTGATCCAACACCCTCCCGGCGTCCTGGAGATCAAGACGGCGAACCGGGAGATATTCTTCCGCGCGAAGCGCGAGGGGTTGCCACAGGGCTACATCTGCCAGTTGCAGTACGCGATGTACGTCACCGGATGCTCGATGGGCGCCTACGCCGTTTTGTGGCCCGACGGCTGGAAGATGCTGACGTTCGACGTGCAGGCCGACGCTGACCTCCAATCGATGATCGCGCTGGAGTGCATCTCGTTCTGGGAGCGGTTCGTCCAGGGCAACGAGGAGCCGGAGCGGCTGGAAGCCAAAGACAAACGCTGCGCCCGCTGCCAGTACCGGACGTCATGCCAGGGCAAGGCCATGCTCGAGGTCGCGGGGCAGGAAGAGGGCGACGTGGCATTCGATGCTTCCTTGGTGGACCTGGTATCGGAGTTCATCGAGCTTCGCGACATCGCGGCCGAGGCGGACGCCATGAAGGAAGCGGCGGGCGAGGCGCTCAAGTCGGCGCTGGGCGAACGGACGGCGGTGGAAACCGATGGTGCCCGCATTTACTTTCGCCCGCAGACTTCCATGCGGTTCGACACCAAGGGATTCGAGAAGAAGTTCCCGGAGTTGGCGCTGGAGTGGCGGAAGCCCAGCGTTAGCCGGCCGCTTCGGGTGTTTGCCACATGAAACAAATAACAACCCCACGAAGAGAAAGGGCGTTGGCGGAGGAAAGACCCAATGGCGGCAGTCATGGGGAACGCTCAGTGAAATCCCAGCCAAGCAGCCAACCTGTGGGTACCCAGGGAAGCCGACGAGGAGAGACTGGCTATGCCGAGGAACGAAACGTGAAATCCCTTCCGGCTTCCCACACCGTTAATGACGCAGGAGGACTATGAGCACGCAACAAATTCGCCCGCAGCCGAACGTGCTGTACGGGCTGACGCATGACGCGCTGACCGGAGCGGAGATCATCCGGGTTCCTCGGACGGTGAAGGTGGGGATAGGTCGACCGGCGGGACCCGACATCTTCGTCTTTATCAACATGGCCGGGAAGTGGTCGGTCGAGACCGGCCTCAGGGACCAGGACGGGAAGCGCCAGGCAAAGATCGTTCGGTTCGACAAGCGCGAGGCGGCGGTGACGTACTACAGGGAGCAGCGCAAAACCGTCCAGGAACTGCGCTACCCCATGAAGCTGGCTTACTTCACCTTCTCGAAGCCGATGGGCGACGGCAGCCTCGATCCGGACTGGGACGCGATCGAACGGCACGGCGCGCTGCCTACCGAGATCGACATCGTGTTCATGGACAACGAGCCCCTGCGCGCCGCCTACGAGATGTGGGCGGCCAGCGGGATCCAGTGCCGAGGCGACGGCATCAATGCCGAGCGCATCCTGTCAATGGCCACGGACGATCAGAAGGAGCTGGTGGAGGAGGCCAAGGGATTGGGCAGCAAGTTCTTCACGATCCACGAGGGATGCTGCCTGCGGGGATGCCCGTACGCGCAGCCCACGGAGGTCCGGAAGCGGGAAGTATCTCCGCTGTGCAAGCCGCACGCCAGTCTCAGCTTCCAACTCATCAACGACATCCGGCTGGGAGCTCAGGCCCGGTTTGACACCACATCGGCGAAGTCCATCGCGCAACTGCACTCATCGCTCCTTGTGCTCCGCTCGTTCACGGGCGGCGGATCGGCGGAGCGGGGGTTCGTCTCAGGGATCCCGCTGCGCCTCTTCTTGCGGCCGTGGAAGACGAACCACAACGGCCAGACGGGCAAAGCCTACGCGGTGAGCATCGAGGTTCGTGCGGAGAGCATCGAGGCACTGCGGCGGAAGATCATTGCGGCGGGCGCGGACTTCCGCCAGGCGCTTCAACTCGGGGAGCCGGCCAAGCAGATCGCGGCGCCGGTCACCACGGAGGAGATGCCAGAGGAGGTTTCCGGCGCAGAGGGCAGCTCCACTGTGGCCGAGTTCTATCCCGAGGCACACCAAGCGGAGCAGTCCGACCAGGAGATGGACGAGCCGCCGGAAGAGGGCGGAGAGCCGGATGCCGAAGGAGAGCAAGCAACCGAGTCGACGGAGTTGGCCAAGGTGGCTGAGGCTACCGACAAGGTCAAGGACGACCTGAAGGCGAAACTTCAGGGCCGGAGGACCAGGCAGGCCGCCCAACCAGTAGCGGAGCCACCGGCGCCTCCTGCGACACCTGCTCCTTCTGTACCGACTGCGCCTCCTGCAGCCCCAGCCGCGCCGCCATTCACTGGCGACCCCGTGGAGGATCTGTTCTGATGGCACTCCAGGTAAGCAAGATCGTCATCGACTCCCGGATGGGAGTGGAGCACAGGGAAATCGACTGCGGGAAGGTCACCCGCGTCAAGGGTGACAACGGGACCGGAAAGACCACCATTATCCGCGCCATTATGTCCATGCTGAACGGCGGGCGCGATCCGAAAGCTATCCGGAAGGGGGCGAAATCCTCAGAGGTATCCATGACACTCGGGACCGGAGAAACCTTCATCCAAGTTGAGACGGAAAAAGGCGTCTACCTCTATGCGTTGGACTCCACTGGACGCAGGATCCCGGCGCGCCGAGCAGACTTGCAGTCCAAGCTGGACTCCTTTGCAGTCAACGCCGCGGCATTCGAAGCAGCGAAGCCAGATGAGAGGCTGAGGCTGTTTCTTGCGGCCATGCCGCTGACGGTCACCGAGGAGCAGTTGTCGGAGGCCTGCGGAGACTGCACTGTGATTCCCCCTGGTTCGGCTGCTGGCCATGCGCTGGAGGTCATCGACGCGACCTACACGCGGCTGGAGGATATACGGCGCCAGGTAAACTCCGACCGGCGCTCCAAGCAAGGGCACTTCGAGCAGTTGGAGAAGACGCTCCCGCCCGATGGGGCGGCCAAGTTACACGAGCGGCGGGCTGAGGTTCGACTGGAGAAGGAGTCTCTGGAGCGGATCATCCGGGAGGCCAACGAGAAGTGCAGAGCTACCAGCGCGGCCGAAGCGCAGTGGCTTGCGGTGGAGTGCGAACAAACGGTGGCTGGCGCTGTGGAAGCAGCGAATAGCCTCATCCGAGACCTAGAATCCCAAATCGCAGAGCACAAGTCCAATCTAAAGTCGGTGCGCTCCGGCTACGAGAAGGACAGGGATGAACGGATTGCTGAGGCCTCAAGAAAGGCCGATGAGGAGTTGGAGGAAACCCTTCAGGGGACTGGTGAGAAACGCATCGCCCTGGCCTCCGAAGAAGCCACGCTTGACGCCCAGATCGCAGAGCACCAGCGGGCCTCTGGCACCAGGGACCTCCTGGCCAGGCTGCAGCCGGAGATTGAGACACTGGGGCGCAAGAGCGAGGCGCATACCGCAGCGCTGGATCGGCTGATTGGACTGCGGCGCTCACTCACGGACAAGTTGCCGCTTCCCGGGCTGGAGCCGAGGGATGGGGATCTCTACTACAAGGGTGTGGACTGGGACCACCTCAACACGGCTACATGGGTGACCCTTTTCGTCGGACTCTGCCTGCTGCGCGCGCCGAAGGGCGGCGGGTTCATCGTGCTGGATAATGTCGAGTGCTTGGGGGCCGCTAAGCAGGCCGGCCTCGAGACCTACTGCAAGGAGAAGGGCATTCAGGTCATCTATGCGGCGGTCGCCGAAGGTCCGCTGCGCATCGAGGTGGATTAGGTGCGAACGAAGGGGGCAGTATGACTTACCGCCTCAAGAGCATCGAGGTAGAAGCGCTGCGGATACCATCCCCCGTCACGCTGGATGGATCAGCACTCGCTGAGGGAACGTGGCTCGTATCTCTCGATGGCGAACTCGCCAGCCTCACGGATGAGGATTTTCGTCGGAAGTTCGAGCCGGTTCCGCTGAACAGTCAGCAAGAGGTGGCGTGCGTGGAGCCGGCCGTGCCAGCCAAAAGGAAATACGCCAAGCGCAAAAAGATCTCGAATCCGGTGGCCGAGGTGATCCACCGAGACGCGGAGGACCCGCGCCTCACGATCGCGGACCGACTCGAAAAGATCCTGCGGGCAGGGCCGGCCAGCTTGGACACGATATTCACGGCACTGAGCGCGGAAGTGGGCACGGTCACCAGGGAATCCACGTATCAGGTGCTCTGGGCGAACCGTGTGAAGCGCGGATGGTTGTTCGATCGAGACCGAGGTCTCTGGCGGTTTGTCAGCGGGAAGGCTGTTTCGGCCTGATGGAAAAGCGCGTGCCCATGCCGGATGACGTTCTCGCCAGGCTGCCGGAGCTGCAGAGGGAATACGCCGCGCTGCCCGTAGAAGAGCGGGAGCGAATCCGGCTGGCGGCGCTGCGATCGCAGCGGTACCTGATGCACGAGTGGTCTAGGAGTAACGGAAAATGAACGCAGAGAAAGACGGGTGCTACGAGCGCATCCAGGAGTTGGCGGTGATGGTCGAAAGACTGGAGGAGGAGCGGGACGCATTCAGGGATGCTCTCCGCGAAGCCTGGCTGCGAATCGACGACATCTCGGCCGATGTGCGGCGCCTGACGATAGAGCGCGACGGGTTGCTGGCGGAACTCGGAAAGCGGCCGGCGATGAGGAAGGCATGACACTCCAGGAGATCGTTACTGCGCACCTGAAGTCCAACGGCTTCGACGGCTTGTACTATCCCGGAGTTTGCGCCTGTAAACTTCCGGACCTGATGCCGTGCGACGAACCTCAGACCGGCTGCCAGGCCGGGCACCTCATACCGTGCGACCCGGAGACCTGCGAGGTAGGTGGCGAGCAGGGTGGGTGCGAGTGGCACATCGGGGAGAAGTCATGAACCTCTCCCAAGGCATCTACTGGGACCAGAGCTGGTCGCCAATTCGGGGCTGCTCGCACGCCTCGCCGGGCTGCGACCACTGTTGGGCAGAGCGGATGGCGGCTAGGTTTTCGGATTGCTGGACGTGCGAGAACAAGCGGATCGACCAGCACCAGACCTGTAGCGGAGGGCCGAAGCATCACCCGGCGCCCTTCCATAACTTCGCCACTTCCGCCGGCTGGACCGGCCGCGTCGAACTGATCGAGAGCGAACTGCTCAAGCCACTGCACTGGAAGAAGCCCCGGGTTGTCGCGCTCAACTGGATGGGGGACCTGTTCCACGAGAGCCTGCCGGAATCTGACATCCTCTCGGTTCTGCAGACCATCGGGAAGTGTCCGCGCCATTGGTTCATTATTCTCACGAAACGAGCACAGCGGATGCGCGAGATTCTATCGCGCCGTCGCTGGCGCAACCTTGGCCACAGCCCCGCGATGGACGGCGATCACTACGTCTCGCTCCTTCCTGGCGAACACCGGGAGTCGGATTCCAGCTTCCTCCCCAACGTCATCCTTGGCGTCTCAGTGGAGGACCGACAGCGGGCCGACGAGCGGATACCCGGCCTGCTCCAGACCCCGGCAGCCTGCCGGATGGTGTCGGTCGAGCCGATGCTGGGGGCGATCGAAGGGATCGAACTTGGCCGTGGATACTTGACGGGGCAGGCGCACGATAACGCGCCGTACAACGGCAAGCATCTCGACTGGGTGGTATGCGGCGGCGAGAGCGGGCCGGGAGCCCGTCCAATGCATCCCGACTGGGTACGCGGACTCCGTGACCAGTGCTGGACGGCGAGCGTGCCGTTTTTTTGGAAGGGCTGGGGCGAATTCTCCCCAGTTGGCTTATTGTCTGCCCATCAGGAGATAGTATGCGGAGCCGATGGCTGGCACGCACCAGTGGGAGACGTGGGGGCTCTGTCGATACACCACATGGCGCGGCACAACAGCGAGATGGAATGCCCGCCGCTTCAGAACATGTATCGCATCGGCAAGAAAGCCGCCGGCCGCCTGCTCGACGGCCGTACCTGGGACGAACTCCCGGAGGTGCTGCGATGATTACCGACCTGATCCCAGCAGAGGTGGTAGGCCGGATCGGCGTGAGCCTTTCGACGCTGGCCACCTGGCGCAGCTCAGGCGCGGGGCCGCCGTACCGGAAGATCGGGCGCAAAGTGACGTACCCCGAGGCAGAGTTACAGGCGTGGATGGACAGGCAGATTGCGCAGATCCTGGCGGAGTTGCGCGCACCAGCGCCTACCACCCGAAGCCGAAAACGAAGGCGGCGAAGCGCCGCAAGCGGAGGCGGCAACGTGCCGCAAAGATAACGTGAACTGGAAAGAGACAGACAAGCGGAAAGTCGAGCAAGAGCCGTGCCATTGCATCCGTTGTGGTGATTGCGACGGTAATGGGCGGGAGGCAACCCCTGACGACTGGCAAGACTCGGAGCCTTGCGATGCCTGCGGCGGTTCGGGCATCGTCGAAATATGCGACCGATGCCACTTGTTGATAGAGATGGACCATGAGGAAGAAGCGAGGGGCTCATGTATATAATTGGGAATTATATACATGACTACAGCGGGGCTTGAGTGAGTGCCTACTACAACGAAATCGACGCAAAGAAAGCCGCATGGCTGCGCGAATTGATAACGCGGGGCCTGATAGCCCCTGGAGACGTGGATGAGCGATCAATTGTCGATGTTCGACCCGATGACCTCCGAGGGTACACCCAATGCCATTTCTTTTCCGGCATTGGAATCTGGTCCTACGCCCTGCGACTCGCAGGCTGGCCCGACGACCGCGAAGTCTGGACGGGATCGTGCCCCTGCCAGCCATTCAGCGCAGCCGGTAAGGGCGAAGCGTTCAACGACGAAAGGCATCTTTGGCCAGAGTTTTTTCGGCTCATCGCGGCACGAAGACCTCTCGTTTGCTTTGGCGAGCAGGTTGCGTCCATTGACGGACTCGCTTGGCTCGACGCTGTTCAGTCTGACCTGGATGACGCGGATTACACCTGCGGGGCGGTCGATCTGTGCGCTGCGGGCGTCGGAGCCCCTCATCGAAGGCAGCGTCTTTATTGGGTGGCCCACCCCAACGACAGAGGGCCACAAGAGCGACGGGCCGAAGGTAGCAGAGCGGATGGCTTCGGGCGATTGGAGGACGTGCGACCAGAGGCTCCGGAACTTGGCGAATCTGGCCGGCTGGCCGACAACCCGAGCGGAGGACGCCGAATCGAGCGGGATGCGGCATTCGCGGGGCGTAGCGGACACGATGACGGCGGTGGCGTCATTGGCTGGCTGGAAGACGCCCTGCGTTCCGAACGGCGGCCGGATATCGGGCAATCCAACGGACATCGGCAAGCACCAGGACGGGACGAAAGCGCAGATCGGGCTGGAGAACGAAGCGAAGTTGAGTGGCTGGCCCACGCCGATGGTTCAGGACGAGAACCAATCCAGGAACCTGAGTCCAGAAGCGGCGGCGAGGGAGATCGATCGCAAGGGTGGCTCGACGATTCTAGCAACGGCGGTAACTCTGGCTCAGTTCGTGGACCCGTCAATGGATTCTGGAGGGACGCCGATTGGGTTCTTACTCGGCCCCAACGGGTGGGAGATCGTCCCGGCCTCCGGCCAGTTGAACGCGGCGCATTCCCGCTGGCTCATGGGACTTCCTCCAGAGTGGGACGACTGCGGGGTTACGGCGATGGGATTGTCGCGCAAGCGGCAAAAGCATTCATAGAGGAGTATCTGAATGAAATCAAATGAGCACTGTAGTCAAGTATATAATTCCCTTCCAATGCCTGATTTAGCCGAAATCCGCGCCCGCCTGGAAGCCTGCCCAATACCGGAGGGAGCAACTACCGATTGGGATGGAACGAGGCATTTAGAGATCTACAACCCAAATAAACCGCCTGGTACATGGTGGTGGCTCGACCTAGACGACTGGGTGTTTCTGTCGAACATGAAGGGTAAACTCGACCCCCAGGTAGAGTCCCGTTGCGGCGCCGTCCTGGACTACGCCTGCGCCTACCGCGGCGACGTGGCGGCACTGCTGGCGGAGATCGACCGGCTCACCCGCCAGCTCTCCGAGATCGAGCAGCAGGCCGCGCGGGCCACGGATCGGGCGATCAAGGCCGAGCGCGAGTTGGGCGGTGGGCCCCATGCCTAGCCGACTGAACTCTCCCGAGCCTCCGCCCGTCCCCAATGACCGTCCTGCCGTTTGGGATCTGGTGATGGCCGACATGCGGGAGCGTGATCTGGCCGGCCACGTGAAATATGGTACCCGGTTGCAGCCCCACAATGGCCGGGATTCCCTAGTGGATGCCTACCAGGAGGCCCTAGACCTGTGTGTGTACATGCGCCAGGCGATTTACGAGAGGGACGGGCGATGATCCGCCTCTCCCCCTCCACCGCGCACCGGCTCATCCCCGCGAACCGCTGGACGCTGGCTCTGACGTGGCTCCGCATCCGCGTTCGGCGCGCCGAGCAGTTGAAGCTCAGGCTGGAAGGCGGCCGGAAATGAGCCTGGCATTAGACAAGCGCGGCCGGTCGACCGAGGAGCCTTACCGGCCCGCCCGGCCGCAGTTGACCGGCATCGGGAACTTCCCCAGGAACCTCGATAATCCGTTCAACTGCCGGGTGTGCCAGCAAGACAAGGTTGGCATCAGAGGCCAGCGCATCTGCAATAGCCAAGCCTGCCGCAAGGAGTGGAAGCGGAGGTTATCGGCGAAGTCCGAGGCCAGGCGAAAGGCACGGGGATGAGCGGGATCACGCTGCGGCCGTTCCAGGAGAGGGCAGTGGAGGGCATCCGCGCCAGGCTGCGCGAAGGTGCCCGCCGCGTCCTGCTGGTGGCGCCGACCGGGGCCGGCAAAGGCACCGTGGCGACCCACATCATTCAGAGCGCCGGATCGCGCGGCAAGAGTGTCCTGTTTCTCGTCAACCGCCGCGAGCTCGTCAAAGACCTCAGCCGGCGGCTGGACAAGCTGGGGCTGGACCACGGGATCGTCATGGGAAACCACCCGCGGCGCAAGCCCTGGCTGAACGTCCACGTCGCCTCGATCGACACGCTGCACCGCCGCGAGACCCTACCTCCGGCGGATCTCATGTTCCTGGATGAGGCGCACTTCTCCCTCAGCCCGATCTGGCTTAAAGTTCTGGACCGCTACACGGGCGTACCGCTCATCGGCATGACGGCCACCCCGATCAGGCTCGACGGCCGCGGGCTGGGGCACGTATTCCAGGCCATCGTGGAGTGCCCCAGCGTGGCGGAACTGACCGGCATGGGCTACCTGGTCCCGACGCGAGTGTTCGCCCCAACGGCGCCGGACGTATCCTCGGTTCACACCACAGGCGGGGACTTCAACAAGAAGGAATTGTCTGCCGCGATGGACCGATCCACACTGACCGGCGACATCGTGCAGCACTGGCTGAAGCTGGCGCGCGGGCGGCCAACCGTGGTATTCGCCGTGGACGTTCAGCACTCACAGCACATCGCAGAGCAGTTTCGCGCTGCTGGCGTGAAGGTGCAACACGCCGACGCCGACACTCCAGACGACGTTAGGGACCGACTCTGGGAAGATCTGGCGGCCTACCGCACAGAGGTCGTGTGCAGCGTGGGAATCGTCTCCTACGGCTGGGATTGTCCCCCCTGCAGTTGCGGCGTCCTGGCGCGTCCAACGCAGAGCTTGGCCCTCTTCCTACAGCAGTGCGGACGCATTTTGAGGCCGGCGCCAGGCAAGGGTGACGCCCTGATCTTGGACCATGCCGGGAATACCCTCCGGCATGGTTTCGTGGATGAACCGCGCATCTGGTCCCTGGACGACTCGGAGATCAAGGCCCGAGGTAAGTCGAAGGACGATCCCGGCCTGGCCGTGAGGATGTGCAAGAAGTGCTGGTTTGCGTTCTCCTCCCGATTGTCCGCCTGCCCAGAGTGCGGATGGCAGTACGCCGGGCCGGTCCGCGACATACGAAACAAGGACGGCGAGCTCCAGGAGATCAAGCCGGAGCGCTGGTACCATTGCGAGGCCTGCCGGCACAAGGGCAGGCTTCCAGACGGCGCCACGCTGGCGGGCTACGCCTGCCCGCGGTGTCAAACCGGGCCGCTGGTAGCACTGGCGAGCAAGTATGACACGCCGGACCAGGAGCGGCGGCTTCAGAAGCTTCGGGAGTGGCAGCGCGAGGCTGAAGAGAAGGGCTACAAGCGCGGGTACGCGCAGGTGACTTTCAAGCGACTGTACGGCATTTGGCCACGCAAGGAGTGGCTACAGGAGCCGGCGGGGAAACGGGATCTGGAGCCAGGTAGCTGCACATGCTTCCTGGGCCACCCGCCTTGCTCGTTTTGCGAGAGTCACGACACTGATGCAGTCGAGGAGGTTACAGCGTGAAGGCAGACGACAGGAAGGTAATCATTAGGGGGCAGGTGTTCCGATACGATGACAAGTCTCCGTTCCAACCGTCCGGAAGGTCGATCCAAGGAGCGATTGAATACGACCCCAGGGAAAACCAGATCAGGTGCCACGAGTGCGGAAAGTGGTTTTCTGCGGTAGGAAGCCACCTGCGGAGCCATAGGATCGATCCGAATGCGTACAAGGCCACGCACGGATTAAACAAAGGCACCTCCCTTTGCTCGCCTAGTTTAAGCTCTGTCCATAGGGACATTTCTATCAGGATGGGCACGGGTAAACACCTCTCACCCAAACCGTTCGCTAAAGGGCATCGTGCATCCTGGATCAAAGGCAAACCCCAGTGGGAACTTAGGAATTTACGTAACAGGTGCGTGCTGCAATTGAAGTCCAAGATATTAAAGATCGCTGCTGAGCTAAGCCGGGCACCCACGCAGAAGGTACTTTCGAGCAATGGAATATCGGCCAATAGCGTTGCTGCGAAGATGGGAATACCCACCTCTCAGCTAATGCAATCTTTAGGGTTGGAGCCTAACCGTGGGGGATTTACGCGAAACTCCGACGCGACTGAAAAATACACAAAAGTTGTCCTGATAGAACTGCTTATGGACTTCTGGGCGCTAAACAAACGGCTTCCCGTGAACCGTGAGCATAGGTCTGGGTCTTTACCGACCCGGCATACCTACCGTAGATACTTCGGCTCCATGCGCGATGCTTACGAGGCTGCCGGGTTGTTGAAAGTATCACAATGACCGCACCCCCACGGAGGAATTTTAGATGATAGGACCTGGAACCACTGTTCGTTCAATCGTCTTCTTTGGAGCAGCCACCGTAGGGGAAGCACCCGATTACGCGCAGAGTTCTGTCTTAGCTCCTCAGCCCCTCGTCGAAGACCCACCCGAACCGACCAGCGAGCGGGAGCTGGTCCCAAGGCAACCCGGCAGACCACGGCACAACCCGCAGTGCGATCACGATTACCCCGGAGGCTCTCTGGTCCGCTGGGGGAAGACGCCTTCGGGCGAGCAACGCTACCACTGCAAATTCTGCAACCGGATACTGCTGCGCCACCAGCTAGGAGACCCGGACTGATGACCGCCAACGACCTCACCCGCGCCATCTTACTGGAGATCCCGAAGCGGTTCCCGGCCCGCGCGTGGCGCCGCAATGTCGGCGGCGGATATCCGGCCCAGGTGGTCCACCAGACGCTGGGGCTGCTGGAATCCGGCCGCGTGGCTGACGCGATCGCGCTGCTCCGCCGCACCCGCGTGGTTCACTTCGGCCTGGCCGGCGAGCCTGATATTGACGGGATTCTCCAGGTGCCCGGCGGCCACGGGCTGCGGTTGACGGTGGAGGTCAAGGTGGGCGCGGACCGCGTCCGGGAGGACCAGGCCAACTACGGCGCCATGATCGAGCGGTTTGGCGGGGTCTTTCTGGTGGCGCGGAGCGTGGATGAGGCGATGGCGGAGATTGGGCGGAGGGTGAAGTGAAGCTGACGTTCGGTAAGTACAAAGGCGAGGAGCTGCACGAGGTTCCGATCTCCTACCTAATGTGGCTGGAGGAGCAGGATTGGGTCCGGCCGGACCTACGTAAGGACCTTCAGTATGAGATCGCGCGGCGGACTGGCGATGTCTCATCGCTCGGGAGAGTGGTCAAGTGAGCGCAAGGCTTCGGGCACCATTCCCGTGGTTCGGCGGAAAGTCTCGCGTGGCCGGCATCGTCTGGGACCGATTCGGGGACGTGCGGAACTACGTCGAGCCATTCGCCGGCAGCCTTGCGGTGCTCCTTGGAAGGCCCACGCAAGCAAAGATCGAGACTGTAAACGATCTGGACTGCTGGATTGCGAACTTCTGGCGCGCGTTGCAGGCAGACCCTGAGGCGCTGGCGCATCACGCCGATTGGCCGGTGAACGAAGCGGACCTGCACGCTCGTCATCTGTGGCTGGTGAAGCAAACCGAGTTCCGCGAGCGCATGAAGACAGACGCCACCTACTTCGACGCGAAGATCGCCGGCTGGTGGGTCTGGGGAATCTCGCAATGGATCGGTAGCGGATGGTGCGCGTCTCGAGGATCTACACTTCAGAAAAAACTCGGGAGTGCAGATGGAACTCCGTATCGCGTAAGACCGAACCTGCGGCAGGGGCAGGGAGTCCAATCGCTCATCACGCTAGGTCGCGGCGCCGCTGGAAAAAGCAGTCCCAGGGGCGTCCACCGCAACGTCAGCGCCGCAATTCGTCCAGCTTTTAACCAAACCTCTGGCCTCGGGTCCCGAGCCCCGGACAAGCGCCCCTACCGCTCGATGCCGCACATCGCCGGCCGGGAGTGGGGTATCCGATCGGAGGCAGGCATGGAAGCGCGGGAAGGCGGCATCTACGACTGGTTCGATATGCTGGCCGCCCGCCTTCGGCGTGTCCGAGTCTGCTGCGGAGACTGGAAGCGCATCCTCGGGCCCGCGCCCACAACCTGCATCGGCGTCACTGGGGTCTTCCTCGACCCGCCCTATTCCATCGAGGACCGAACCGAAGTTTACGGCGAGGAATCTCGTGACGTGGCGCATTCGGTCAGGGAGTGGGCGCTCGCCAACGGCGACAACCCAGAGCTCAGGATCGCGCTCTGCGGGTACGAAGGCGAGCATCAGATGCCCGATTCCTGGGAGTGCGTTGCTTGGAAGGCCAACGGGGGATTCGCCAACCAGAAGCGCGCAGGCACGCGGGGACAAGTGAACTCGCACCGCGAGAGAATCTGGTTCAGCCCGGCGTGCTTGCGACAAGCACGACTATTCAGCGAGGCATCCGCTTGACCTCCTCCGCCGCAGTCTCCCGGGTCCGCGACGCCGTCAACATCGTGGACGTCATCCAGCCCTACGTGCGGCTGCGCAGATCCGGGGCCGCCTTCATGGGGCTGTGCCCGTTCCACAAGGACAACAACGCCAGCTTCAGCGTCAGCCCAGAGAAGGGCCTATTCCATTGTCACGGCTGCCAGGCCGCCGGCGACGTGTTCAGCTTCCTGCAGCGGATCGAGGGCGTGACCTTCCCCCAGGCGCTGAAGCAATTGTCGGAGCAGACTGGGATCTCGCTCGATGCCACGCCGCGGGTGCTTGACCGAAAGCAGCGACTCCGCACGGAGCAGGAAGCGCTCGATTCCGTGTGGTACTGGGGCTACGTGCGCCGCCGGCTGGTCAAGTTGGAGTCGCAAGCGCTGTGGCTGGAGAGCCAGGCGTTGAGCCGCTGCACCCCCGAAAGCGCGCCGGAGACCGCATGGCTGTTTTTCCGATTCATGGAAGCCTTATGGACCGCCAACGCCCATGACTTGGCGCTGATCGACCGCGCGGCTCCGGCCGCACTTTGGAATGCCTACAGGGAGCTGCCACTCAGCACGCGCCGCGCAGCCCACAAGGACCGGCTGGCTGATGAGCAGGACGTCGCGGGCGTCATCCAAGACCTGAATACCGTGCTGATGGCCTACGCCGCAAAGGAGTCCGCCGCTTGAGAGAAGACCATCGAGCAGCCCAGGTAGTGCGCATCGCGCTGGATCAGGCCAATGAGGAGACCGCTGCAAAGATGGTTCCGCCGCCGCCGGCAACGGAGGGGCATACCTACCGGTTCCCGCGCGAGAAAGGGGATTTGCTGGAGCCCAACGACCTGGCGCGATTGGTCACGAAGGACAACCTGCTCGTTTCGGATTCCTCCGGCAGCATTTTCCGGTACAACGGTCGGTACCTGGAAAAGATCACCGATGGAGAGTTGAAGCAGTTGGCCATGACCTACGACGTGCACAAATTCACAAGCCAGCGGCGCCGCGGCGAGGTGATGGCCTACATCCGGGACGTGAGCTACCTTGCGGAGATCCCTTGGCGGCAGTTAGCCGCATCCGAAGTTCCGTGCTTGAACGGCGTCGTGGACGTTCACACCTGCGGGGTGCGCCCACACCGATACGCTGACTTCCTGGAGACCGTCGTTCCCTGGCCATACGACCCAAAGGAGAGGTGTCCGACCTGGCTGTCGGCTCTACAGGTTTGGTTCGCCGGGCCAGAGTGCGAAGGAAAAACGGATGCCCTTCAGGAGTTCATGGGGTACTGCCTGCTGCCGCACGCGCGCTTCAAGAAAGCCCTCTTCTTGCACGGCGAATCCGACACCGGGAAGAGCCAGGTTCCGCTCATCTTGAAGGAACTCGTCGGCATGTCCAACGCCTGCACTATCTCAACAGAAGAGATGGCGGACCCCAGGAAGAGGGAAGATCTAGTCGGGAAGATGGTTAATTTACTGACGGAGTTACCGGCTGAAGCGATGATAGCCGACTCCGGATTCAAGCAACTGGTCAGCACGGGAGATCCCATCGCCATCGATCCTAAGTTCCAGCACAGGTTCACTTATACGCCATTCTGCAAGCATGTGGTGGTGTGCAATAACCTTCCCGATGTGTCCGACCGAAGCCATGCAACATTCAACCGCCTGCTGCTGATCGAGTTCAACAACGTCATCCCCAAAGCCCGCCAAGACAAGCACCTAATGGACAAGCTCATCTCGGAGTTGCCCGGCATCCTGGCCTGGTGCGTGGAGGGAGCCGACCGACTGATCCGCAGCAACGGCGAATTCACACACATCGAGGAGTCGGCCCGCGCCGTCGGAGAGTACCGCGAGAGCGAGAACCCGATGGTGGATTGGCTGCGCGAGAGGACGGACGAGTCCGAGGAAGGGACCATCCCCATGCAACAGATCCGCGAGAAGTTCATTGGCTGGTCGGGGACTCGTTACGGCCCAAAGCAAATAGCCCGGATGCTCAAGTCCGCCGGAGTCGTGATAAAGGTGCAGCGGGTGCATGGGCGAGCCGTGCGCTGCGCCGTGGGGCGCTCCCTCAGCACTCCGCTATCGTTGTGAACTACCTGCGGTCAGGAACGCAGACCCAGGTCCAGGCGCAGTTTTGTCCGTCCTTGTCGCACACGCAGCGGGCTACCAGGTCCCGGCAGCCGAGTGGAACGAGAGGTTTCAACGGAGTCAATCCGCAGCCGGCGGCGTGACCTGCCGTCGTAGAAAGCATGGCGGCGGCCAACAGCAGCGCGGCAATCGCAAAGATCTTCATGGGGTTCCCTCTCCTGGCAGCGTAGCACGTCCCGGCCCCGAATCTATCCCGAGCTGGTCACACGCCGGGTGTTCCAGGTCTACGTCCGATCCAACGTACCGCTCAGTCACAGCTACCGAAGAGTGGCCAAGAGCCTGTTGGATCTTGCGCAAGTCGGCGCCTCCGCGCAGCGCCAGTTTCGCCCAAGTGCGCCGGAGGTCGTGCGGCGCCAGGCCAACAAACCCCAGCCTCTCGGCGTACTGCCGGACGATCCACCAGATACCGCTGCTGCTGATCGACCCGCCAACCTGGCCAGCCTTGTCGAAGCCCCTCACCACATGCCCGCTGGTGATCCCTGCCGCTTGCGCCCAGCGATCTACGTCATCCCGCACCCACGCCGGCGCGGGGACAATCTGCACGCGCCCGTGCTTGCGCCGTAGGTCCACGATGCAGGCGTGCCCGTCGCGCTCCTGGATCTGCTCCAATTGCAAGGCTACCGCCTCCGACCGTCGCAGGCCGCAGCCGACCAGCAGGCTGAGCAGCGCCCGGTCGCGCAGGCCCGACAAGCTGGCCAGGTCAGGCTCCTTTAGGAGCTGGCCGGCCTGTTGGCGCGTGAGCCAGTTGCCCGCGCGCGCTCCGCGGTGCGGCAGTCCGCGGATGCCGCGCACGCTGGCTTCGGTGCTCTCCGGGATCATCCCGCCGGAACCTGCCTCCTCGGCCAGCTTGCGGAGAGCGGACAGCGCCAAGTTGATGGAAGCGCGCCCCAGGCCAATCGCCTCCATGTGCACGCGGTAGGCGTTAACTGTGGCGCGCCCGAATGGGCCGGGCTCTGTGGCCTGGTGCCACACCAGGAACTTTCGCAGCGCCGATCCGTAGGCGCGCTTGGTGTGCGGGCTGCTGACCGCGTCCGTCACGATGGGAATGAGCGCGGAAAGATCGGGCCGCGGGATCAGGGACGTGCTCATGATCGCGCCTTGGCCTTTCGCGCCTGCATCTTCTCGCGCCTCCGGTCGTCCGCCAGTGCACGCGCCGCCACCATGTACGCCGCGCCGTAGTCCAGCGTCAGCCGGCGGCGCCTCCCCTTTTGTCTCAGAGTAAGATACCCCGGAAAAATTTCAATGATGATCGGCAGCAGCTTCCCGCCGTCCCTGATGCTCGCCGCCGTCTCCCGTCGCACGGATTTCTGTAGGATCGTCATGGGGTCTCTTATCCGATCTGCTTATTGAGGGCGGCCAGCAGCGCCGCTAGAAAGTCGCGCACATTGTGCCAACTGGAGTCGTCGGCCTGCTGCTTGGTGGCCTCCCGCAACTGCACGGAGTCCAGGACCAAATATGCGCCGTTGCGGATCTGCTCATTGGTGTATCGGATGCGGTGCCCTGGAGCGTTGCCGTCCCATCCAGCCGGATCGGCTCCGGCGAGCAACTCAGAGACATCGCTGGCCGCCTGTTGGGCGTCGTCGTAGTTGTGGACATACCGGCGGCACTGTACCGTTATGCCGCCGCCGTCGTCAAAGACCACTTCGAGGCTCGGGTGCCTCATGCTGCCGGCTGCCTTGTCGTTTCTCATCTCTCTCATCCTCCCGGGCTCAACCCGCCCGCCAGGAGCGCCGACACTCGTCGACGCCCTAAGCGCGGGAGTCAGGCGGCCGCCTTGGGTGCCTTCCCCGTGCAGTCTGCGCCGCTGTGCCCGCAGATGAAGCACTCCCCGGCGCCGACGTGCTCGTGCTCATGCTGGATGATCCGGCAGCCGCCGCCCCGCGCGTCATCTTTGCCCCAATGCGCCCACCAGGTGGGCTCGCCTGCAAACCTGTCACCGTCCGCCGAGACCCCCACGCTAACGACTGCTCGCCGTTCGGAGTCGATCAGCCCGGTTAGGATTCTCACCGAACCGCCCGGGAACTCGACAATCACCTCACGCGGAGAATCGCTCCGCTTGCTGAAACCTACCTGTACCCGCTTCGCGTTCACGGTTGCACCTCCACGGTCACTATCGGCTGCCGGATGTCGCGGATTGCCTGGAATGCGGCCGCCCACGTCTGATGCCCCTGGAACTCTCCCACGGTTTCAACGCTGCCGTCCGGTTCGGCTCGCCGCACGGTGTACAGCCGCGGTTCGTTGCTGTCCGGCCGCTTCTCGGAGCTGATGAAATACTGCCCGCCGATCAGCTCGGACTCGAACCGCGTCCCGAAGAATCGCATGGTGGCCGGCTCAAACCAGCAGCCGCCGCGCTTCTCGTTCTCCCGCTTCACGTCTCCCAGGTTGCGGAAGGCGAACGCTGAGGAAGCGGTTACCGGGTGCTCCTCGCTCCAGCGCCGCGCCAGCGCCCGGACGTACATTTCGAGGACGCTGGCCGCCGCCTTCCGGTACTCTGTCGGCCAATACTGCCCGGTGGTATAGGAGAGGTGTGCCGGATCCGGCTTCTTCCCTGCCAGTGCATCAACCGTGTTGAGGTATTCCGGCTTCCACTCCAACCGCCCCGAGTACGCCGCCTTGAACGCCTCCATCAGCAGCCCGTAATCCTGCGTGCTGCTGCGCCTCGCCTCCGCCAGCGCCTTGAGTGCCCGCTTGCGGTCCTTGCCGATGTCACGAATCTCTGAGCGGTAAGCCCTCAGCCCGTCACGGCCGCCGCCGTAGTCTGCGAAATCCAACCCCGGACGCTGCCTGATCCAAGTGTTCAGCGCGTCGAAAACCTGCTCCACGTTAGGTGTGCTCTCCATTGTGTGTTCCTTCTCGAGCTTGGCCGCTCGCCGAGGAGCCGGAACCGTTCCGGCCCGACGGTCAGAGGCTAAGCGCGGGTTGATTCGATGAGGGCAAGCAACCGCGCCGCATTGCGGCCGAACATGCGATCATACGACGCGCGCTGCAGTTCGCGCCGCTCTTGTTCCAGTGCTTCCGGCCTGTGTTCGCGCATAGCAGCAATAACCGCCTTGGCGCGAGGATGGCCAACTTGGCTTTCCTTCAGCGTATCGTAGGCGCCTATGCTCCAGGAGAGCAGCTCGCCGTTCAACACCGGGAAAGGATTCCCGTGATACATCATAATCGTGTTCGTCATGCCGCAACCTCCGCAGCCTTCGCCATCTCGCCGATAAACGGCAGCTCGCCCTCCATGATGGCGTCCCGCTCCGTGCGGCCCGTGAAGCGAACCTGCCAGGCGCCCAGCGTGGCGCCGTCCTCTGCGCGCTTCCCGAACTGGAGCTCCTCGGCGCCCGTGAGCGCGATAACCAGGACCGCCCTGTTCCGACAGGCTGCCAGCATTCCGCGCCGGCTGCGCCTCTGCGTGTAGGCGATCAGCCTACGCTGTTCACCCCGGACCGCGGCCAGTTCGTAATACGTCCCGCGGTTCTGGAGCCGCGCCAGTCTCTCAGTTCGCGTCATGCCCGCACCTCCGCGCCCTTGTTCTCCAGCCTGATGATTGCCAAGCTGATGCCGGCTTGCACCTGGCGCACGTCGTCGGATGCGCAGTAGGCCGGCGGTAAGCAGTTGGACCTGAGAGCGTACAGCGCGCTCATGTACCCTGCTTGCCACGCCCTGGCTTCCTTCGTCTTCCCGCTGATGTACGCGAAGTTCTCAACCAGTGTTTCGCTGATCGGCTTCCGGAACCCTTGGACTGTGCTGCTATGTTCGTTATCCATGCACTCATGATAACCGCAATTCATTATCAGCTTATGGGGTAAGCAGCAACTGATTGATAACACACCAAATAAAGGTTAAAATAGTTCTTGACATGGGGCTTGCATGACCCCGCAATATGCCGCTTTAAGAGGATGCTACAGTACCTCCGCGCGCCTTTTACGCTTCAATCCCTTTGTTTTGCAGGATTGCCAGCCAACCCCCTACGCATCTATAATGAGGCGTGGCCTTCAAGCTTCCCAATTCCACCCGCAAGCTGTTCTCGGCCGCCGGACGCCGCGGCGGTCGCGCCCGCGCCGCGGCCCTCACCCCCCAGCAGCGCAGCGACCAGGCCCGGCACGCTGCCCTTGCCCGCCACCAGCAGCCCACCAAGCCGGTCGCCGCGCCCCAGGAGCCCCGCTAATGTCCAACCCTGATGTTGCCAACCAACCCCGCTGCGCCTGCGGCGCCTTCCGCCACTCCGGACCCTGCAATATCCGCCAGCGGTACGATTCCCGCGCCGCCCGCGGGGCCAACCCTCCGGAAATCCTGGCCGATCTCGCTGCCATGCTCAACTCCGCCCCCTCAAGCGATCCTGTACAGCTGCCTGGACCATCTGATACCCCTCAACCTCCCCCCGTCCCCCGGGATTTGGTTACAATCTCCGAGGCCGTCGCTATCTCCAGGCTGTCCGACAAGGTCATCCGATCCCGCATCCGGCGCAAAGAGCTCGATACCTGGGGCCGGCCGGGCCGCTACCTCGTCTCCCTTGCCGATCTCCTACCCCGAAACTTTCCCAATCCAACCAAGAATCTGCCCCCAGTAATAAGGGATCTTTATGCAAAACGTGAATTGCATAAGGGAAGTACATAGCCTGCCATCTTCCTGAAGATCGAAAGAGCGGTACCGTTTGAGCATGCCCGTCCTGCCGGCCAACCCAACTCCCTCTACTGGAGTTCTACCGGCTACCTGATACCTACACAGCATAGGGAAGCAGCCCCAGCCGGCCACTGAGCCACTCGCGATAATGGTGATTATCAGCAGTGCATTGGCTTCAGGCGGGGGCTTTGGCTCCGGCGCTGATGGTTGGAGCGCAAGGTAGCAAGGAGGAGGGTAGGGGGGGGTCTTCTTCCGGCGGTCCCAACCCGAGGGTAGGGGCCGGGTCATCAAGTAGGGACTCCACCCTGTCAACGTCCGCTCCTACCCTTCGTTTCCGTAGAATTTTCAATAGTTTGGATGGTGTTTTTCTGGGTGGCGATCGGGTTCGCCAGGGCAGGAATTCTGTGACGTTTCACTTCGTCATTATGATGTGTAACGAGAATCGAAACGCCGCAAGTCTGTGATTCCATTATACTTATTCTACTTTATTACACTTCTACACTTCATAATGTATATATTAATGTAGTGTGTATAAGGGATAAGGATAATGAGTATCATTTATCCTTTACCCTTTACCCTAACGTGGGCGGTAGTATGAAAAATCACCCGAAACACGCATAGAATCGAAACATGACCTAAGAATCAATGGTTTGCGTAGAAAATGAAGTGCAACGAAGTGTTGCGAGTCGTAATGGAAGTGTTTCCGAACGGCCCTCGATGGACACTCCTTACCATCACAATTTACGAAAACACTTTACACTATTCTGTAGATTGGGTAAACTTAAGCCATGGATGAAAAGGTATTCCAACACCAAGAACCGCGACCCGAAGTAGAGGGAGAGGTCGTCAGAATTCGTCCCAGCTTTCGCTTCCGACGAAACTCTAGGAAGTCGAAATACCAACGGATTATCGATGATCTGGTGCAATTGAAACCCGGGGATGGGCTTCTGATTCCGCTGGATGTCTTCAAGCCCCATGCCGTCAGGCCAAGTTTGCAGATGCAGAAGCGCACGGGCCGTAGACTTCATGTCCAAAGTCGTCCCGAGGGTCTCGTTCTATGGCTAGACCCGCTTCCAGAGGACGCATCTGATCCGGCCTCCCGGCCGTCGGAAAGCTGAACCCTTCGACCGATATCGGCTCCGTCCGCTGGTCCTCCATCGGTTAGACCGCCATCTTGTCCCGCTGTAGAATCCCGTTGACAACCAACTTCCGGTGACTTAAGGTGTTGGTGAACGGGATGGTACCAGGCGTACCACCCATCCGGTCCTGGCGGAGGATTCCCAGGATTCATTCAGTCGTTTCCCTTTGGCGTTCCCCTATTCCATGGACACCTTGGCCTCCACTCACACCTTGGCCCGACGTGTAGCTGTACTTGACGCCTGCGGATCGCGGATTGTGTTCCACGCGCAGAGAGAGCAGGCACAGCGGATGATCTCCGCCGGGCTGGCTGTGCGCTCGCAGCATCGAGAGATCAGGCTCACCTGCCGGCCGGCAGCGGCGAAGGGGCAGAGCCTGCCGCAGTACCAGGATGGCGAGACGACGATGATGGCGCGCCACTATGCGCCTCTGGGGAGCTTCGTGAGATGGTGATGGGCCAGCGCCATGCCGACCGGAGCCGCGCCAAGACGCGGAGCGAGTCTGCCGCCCGACGCGAGCACGCCTTGTCGCAGCGCATATCCGGCGTAGAGCACGTCCGCGCCGGCCAGCCGCTGACGCCCCGCGGCGCCGCGCTGCTGGGTGTAGCGTGGCCGCAAGAGGCGAGCGCATGAAGTCACAGATTTTTCCTGCCGAGCCGCTCCTCCCGGCTCATCGCGGCCCGGGGTACTCGACGCCCCGGGCCGCCCGCCTTCCGCGCACTGGGATAGACCGGACAGGTGAGAGTTTCCCGAGTTGGTGCGCACGCCATTTTCAGTGGCGAGAAAATATCGGACTACCGGAAGGCGCATGAACGAACCTGACACGGACTTCCGGGAATCGGTCGTCAAAACCCTGGCCACGTTGATAGAACGCACCGAAGCCATACTCCGGCGCCTTGACCGCATCGACGAGTCGACGCGAGCGGTGGATCAGAAGATCAACTGCCTAGACATCGAGTTGACGGCACACCCCATCAACTGCTCGGTGCGCGGGACGGTGGAGCGACTGGAGCGCGAGCTCGCCAGCGGGAACCATCCTGGATCGAAGTCCACGCTCGACAGGCTCTCTGTGGTCGAGAGCGAACTCGCTAGCGGGAACCACCCGGGGTCGAAGGCTATGGCTGACAGAGTGTCTGCGGTTGAGCGCGCCGTTGATGACATGAGGGTCGGATCCGATGCGTCAGTCCGAACCAGCCGGCGATGGC
>Ga0265323_10000463_pt1 | contig 22976 bp, 13 predicted proteins | sample 41225metaG_FD_193580 | JGI IMG/M metagenome (GOLD analysis project Ga0265323, IMG submission 193580) | Rhizosphere microbial communities from Carex aquatilis grown in University of Washington, Seatle, WA, United States - 4-12-25 metaG | ecosystem: Host-associated > Plants > Roots > Rhizosphere...
TGGGAGGCGACGGATTCCTCAACGAGAGGCGTTCGAACGCCCTCTACAGCGCCAAGGGCGGCGCCGCCCGGATGAACACCCAGTACCGTCTTTCGCGGCGAACCACGGTGGGAGCGCAGTACTCCTACACGTATTACACCTTCACGGGCGTTTCCGGTAGCAGCAACATGCACAGCACAATCGGCACGTTCGCCACGCGGTTGTCGCGGTGGTGGGAGTTCACCGGAGACGCCGGCGTGGCTCGCGTGGAGAGCAGGTTCGATGAATTGGTGCCGCTGGACCCGGTGGTGGCCCGGCTCCTTGGCTACAGTGCCGGACTTCAGATCGTCTACAGCATAGAGTACGTTCCCACCTTCACCGGGCGGCTTTCCCGGACTTTCCGCAGGGGCGTCTTCTGGGTGAACGGCGGCCGTTCGGTGACACCGGGAAATGGTCTCTTCCTCACCAGCAAGATGATCAACGCGGGGCTCGGTTACAGCTATACCGGGTTGCGCCGCTGGAGCTTTTCCGCCCAGGCCACCTACGGACGCGGCAACTCCCTGGGCAATGTGGTGGGGACATATGGCGACATCAGCGGCGGAGTCAGCGTGAGCCGCCAGATTATGAGAAGCCTGCACCTGGTGGCGGGCGCCGATGTGCGGCGCTACCAGAGCCCCACGTACGTCCTGTATAACCGGACCGTTTACGACGCCCACATCGGCCTGGGCTTCGCGCCTGGCGCCATTCCGCTGCGCCTGTGGTAGCCGTCCAATGTGCCGGGAGCGCCCGTTGGTCTCTCTGAACGATTTCCAGCGCCGCTGGGACGACACCCGCGCAGACAGCCTGGCTGCGTTCGAGGATGTGGGCCGGAGCGGCTGGTACATCCTCGGCCGCGAGGTGGCCGCTTTCGAGGAAGCGCTGGCGGCGGTCTGGGGCACCGGCTGCGCCGTGGGAACGGCCAGCGGCCTGGACGCCATCGAGATTTCGCTCAAGGCCCTGGAATGCCGTCCCGGCGATAAGGTGCTGACCACGCCGCTCTCGGCTTTCGCTACCACCCTGGCGATTCTCAAACTGGGGGCGGAGCCCGTGTTCGTGGACACCGACGAATGGGGGTTGCTCGACCTCGACCTGTGCCGGACGGTGCTCCTGGCGCGGCCGGACATCCGCTTCCTCCTGCCCGTGCACCTCTACGGGCACGCTCTTGACATGGAGCGGCTCGGGGCCCTGCGCGACGCCTCCGGCTGCGTCCTCGTCGAGGACTGCGCGCAGTCTATCGGCGCCAGCCATAACGGCGTCCTGGCAGGTACGGCTGGCCGGATGGCGGCTACCAGCTTCTATCCCACCAAAAACCTGGGCGCCATGGGAGACGGCGGGGCGATTCTGACGGGCGACCCGGATCTGGCGCTGGCCGCGCGATCCCTGCGCGATTACGGGCGCGGCCCGGACGGCCGGAACGAACGGGTGGGATACAACAGCCGCCTGGACGAGCTTCAGGCCGCCCTGCTGCGGCGCGCCTGTCTGCCGCGCCTGGCCGGCTGGCGGGAGAAGCGCCGGCGCATCGCGGGGCGCTACGTCCAGGGGATTCGGCACCCCGCCCTGCGCGTGATGGGCGCTCCGCAGGGCTCGGATTCCTGCTGGCACCTGTTCCCCGTGCTGGTCGAGGGGAACCGGAAGGCCGGCTTCATGGCGTTCCTGAAGTCGCAAGGCATCGAGAGCGGGGAACACTATTCGCGCGCCATCCCGGACGAGCCGGTCATGGCCGGCGCCGGGTTCGAATCGGTTGGGCCGCTGGAAACCGCGCGGCGCATTGCGCGCAGCGAGGTGAGCCTCCCCATCCACCCCTATTTGACGGATGGCGAAATCGAGCGGGTGATCGAAGCCTGCAACGCCTGGAACGGGCTCACCCCAGGATGAGCGCCGCCGCCGCCGCGGCGTCCGCCACGGTGAAATCCGGCTGACAGTTCTGCCGGGCGCCGTAGCCGGTCAATACCAGGATGGTGCGCAGGCCGGCGCGCCGCCCGCATTCGATGTCGGAGCTCTTGTCGCCCACCAGCCAGGATCGCGCCAGGAGCAGCCCCAGGTCCCGCGCGGCTTCCAGCACCATCCCGGGCTCGGGCTTCCGCCGGGTGCTGCCCGTGCCGGGCGGGTCGGGACAGAAGTAGCAGGCGTCGATCAGGCCTTCGCCCGCCTGGCGGAGAAACTCGGCCTGGACAGCCCGGTACTGCGCCTCGGTGATCAATCCCCTGCCGATGCCGCTCTGGTTGCTGACGATCGCAATGGCGAAGCCGGCGGTTTTCAGTTTCCCGAGCGCCTCAGCCACTCCCGGGAATACGCTGACCAGGGCGGGATCCCCGCAGTAGTTCTCGTCCCGCATCAGCGTTCCGTCGCGATCGAAGAAGACCGCCGGCCGCCCGCTCATTGGTCCGCCAGGCTGGCCAGCAATTCCGCCAGGGTCACGGTCGCCGTTCCCAGCTTCCCCACCACGATGCCGCTGGCGCGGTTGGCCATCTCCGCCGCCTCCGCGGGGGTGGCGCCGGCGCACAGGGCCAGCGTCAGGACCGCGATGGCCGTATCGCCCGCGCCGGAGACGTCGAAAACGTCCTTCGCCCGAGTGGGCGTGTGATATGGCGCGCGGCCGTTCTCGAACAGCACCATGCCCTGGTCCCCCAGGGTGATCAGCACGCTCCCGGTTTGCCAGCGCTCCAGCAGGCGCCGGCCCGCCTCCAGCACGTCGCCGTCCGGCGGCATTCCGGCAGACAGGAACGCTTCGGCCCGGTTGGGTTTGATGGCGGTGGCCCCGCTCCACACCAGCGAGGTGTGAGGATGCGGGTCCACGGTCAGAACTTTGCCATGCTGCCCCGCGATGGCGCAGATGGCGTCGGCCAGCGCCTGCGTCAGGAACCCTTTGCCGTAATCGGCCACCACGATGCCGTCCAGGACGGGCATGCACCGCTTCAGATAGGCGATGGCCAACTCGGTCTGCTCCGGCGCGATGTTCGCCTTGCGTTCGCGGTCCACGCGCACCACCTGCTGGTGGCGCGCAATGACGCGGGTTTTGAGGGCGGTGGAGCGCGCGGCGTCGCGCTGCACGGCGCCGGTATCGATGCCGCCTTCGGCCAGCAGGCCGAGCAACCGGTCGCCGCCCGAATCCGCGCCGGCCAGGCCCATGAGCGCGGTCGAGGCCGAAAATTCGCGCACGTTCCGCGCCACATTGGCCGCGCCGCCGGGATAGTAGGTTTCGCTGACCACGTCCACCACCGGCACGGGGGCTTCCGGAGAGATGCGGGAAACCTGTCCCCACAGGAACTCGTCGAGCATCAGGTCGCCCACCACGAGGATGCGTTGCGCGGCGAACCGGCCGGCAATGTGGCTGAGACGAAGGCTATCCATGGCGCCGAACGCAATGATAGCAGGTGTGCGGCAGGCCGCCGTTCGACCCGCCGATGCGACAGGTCACCCGCCCATATGGGCTATTCGGGTCCCGTTAGCTTGAAAGTAGGCCTGATGGTGTCCGAAACTAGTAAGAATGGGCGTCAATATCGGTCTCGACATCGGGGCGATCAGTCTGAAGCTGGCGGCGCTTGGCCTGCCTTCGGACCGGCCCATCATGGAGGAGCTGTGCGCCACCCACCCGCAGTTCCGCATGCGGGAACTCGACGGCCGCCCGCTGGTGCTCTCCGAATACCGCCGCATCTCCGGCAGCCCCATCCAATCCACCTACGACCTGTTGCAGGAACTGTACGAAATCATACCTGAGGTCCGCGTGGAGGGGATGCGCGTCACCGGATCCGGCAGCCGCGCCATCGCCAAGGTGCTGGGGCTGTACTTCGAAAACGAGTTCAAGGCCATCGCGCGCATGATGGGAACCTTCTACCCGGCGGCGCGCACGGTGTTCGAGATCGGCGGCGAGAGTTCCAAGTACATCCGCCTGGAAGGTTCCAACATCGTGGACTACGACCGCTCGGGCGAGTGCGCCGCGGGCACCGGTTCGTTCCTCGACCAGCAGGCGCTGCGCATGCGTTACGCCGTCGAGGAGGTGGGCTCGATAGTTTGCCAGGCCACCTGTGCGGCGCGCATCGCCGGGCGCTGCTCTGTGTTCGCCAAGAGCGACATGATCCACGCCCAGCAGAAGGGCTACTCGCCCGCCGAGATTCTGCGCGGCCTGTGCGACGCAGTGGCGCGCAATTTCAAAAGCTCCATCGTCAAGGGCCGCCCGGTTGAGGCTCCCGTGGCCCTGATCGGCGCGGTGGCGCAGAACGCCGGCGTCACCGGGGCGCTGCGCGAGGCCTTCGGGCTGACCGCGGAAAGCCTGTTCGTCCCCGAGGAGTTCGCCTGGTGCGGCGCCATCGGCACCGCCATGCTGGAAGCTCAGGAGCGGCGCAAGCGCTCGATTCTGGAAATCCACCGCCTGGCGCAGCACGACGCGGGCGAGAAGCCCCAGGACACGCAGCCGCTCTCCACGCGGAACGTGGTCCAACTGCGCGACAAGGTGGGCGTGTACGTGCCGCCGCCGGGCAATGAGCCGATTCCGGCGTACCTGGGCCTGGACATCGGGTCGGTTTCCACCAACGTGGTGGCGATCGACGAGTCCGGCACGGTGATCCACGATGTCTACCTGCGCACTGCCGGGCGGCCCATCGAAGCCGTGCAGGAGGGTCTCTCGGAAGTGGAGCGGCGCTGGGGCGGCCGGCTGCAGATCCGCGGCGTCGGCACCACCGGATCGGGCCGCGAGCTGATCGCCGAGGTGGTGGGCGCCGACGCGGTGAACGACGAGATCACCGCCCACAAAACCGGAGCCATCCACATCAGCAGCACGCTGGGCGGCGAACCGGTGGACACCATCTTCGAGATCGGCGGGCAGGACTCGAAGTTCATCTCCATCGAAAACCAGGTGGTGGTGGACTTCGCCATGAACGAAGCCTGCGCGGCGGGCACCGGCTCGTTCCTGGAGGAGCAGGCCGAGAAACTGGGCATCAGCATCAAGGGCGAGTTTGCGCTCCTGGCGCTGGCTTCGACCGCTCCCACGCGCCTGGGCGAGCGCTGCACGGTGTTCATGGAGCGCGACGTCACCGGCTGGATGCACAAGGGCGAAACCGTGCCCGACCTGGTGGCCGGCCTGGCGTATTCGATCGCGCTCAATTACCTGAACCGCGTGGTGCGCGGCCGCAAGATCGGCAACGTGGTGTACTTCCAGGGCGGCACGGCGTACAACGACGCGGTCACCGCGGCCTTCGCCAGCCTGCTGGGGAAGAAGATCACCGTGCCCCCGTACAACGGCGTGATGGGCGCCATCGGCATGGCCCTGATCGCCCGCCAGTGGCACCAGGCCACCGGCGGCCAGTCGCGCTTCCGCGGGTACGACCTCACAAAGCTGGAGCTTCGCTCGCGCGATTTCGTTTGCAAGGCGTGCTCCAACCTTTGCGATATGAAGGAGTTCGTGGTCGAGGGCCAGAAGAGCTACTGGGGCGACAAGTGCTCCGACAAGTTCCGCAAGCCGTCCGCCACGGGGCGCAAGCCGGTGATCGACGACCTCTTCGAATACCGCGACAAGCTGCTGGAAGCCCTGCCGCAGGCCTCCGGAGGCCGCCTCAAGGTGGGCCTGCCGCGGGCCATGTCGATGCTGGATCGCATGCCCTTCTGGAAACGCTATTTCGCCGGGCTGGGCATCGAAACCGTGGTATCTCCGGCGACCGATCCGCGTATTTCGGCCGCCGGCATCGACATGGCCGTGGCGCAGCCGTGTTACCCCGTGCAGGTGGCGCACGGCCACGTGAGCGCGCTGTTCGACGCGGGCGTGGACTACGTTCTGGTGCCGGTAATGGCCGATGCGGAATCCGATGCGGAGTCGGACGCCGAATCCCGCCCGGCGCACTACTGCCCGTGGAATCAGACGCTGCCGTGGGTTCTGCGCGCGGCGCCGGCGCTGGAGGCGCACCGCCACAAACTGCTGATCCCCACGCTGCATTTTCAGCTCGGCCCGCCGCAGGTGAAGAAGGCCCTGGCGGAAACCATGCGCAAGCTGGGCGTATCGCGCCGGGCCAGCGACCGCGCCGCCGATGCCGCCTACGCCGAGCAACGCGAGTTCCAGGAGAAGCTGCTGGCCGCCGGGCGCAATGCCCTGGCCGTGCTGGAGCGCACTGGCGAGCCGGGCCTGGTGCTGGCCGGCCGCGGATACAACCTCTACGATCGCGGCGTCAATTGCGACATCCCGCGCAAGCTCCGCCACCGCTACGGCGCCAACGTGATCCCGCTGGATTTCCTGGTGACCGGGCGCGAGAGCGTCACCGATCCCAGCGAGAACATGTTCTGGATCTCCGGCCGCAAAATCCTGGAGGCCGCCCGCGTGGTGGCGCAGCACGCCAACCTGCACCTGGTCTACATCACCAATTTCAAATGCGGGCCGGATTCCTACATCAAGCACTTCGCCCGCGGAGCCGCCGGCGCGCCCCTGCTGGTGTTGCAGTTCGACGGCCACGGCAACGACGCCGGATACATGACGCGCTGCGAAGCGTACCTCGATAGCAAAGGAATTCTGCGATGCTACCAATCGCCGCCGGCGACGCCGTTGCCGAACGAAGCGGGCGCGCCCCAAGCCATCCAATAGCCGGCAAGCGCATTTACATCCCGCCCATGGCCTACGGCAGCGCCCGCGCGTTTGCCGCCGCGTTCCGCGCCATCGGCCTGGACGCCGAGCCCACCCCGCCATCCGACAACCGCACGCGCGAGCTGGGCGCCCGCCACACCTCCGGCGACGAATGCTACCCGGCCAAGGTGACCGTGGGCGATTTCATGCGCCTGCTGGAGCGCCCCGGCGTGGACCCCGAACGCGTAGCCCTATTTATGCCGACCGCGCAGGGCCCCTGCCGTTTCGGCCAATACGCGCCCTACCTGCGCCACGTGCTGGATACCAACGGCTACAGCCAGGTGGAGATTCTCTCGCCCAGCAGCAAGAACGCCTACGATGGCCTGGGCGACCTGGCAAAGCCCTTCGTCCGCACCGGCTGGCGCGCCCTGCTGTCGGCCGACCTGTTGCAGAAACTGCTCCTGATCCGCCGCCCCTACGAGGAATGCCGCGGCGACACCGAGGCCGTTTACGAAGCCTCGCTGGACGATCTGTGCCAAACCCTGGAATCCACGCCCGTCGAGCCCGGCGTGCAGTTGCGGGCGCTGCGCGGCTCGATCATCCGCGGCCGCGACCGCTTCCGCAAGCTGGCGCGCCGGCGCGGCGAATCGCTGCCGCTCATCGGCATCGTAGGCGAAATTTTCTGCCGCCTGAACACCTTCAGCAACGAGAACCTGGTCCGCGCGCTGGAGGAGTACGGCGCCGAAGCCTGGCTTTCCGACATCGTCGAGTGGATCTGGTACACCAACTCGGAGCACTTCCGCAAGCTCAAGCTGGAGGGCCGCGTGCTGACCGCCGAAGCCCTGGGCGCGTGGATTCGCAAGCACGTGCAGAAGCGCGACGAGCACTTCCTGGTGGCGCCGCTGGAAGAGGATTTCCGCGGCCGCGAGGAGCCTGACATCTACGAAGTCCTGGAGTGCGCGCGCCCCTACCTGCCGCGCGAGGGCGCTTTCGGCGAGATGGTGCTAAACGTAGGCAAGGCCGTATACCTGGCGCAGCACGGCGCCGCCGGCATCATCGATATCAGCCCGTTCACCTGCATGAACGGCATCGTGTGCGAGGCCGTTTACCCGCGCGTGAGCCGCGACATGGGCGGCATCCCCATCCGCAATTTCTACTTCGACGGCACGCAGTCGGATCTGGACCGCGATTTGGGCGTGTATATGGAGCTGGCAAGGAGTTATCAGAAGCGGAAGGGGTAGGCTTCGCCGTGTCAACCGGTGACTTCGGTTACTGCCACGATGCGAATGCCGCCGTCGAACCCTTCATGGATACAGGCTGAAATCGCATCGGAGAACTCGTCCATCAGGGCAAGACCTTCAGGGTCAAAGTTGTTTTCAGCCTGGAGGATCAGCGATTGGCCGTCCCACGTGCACGTTACGTCCTGGTGCCATGGGCGGCGCGCGAACTCTCCGGTGATGTTCACTGCAGCCAGCGGCCCCGCATCGGTTGGTACGCCGTCACAAGCGAGGACAATGTGGAAACGACCCTGCGAATCGATCATTTCAGGATCGAGGGGACGCGCCATATCGAATACTATACGCAAATCTGCGCTCAGTTGTTTTGCAGATCTACCCAACCGTCGTCTCGCCGAAAAACGCTCTTTCCTTCCCGGCGCTCTACAGAAAAGCGGCCACCCGTGGATCCGGACTTTCGCGGGTTAGTGCGGACGGAACGCCGGTGTCAACGTTTTTGGCGACCGGCGCCGAATCCGCAGGTGGAAGATGGGCCGCCTCTTCAAGTAAACTTGCGGCAATGGCCCCAACCGGCCGTCCACCCAGAGCCGCGCGACGGGCGAGTTCCGCCTCGACCTCCGGCCTGATGTCAGCGGTGATTGTGATGGGCGCCCTCCTGCATCCCACCCTGTCGCCGCACCTGTTTCGGAGTCAAGACGATGGCGCAAGATAGATCTTCCGCCGCGGCGCTCATCGCTCGTATACCTCGCTGCGGTGACGGATCCGCGTCACCTCGACCGGGAGTGTTTGGTCGTCGATGGTTTAGACCACGCGCCAGTCGCCGGCGCGAAGGCGCCACTCGTGACCGTCACCCTTGAGCTTCCTGCAGCCGGACGGGCGAGGATTGGAGGCGAGGTTTCGAGGTGGGAGACGATTCGCGCGATCAAGTGGCTGGGCAGTTTCCCGAGTTCTGTCCGGGCACTTGACGCCAATGCGACACGATACTGGGCCACGCAGCTTTCCGCTTGCCATCAAGCCGGCCTTCACTGTTTCGAGCGCAACGCGCTTTTCATGCCGCCGCGACCGGGAAACCAATGCGTCCTGGATGTCCTCCCAGAACGCGCTGTGCTTCTTGAGGTCGATTACCGCTTCATCGAGTCGACGGACGCCGCTTGCCTGCGTGGTGGTTCGTCGGCTTTCCCGACTTCCCCACCGCTCACACCGACGGCGCCGACGCCCGCGAGGCGATGGCGGAAGCCGTCGATTGTCTCGGCGGTAGTATCGCCTTCGCCATGGAAGATAAGGCCGAGGTGCCCAAACCGTCGCGTCTGAGGCGCGGCCAGAAGTCGGTCCCCGTGCCGCTGTGGATCGCCGCCAAGCTCGCTCTCTACTGGGCCATCCGGGAGCTTGGCATGAGCCAGTCGGAACTGGCGCGCCGCCTGGGGGTACGGGAGACCGTTGTGCGGCGCATGCTGGACCCCAACCACGACACGCGGCAGGAGAAGATCCAGGCGGCCCTCGCCGCTCTCGGGAAGCGCGTGGTGATGGCCTGTGACGACGCCGCCTGAGCCCCCTACCGCTCCAGCACCAAGCCTACGCTGGGTAGAATCGGGAACATCTTGTCGAGGGTGATGTAGGCCTGGTGGGTGCTGGTGGTGTAGCCGTTGAAGCTGTCGAACAGGTAGTTGGTGCGGTTGGTCAGGTTGACCACTTCCCCGTACAGCGTGGCGCGCCAGCGCTTCAGCGTCCAGGACTTGTTGACGCGGAAGTCCGCCCGCTGATACGACGGCAGGCGCAACTCGTCGCGCACGGTGGTGAGGTAGTAGAGCGAGCCCACCTTGGTCAGGTATCCCGGTATCGGAAAGTTGCTGCCGTAGCTCCAGCGCAGGCTCAGGTTCACGGTGGGGCGCAGGCGGTAGCCGCCGTAGACGTTGACGGTGTGACGCTGGTCGAACTCCGAGGGGAAGCGGTTGCCGGTGACGCCGTCGCGCATCCCCGTGCGGCCAAAGGCGTACGATACCCAGCCGGTGAAGCGGTTGGCGCTGTTGCGTTGCAGGAAGAACTCGGCGCCGCGCGAGTATCCGCGCAGCGAAGCGGCATACAGCGGATTGGACGGCGGGGCGAAGACCGTCAGCTTGGGCAGCAGCAGGCGCGGGTCGATGGTGGGCTGGAAAATCATGTCGCGATCGGCCCGGTCGTAGAGCTCCGCGCGCAGCCGGGTGCGCTTGCCCAGGCGCTGCTCCACGGCGGCGACGGCGTGAATGGATCGCTCCGGCGGCATCCCGCGGCTGCCCAGGGGCGAGGTCAACACCGAAATCTCCGGGTATTGCACGTATTCGCCCCAGCCGAGATCGAAGTGCGTTCCCTCCGCCACGCGCAGCGAGAGCGATGCGGCCGGAGTCGTGGTCGCGATCCGGTCGAGCGAGTTCCTGTCCCAGCGCTCGCCCGCATTCAGCCGCAGGCGTCCGCTCCAGGCCAGCCACGACTGCTGCACGTAGCCCCCGGCGCGGGTCGCGTTGCCATCGAAATGGTCCTTCACCAGCGGCGCGGGCCGGCCGGTCTGGTACTGGTTGGTGTACCCCTCGTCGCGGAGTTGGCGCACGCTCCAGCCGGCCTCCAGCGGGGCGCGCGAGTTCCACATCCAGGACGCGTCGGTGTTCCAGACCCATTCGCCGTAGTAACCGCCGCTCACTGGCAGGCCGGTGGGATTGGAGTCGGTGAACTTCTCGCGCATCCACGCGACGTGGTTCCTGACCAGCAGCCTGTCGCTCGGCGAGTAGCGCCAGCCGGCGTTGCCGAGGGTGTAGTGGTAGCCGGCTTCCATCAGCGAGTTGATGCCCAGGGTGCTCTTCGAGCTGGAGCGGTCCAGGTTGGAATAGCTCTCCAGAATGAACAGGGTGACGCTGTTACGCGCGCTGAAATCGTAGGCCAGCCGCGCCTGAACGTCCTCCATGGCGAACACCAGGGAGTTGTCCGGGCTGGTGCGCTCCAAAATATACTGCAGGTAGCTCTTGCGCGCGGAGACCAGCCACGAGCCTTTCTTCTTCTTCCCGATGGGCCCTTCGAAGAGGAACCCGGCGTTGGACATGCTGGCTTCGGCGCGGAAGGCGTTCGAGGAGCGGTTGCCGTCGCGGGTGGTCACGTCGAGCACGCCCGCGCTGCGGTCTTCGTAACGCGCCGGGAAGGCGCTGGGGTACAGCTCCATTTCTTCGACGATGTCGGCATTGAAAGCCGTGCCCGACCCGGTGACGCTGCTGCCTTCCAGCATGTGAAACGGCTCGTGGAGCAGCACGCCATCGATGTACAGCCCGACGCGGCTGTAATCGGCCCCACGCAAGGAGAAGCGCGCGTCGAAATCGTTGTTGGAGCTGACGCCGGGCAGATTCTGTACGGCGCGCAACGGGTCGTCGGCCAGCACGCTGCCCAGGTTCTTGGCGTCGGTTCCGGCCAGCACCAGCGTCGAGGGGGCATCCTGGCGGGCGGTCTCGAAGGGATCGGCGCGCGCCACCACGGTTTCGGTCTGATGGAACGTGTCGGGGCTGAGCACCACTTCGAAGTCCTTGGTCTCCCCGGCGTCCAGGTGGAAGGCCTTCTTCACCAGGCGATAGCCCACGGTGGAGACGTTGACCGTATAATCGCCGGGGGCGACGCCCGAGAGGTGGAAGTGGCCCGCCGAATCGGTGGTGGCGCGGTAGGGCGCGCCGGCCAGTTCGACGACGACGTTCGCCAGGGCCTCGCCGCCGCGGGCATCCACCACGGTGCCCTGGATGACGGCGGGAGCCTGCGGGCGGACCGGCAATGCGGCGAGTGCCAGGATCGGAAGCAGTGTCCGGACTTTCACGGGAGTTAGATCATGATAGCGCGCGGCGGGCCGCTCGAATTGACTCGCATGGCAGGCGCACGCCCGGAAGCAGATTGCGGCCTCACCCCCGCATCATGTAGCCGATCAGCGTCTTGGCGTCCTCAATCTTGCGCGTGCGGATCATCTCGGCGATCTGCTTCCGCGTGAACCAGGCGCTTTCGATGCGCTCGTCGTCCATGGGTGTGGGATCGCCCGCGGTCAGGCCCTGGGCCAGGAAGATGGTCATCCGCTCGCCGACGTAGCCGGGGCTCACCAGGAACGACACCATCCGGGTCCACTTCTTCGCGCGGTAGCCGGTTTCCTCCTTCAATTCGCGCCGGGCCGCGGCCAGGGGCGTCTCGCCGGGATCGAGGCGGCCGGCGGGCAGCTCCCAGATCGACTTGCCGGCGGGCAGGCGGTATTGCCGCACCAGCAGGATGCGCCGCTTTTCATCCTCGGCCAACATCACGGCCGAGCCGCCATGGCGAACCACGGAGCGCTGGATGGTGAAACCGGTTTTCGGATCGACAGCCTGGTCTTCGGTCACGCTGAAAAGACTGCACTTGTAAACTTCACGGGAGGAGACGATTTTCATGTTGTCCTTGGGTTGGGTCATGGGCGGGCGCGCAGGGCGGCCTGGAAGCTGTCCAGCGGCAGGGTATTGAGAATGTCGCCGGGCCCCAGCCAGGCGCGGCGCGCGGTGCTGACGCCGTAGCGCATCTGGGCAAGCTGGCGGGGGTGGTGGGCGTCGGTCGAGATGGTGAACCGCGCGCCTTTGGCTTTAGCGGCGCGGGCCATGGTGGCGCTCAGATCCAGGCGCTCGGGGCTGGCGTTGATCTCCAGGCGCACGCCGCGGCGGACTGCCTCGGCCACGATGCGGTCGAAATCGAAGGGAAACGGCTCGCGTTGCAGCAGAAGGCGGCCGGTGGGGTGGCCCAGGATGCGCAGGTGCGGACACTCGAGCGCGCGCAGCAGGCGGTCGGTCATCTCGGCGGCTTCCATGTTCATGTGGCTGTGGACGCTGGCGATCACCAGGTCCAGCTCGGCCAGGGCGTCGGCGGCCAGATCCATGGAGCCGTCGCGGAGGATGTCGCATTCGATGCCGGAGAAGACGCGGATCGCGAGGCCGTCGCGGTTGCGCTCCCGCACCCGGCGGGCGAAGGCCACCACGCGCTGTTCGTCCATTCCGTTGGCCATGGCCAGGGCCTTGGAGTGGTCGGTGATGGCGATGTACTGGTAGCCGCGGGCCAACGCCGCCTCGGCCATTTCCTCGAGCGAGGCGCGGCCGTCGGTCTCGATGGTGTGCATGTGGAGGTCGCCGCGGATGTCGCGCTCTTCCACCAGGAGGGGCAACCGGCCCTCGGCGGCGGCTTCCACCTCGCCGGAGTTCTCGCGCAATTCGGGCGGAATCCAGGGCAGGCCGAGCGCCTCGTAGACGCCGGATTCGGTCTCCCCGGCCACTCTGGCATCGCCCTCGACGCGGAAGAGGCCGTACTCGCTGAGCTTGAGCCCCATGCGCACGGCGCGGGTGCGTATGGCCACGTTGTGCTCCTTGCTGCCGGTGAAGTACTGCAAAGCCGCGCCGAAACTGCCGGGTGAAAGCGCGCGCACGTCCACCTGCAGGCCCTGGCGGCCCACTTTAGCGCTGGCCTTGTTTTCGCCGTGACCCAGAACCTCTTCGACGCCCGGATAGGCGACGAAGCGGTCGAGCGCGGCCTGGGCGGCCGGGCCGGTGACCAGCAGGTCCAGATCGCCCACGGTCTCGCGGCCGCGCCGCAGGCTGCCGGCGGGGGTGATGGCCTCCACCCCGGGCACGCTCCCCAGCGCCTCGATCAGCTCGGCGGCCACGCCTTCGGCGTAACTGAGCAGGTAGCGGCCGCTGTGCATGCGGTACTGGGCGATGCCGCGCAGCACCTTCTCTTCAAGCTTGGGGCCCATGCGCGGGAGCACGCGGAGCTTCTGTTCCACGCACAGGCGCTCCAGCTCGTCGATGGTGCTGACGCGGTAGTGCTGGAGGATCAGGGCGATGCCCTTGGGGCCGAGGCCCTGAATCTTGAGGAACTCGAGCGCGGTGGGCGGAAAGGTTTCCAGCAGCAGGTCACGCCGCTCGCAGGACCCGCGGGCGGCGATTTCCCCCAGCGCCTGGGCGAGCCCTTTGCCGATGCCCGCAATGGCGGTCACCGAGCGGCCCGGGTCCTTGAGGATGTCCACGATGGGATCGGGATATCCCTCCACCGCCGCCGCGCCATTGCGATAGCTGCGGATGCGGAACGAATCCTCGCCTGCGATCTCCATCAGATCGGCGGTTTCCTGAAGGATGCGCGCGATTTCCCGATTTTCCAAGCCGGCTCCTGTCACAATTGTACGGTGACGCGCGCCTCCACCGGAAGCCCGCCGGCGAGCGCGTTACTGCACCGCGACGGTCACCCCGGCCTGGCTGCTACCGCTGCCCACGGAGATGACTACCGAAGCCGGACCCGACGGGGTGTTCGGCGGAATGATGAGGTCCACCTGCATGACGCCGGCGACAAACCCGGGCGCCTCGCCGTAGAAGGTGATGGTGGCCGGCTGATTGTTCACCAGTGCACCCACCAGAAGCAGGGGAACCGGGAGCTGGGAGACGGTGCAGGACGTTCCGGTCGGGCAGGTCACCTTGCCGGTAACGCCGGCCGGCGAGGTCTGGCCTTCCCCGGTCATATAGATCTGAACCACCGAGCCCGCGGCTGCGGGCCGGGACCCGGCGCCGGTTCCGTTGTAGCTGTAATCGGCATTCAGAATGGCCCCTTGGCCGGCGCCCGTGCCGCTGGCGGTGAAGATCGCCGGCGCCGTGGCCGCCTGGGTCAGCGTAAACGTGTTGGAACTCTGGCCCAGGTACCTCACCTGGACGTAGGGGCTGCTCAGTTGGGCCAGTTCGTAAGGCACCACGCAGTTGATCTGGGTGGCGCTCACGTAGGTCAGCGGCGAGGGATATCCGTTGAACAGAACCTGCACGCCGCTGAGCGTGGTGGACACCTTGCCGGTAGTCGGGTCGAGGGTGGTTTGAGCTGCTGTAGCAGGCCCCAGGGACGTCCCCTTGATGGTCACGATCTCGCCCGGAGCGATCGGCCCGCTCGCCAGACTGCCGCCGCTGAGCACCGAGCTGATGGTGGGGTACGGCGCCGTCACCGACAGAGTCACGGCGACGGTGCTGGACCCCGCCGCGGTGCCGGTGCCGCTGACCAAAATGGTGCCGCTGTAAGTGTTTCCGGCGGCGAGGCCAGTTGGATTTACGGATACGCTGAGCACGGCCGGAGTCGTGCCGCTGGTCTTATCGACCGAGAGCCAGCCGGTTCCCGACGACGTAGACAGGGTCACGCCGTAGGGTAGCCCGGAGGTGCTGCCGCTGACCTGCAGGGGTTGGGAGGCGGGAGAGGCGGCACCAAGCTGGTATGAGAAAGTGAGCTGGAGCGGGCTGGCGGAGACCGTCGGCGCCGACTGTATGTTCAGGGTGACGCCCACCGAGACCGTGCTGCCGCCAGTCGGCGTGATCAGGACGGTACCGGTGTATTGAGCCGGCGGGAGGGTGCCGGGGGTGACACTCACCACCACCGTCCCCGGAGTCTGGGCGCTTGTGGCGCCGCCGCTGGCGCTCGCCGTCAACCAGTTGGCCACGCTTCCGCTCACGGTGGCTGAAATGGTGAACGGAATCTGGGCGGTGCCGGATATCGCGTTGGCGATGGACAGACTCTGGCTGTAGGGAAGCGATCCATTGACCTGGTAATTGAACGTCAGCGCCGTTGGCGTGGAGACCACATTGCCGCCGTTGCCGCTCGAATTGCCGACCACAAAAGTGACTTGGGAAGTGGCTTGAGATCCGCCGCCGGTCACCGTGATGGTGCCGTAGTACGTGCCGGCCGTCAGGGTTGTGGGATTGGCGATCACGGTGAGGAAAGTCGCGGAGCTGGTGGCGGTGCCGGTTTGTGGCGACACAGTGAGCCATTGCACGGAGCTGTTGGTGACCACCGCCGAGGCGCTGAACGAGGTCGAGTTGCTGGCAGTGACACCCAGTTGCGCGGTAGCGGCGACGCCGTTGACCGTGCCGCTCAGCGAGATCGACGACTGCGATACGGCCAGACCGCTGGCGACCGAACTCCCGGTGACGGACATGGTGACGGGAATCGTCAGCGGAGAATTGGCGGCCGACATGCTGGTGAATGTGACCCCTCCGGAGTACACGCCGTTCGGGAGATTCACCGGGCTGAAGAGGAGCGGGAATGGCCCGTTGTTGCCACTTCCCGTCGTTCCAGTGGTCTGTTGCAGCGACAACCAGCTAGTGGTGGAGCTGGCCGTGACGTTCATGGACGAGGTTTCGCTGCTGTACACGTAAAGGTTGGGGACGCTCCCGGAGATGTTGCCGGAATTCGCGGTGATGTTCAGGCTTCCGGAGTTGCCGGGGAGGGCGAGGGCGTAAAGGACCGCACCGTTGAAAACCTGGAGGGTTGCGTTCACGGTCGTGGTGCCCGAGGACGAAACAACCGTAAAGGTCCCGGGGTAAGTACCCACGGGGAGATTGGACGGCGTGGCGATGACCTGGAGCAACGCGGGGTTGGCGAGCCCGTTCGAAGTTCCCGAGGTGGTCCCGAGGCTCAGCCACTGCGAGCCCGCCGTAACGTTGGCCTGGTAGGTTCCCGAATCGCCGATCGTCACGTACTGGGTGGCGATGGCTGTCGGGTTGGCCACGTCGGAAGAGAAGGTCAGGGACGTCGGCGCCACGGTGATGGTGGTGCCGCCGCTGCCGCCGTTGCCCACCACATAATTCACCTGGATGGCGCCCTGGCTGCTGGTTCCATTAGATGTCACGGTCACCGTCAACGTGGCCGAATACGTCGCGGCGGCGAGCCCGGTGGGCGTTCCATAGATCACCACGGCCACCTGGTTTCCAGGCGTGATGGTGGTATTGGCGGGCACCGACACGTTCATGCAGGTATTGGAGCAAGTGAGGTTGGAAAGGGCGGCGGAAAGGTTCCCGCCGACCGTGGAAGTCACCTCGACGGTGGCTTGTGCCTGGACGCCGGCATTGAGCGCGGAGTTGAGCGTTACCGGGCTGGGGGTGATGGTGACGGTTCCACTGCCGTTCCCGCCTCCATTAAAGGTGACGGAAAACGTCGCCGAATTGGGCGGACTGGCGGTGTCCGAGATCGTAACGAGACCGACGGTGCCGGCGGTGGGAGGGGTGGCCGAGGTGTCGTAGAGTACGGTGAGGCCGAGGGAGGTGGGGATGCTGTAGAGGTTCGTGGCCGCCGGATTTCCCGAGCCGGCGGTGCCAGGCATGATCAGGATCCAGGGGTACGTGGAATGGTCCACCGAGGCGCTGTACCGGCTGGTACCGGTGGTGATTGTCAAAAACGTCGAGGGCACCTGCCCGCCCTGCGTGTAGCTCCAGTAAATGGAGGGGGGGCTGACGCTCAACGAGGTGGAGCCGAGCACGGAGAACGTGACGGGAATCGAGAGCGATTGCGACGAGCCGTAGTTGATGGTGACAGTCGTGTAGTTGTTCCCGGCGGGCACGCCCGCGGCGTTGAACTGGAAATACAGAGTGGCCGGGTATGTGGCGGCCACCGTAGAGCTGCCGGCCGATACCGTGAGCCAAGTCGCGGGTGTGGCTGAAGCCAGCGTGAAGGAGATGGCCGACGTGCTGGTGGTCTGGAGCTGGAGTTGCCGTTGCGGAGTGCCCCCGGCGGAGGTATCGGCAGTCACCGAGGCGCTGGAAGCGGTGATCGAGTTGGTGGAACCGCCGTCGCCGCCACCGCCGCCGCTGGAAGGGGTCCAGGAAACCGCGATGGCGACCGACGATACGCCCGCCGGGGAAGTGGCAGTCAAAGTGACAGTCGCCGCGGCGGAGTTGCAGTTGTAGCAGGGAGGATTCAGGCCAAGGCCGAACGTCAACGCATTCGACGTGGTGAAAGGGCCCACCGAACCGCTGTCGCCAACGGTATTGCCACCGTTGACGGAGAGCCAGGGAGTGGCTCCGCTATAGGTCACCACGGCGTTGTATGTAATCTGGGCGCCGGACGAACTGACGGAGACGCCGCCATTCGTACTGCCCACGAGCGCCACCGCGGTGCTCGATGGGGAAAAAGTCGGTTGGGCAATGGCTTGCCACGGCGCAGCCACGAGTAGCGCGGCCGCCAGAAGTAGAAGAGCGATCTTCGGAAATGCAAATCGATTGCGCACGGCGTCCATGGTGGTTTCCTCAAAAGACAGCGTAGTTATACACCAACACCTGACTGAGAAATGGACATCTCTCTCTGTTTTCACAATAACAGGGGAGACGGGAACGCGGCGATTTAATTATAGCCCGGTTTCTTCATTTCTTCAAAATTTCGAAAAGGTTACTGTAATCGTCAGTCCACAAACGCACGGTTCGCCGCGACACAAGTTCCGTCGAATCGGAAATCACCTCGGGGTCGAATCCGGGATTGGGCGCGGTTACCAGAACCCAGGTGGCCTGGAACACCTCCTCGGTGCTGTCGTCGGCGTTGTCCACCAGCCGGGCGACGTGCCCGGTGGCCTTGGTTTCACCTTCGATCACCGGCCGCAAATCCAGGTAACGGTTGGAGATGTGAACAGCCAGGATGCCGTCCGGCCGGAGATGACGGAAGTAGAGTTGCATGGCCTCGCGGGTCAGGAGGTGAACGGGAATGGAGTCGCTCGAGAAAGCGTCCACGGCCAACACGTCGAATCGCTGGGGCGGCTCGCGCTCCAGTGAGAGACGGGCGTCGCCCATGGCGATCTGGATCTGGCACTGGCAATCGCTCAGGAAGGTGAACTGGCCGGAGGCGCCAGCGGCGGAAATCCGCGGCACCAGGGGATTGATCTCATAAAACCGGTAGTAGTCTCCCAGGCGTCCGTAGGCGGCGATGGTTCCGGTGCCGAGGCCGATGACGCCCACGCGGAGGGCGCGCGACTTGCCTCTGTCGCGGATGGCCACGCCCACACCGGAATACGGTCCGTAGTAAGTGGTCGGGCGGTCGCGCCGCTGCTTGAAGAGAAACTGCTCGCCGTGATTGATGGTTCCGTTGGTGAGGGCGCGGTAGGAGTCCCATTCCTCCGGTGGGCCGTAGTCGGTGATCTTCAGTGCGCCGTAGAAGTTTCGGACCATGAGGCGGTGGCCGGTAGTGGACTGGCCCACCTGATAGGCCAGGTAGCCGGCAATTATCAGCGCCAGCACTTCAATGCCGAAAGTGGCGCGGCCGGCGGTGGTTCGCGTCCAGCGGAACCGCCAATCGGCGCGCAGGACGGCCAGCACCCAGACGGAGACGATCAGGAAGGCCGCCCGGACGGCATAGTCGTCGAAGGAGGCGGGGAGCGTCCAGTGCGGGCCGATCCGGTGCGCCAGGGCTTCGGCCCATCCGGTGACGCGCTCGCGGCCGGCGTAGCCGAGATAGCCGGTCAATCCCACGGCCACGAAGGCGGCCACCGTCTGCACGGGAGGCAGGAGCTGCCGGAGCCATCCGCCATCCGGATCGGCGCGGAGGGCGATGAGCGTAAGCGCGGCGCAGGCAATCAGGCAGAGCGGAAGCTCGAAGGTGGCGTTGAAAACATGGGGCGCCACAAAGGCCACCAGCAGTCCGCCGAGGGCGCCGCCGGCGGAGATGGTCAGGTAGAAGTGGGTGAGGTAGCGGGGGTGCGGCTTCAGACGGACCAGTTCGCCGTGGCACACCATGCAGCAGGAGAAGAGGCCCAGGAGGAACAGCAGCACCACCACGTAGATGGGCACCTTCTCGAAGCCTTCCATGGTCATCGCCATGGCGGCCAGAAAAACCGCCAGGAGCGGGAGGTAGGGGAACCGGGAATACCATCCGCGGCCGTCGAAGCAGAGGATGAAGCTCAACAGGTAGAGGCTCAGGGGAGCGATCCACAGCAGCGGGATGGCGGCGATGTTCTGCGAGACGTGATTGGTGACGGCCAGCAGCAGGGCCGAGGCGCAGGCGGGGAGCAGGAGCCAGAAGGCGTACTGGCGGGGCCCGGGAGCGGGGACGGGATCGGAGGCGGTGGCCTCGGCTGGGGCGTCCGCCTGGGGCGCCGTTCCGGAGCGGATCGCCGTGAAGGCGCACAGGGCCAGGAACGCGCAATACCCCAGCGACCACAGGCCGGCCTGGCGGCGGGAGCCGAAAACCGGTTCAAACAGGAAGGGATAGGTCAGCAGAGCGGCCATGCTCCCCACATTCGAGAGAGCGTAGAGGCGGTAGGGCATGCCGCCCCGGTAGCGGCGCGCATACCATGCCTGGAGCAGCGGCCCGGTGGTGGAGAGCAGGAAATAGGGCAGGCCGACGCAGGCGGCAAGCACGCTCAGAATGCCCCAGGTGGGGTCGGCCGTGCCGGACGGTTTCCACGCGGCTGGAGGATAAACGGGCAGCGCCCCGAGGGCTAGCAGACTGAGCGCCAGGAGGGCGACGTGAAGGTACATCTGGGCGCGCGGTTTGAGGTAGCGAATCGAGGCGTGAGCGTAGAGGTATCCCAGCAGGAGCACCAACTGGAAGAAGAGCAGGCAGGTAGCCCACACGGCGGCGCTTCCGCCGAACCAGGGCAGGATGATCTTGGCGATCACGGGCTGCACCTGAAACAGGAGGAAGGCACTCAGCAGGATCGTCAGTGCATATAGGAGCATGGTTCCTCTCTCAAACCAGGGGCGCTCTCATTTCAAAATCTGGAACAGGTTGCTGTAGTCGTCGGTCCACAGACGCACCTTCCTGGAGGAGTCGATACTGCTAGAACGGCTCAGGATGCCGTCGTCGAAGCCGGGCGCCGGCGCGGTCACCAGCACCCAATCGGAGGAGAACACGTCGCGCTCATCATTCTTCTCATTGATCACGACGCGAGTCACGTGCCCGGTGGCGCGGCTGATTCCGTCCACCACGGGTTGCAGGTCCAGGTAGCGGTTGGAAATGTGGACGGCGAGAATGCCGGCGGGGGCCAGGTGGCGGAAGTAGAGTTGCATGGCCTCCCGCGTGAGCAGGTGCACGGGAATGGAATCACCCGAGAACGCGTCTATCGCCAGGACGTCGAAGTTTTGCGGCGCTTCGCCCTCGAGCGAAAGGCGGGCATCGCCGATGGCGGTTTCGACCCGGCAGGGGCAGCCGCTCAGGAAGGTGAAATCGGTTTCGGCGATGTCGCGCACCTGGGGGTTGATCTCGTAGAAGCGGTAGTAGTCGCCGCTCCGGCCATAGGCCGCGGTGGTTCCGGTGCCCAGGCCGATGACACCGACGCGCATGGGCCCGCCGGCCAGTTGCCTGTCCCGGATGGCGATCCCGATGCCGGATTCCTCGCCGTAGTAGGTGGTGGGCAGGCGGCGCCGGGCGGGGGTCAGGAACTGCTCGCCGTGGTTGATGGTTCCATGCAGCAGGCCGCGAAGGGAATCCGGTTCCCCAGGCGAGCCCTGATCGTAGACCTTCAGCGCCCCGTAGAAATTGCGGACCATCTTGCGATAGCCCGTGTTGGCATGGCCCACCTGGTAACCCAGGAAGCCGATGAGCATCAGCGCCAGCAGTTCCAGAGCGAAAGGCGCCATACCCTGGCTGGCCACCCAGCCCAGCCGGAAGCCGCGCCTGAAGGCCAGCGCCGCCCCGGCCACCCAGAGCAGGGCCAGTAGCAGGATGGAGGTATCGAAGTCGGCGGAGGGGGTCCAGCGGCTGGCGAAGAGATGCACGGCCCAGTGGAGGCCGCCCAGAAGTTGTTCCCGGTACAGAAAGCCGAGGTAGCCGGCCATCAAGGCACCCAGAGACGCCAGCAGCAGCTCCATCGCCGGCAGCAGGTTTCGCAGCCACTCCGGTTGCGGGCGCGAGGCCAGGGCGGCCAGGGTCAGGGCGGCGCAGGCGGCCAGGCCGAGTTCCAGTTCGTAGTTGGAATGGAACAGGCGCGGCGCCATGAATCCGACCAGGAATCCCCCCAACGCACCGCCGGCCGAAATGCTGAGGTAGAACTGAGTTAGGTAGCGCGGATGGGGTTTGAGCAGGGTCAGCTCGCCGTGGCAGACCATGCAGCAGGTGAACAACCCCAGGGCGAAGAGGCCGGCCACCAGGGCGATGGGAGCGTACTCGAGTCCGTCGCTGGCCAGCGCCATGCCTCCCAGGAACACCGCCATCAGGGGCACGTACGGGATGCGCCGGTAGCGGAACCAGCCCCGGCCGTCGAAACAGAGGATGAAGCTCAGGAGGTACAAGCTGAGCGGGAGCACCCAAAGGAACGGGATGGCGGCGACGTTTTGAGAGATGTGATCGGAGATGGCCAGCAGGAGAACCGAGGCGCAGGCGGGCAGGGCCAGCCAGAAGGCGTAGTCGCGGGCGCGGGGCGCGGTGTCTTCAGCGGCGGTGGCCTGCGGGGCGGGGTCGGGTTGCGGTGGCGGGGCCGCGCGGCTGGCACGAATTGCCGTGGCGGCACACAGGAGCAGGAACCCGGCATATGCCGCCGACCAGATGGCCGCCTGCTGGTGGCCTGTCGAGACCGGTTCGAGCAGGAACGGATAGCTGAGCAGCGCGAACATGCTTCCGGCATTCGACAGGGCGTAGAGCCGGTAGGGAACCGCACCGTGGAACTGGCGCGCGTACCACGCCTGGAGCAGAGGGCCGGTGGTGGAGAGCAGGAAGTAGGGCAGGCCCACGGTGGCGGCCAGCAGTCCGAGGATGCTGAGGGCGGGGTCTCCGGTGCCCGAGGGTTTCCAGGCAGGATTGGGATACACGCGCAGCGCCAGCAGGCTACCCAGGAGTAGGGCACAGTGGAAGCGCGCCTGGATGCGCGGCTTCAGATAGCTGGCCAGCAGGTGGGCGTAGAGGTATCCCATCAGGAGGACCACCTGGAAGAAGAGGAGACAGGTGGTCCAGACGGCGGCCGATCCTCCGTACCACGGCAGGATGATTTTGGCGATGACCGGCTGCACCTGGAAGAGCAGGAAGGCGCTCAGCAGGATTGTGACTGCGTATAGAAGCATTGTTGGCGATGTGCGGTGTCCTGGCGGCGCGCCGCGCCCGTAGTCCTTTCGTCCGGCGCCAGCGCGAGGATGTTGTCGGCGCCTGAGCAGGCCATGCGATCTACCATTTGAACACAGCGGAAGGAGGCTGGGCAGCGTCCCGGTTGCGGGTTGGCGCTATGCTGACGGGGTGGACGTCCAATCCAGCTATGACAACATCGCCGCCGAGTACGCCGCGGAGTTCCAGGACGAAATGGACCGCAAGCCGTTCGATCGGAAGATGCTGGACTGGCTCATCGAGAAGGCCGGTGGGCAGGGGCCGATCTGCGATCTGGGATGCGGGCCGGGGCAGGTCGCCCGCTATATTCGCGGGGGGGGCGCGGAGGCTTGCGGCATCGACCTCTCACCGGAGAT
>Ga0265323_10000464_pt1 | contig 22904 bp, 22 predicted proteins | sample 41225metaG_FD_193580 | JGI IMG/M metagenome (GOLD analysis project Ga0265323, IMG submission 193580) | Rhizosphere microbial communities from Carex aquatilis grown in University of Washington, Seatle, WA, United States - 4-12-25 metaG | ecosystem: Host-associated > Plants > Roots > Rhizosphere...
GCCGCCTGATCTTGAAATTGATGTACAAAACGTTGAGCCAGTTACTTATTTCCCAGTTTTCTGACGTCGATATTGCCGTTGGTCGTTTCGATTGTAATTCTATCGCCGCCGCCGTTCAACTGGTAGACCGCGTGGATCTCTTCTTCATCTTTATCAACGGTCTTCGATTCCTCTTTAAAATCAGAATGAATATCGTAATTCTGATGACCATGCAGCCATCGATGCCCCCATCCATCGCGAAGCTCGATTGTGGCATCGATGGTTGCCTTGGCGTTGGAGGGGACTGAAAGTACTATGTTTCCTCCGGATGACCGCAATTCGCTGGGCCCTTTTCCGCTCGGAATTAATTCCGCCTCAACGTCTCCCCCCGCTGTCTTCGCAACGATCGAACCGCTGATGTTCTCGAGTCGGATATTACCTCCGGCTGTTTTTGCTTCAACGGTGCCGCTGGCGCTGCGCAGTTCGATATCCCCGCCTGCAGTTTTAAGCCTCGCGCTGCCGGAGACTTTTCCTACCTTTACTTCTCCGCCCGACGATGAAAGGGTTGCATCGCCGCCGACATCCCCCACTTCGACATCTCCTCCAGATGTAGACGCATTCAGCGATTTGCCCACTTTTTCAACTTTGATATCTCCGCCGGAGGTTTTCACTTCCGCCTCACCGCTCACGGTGCCAAGCTCAATATTTCCCCCGGAGGTTTTCATGTCCATTGTTCCTTCAATGTCTCCGGTACGGATATCCCCGCCGGACGTCGAACCGGTGAGTTTTCCTTTCATGGTTCCATGCACTTCAATATTTCCCCCCGATGTTCGAACATCGGCATCGAACTGTGCCGGAAGGCTGATCTTGAACAACACATCGCCCGACGAATTCCAGCGTGGTCGATACTCCACACGCACGGTATTCCCGGATTGTGTGATTTTCACGTAGTCCATATCTTCTTCATCAATGCCGTCCACAACGACGTTCACCTCGTTCTTTTCCCATGCGTTGAGTTGGATATCTCCGCCGCTGACGCTGACCTCGAGCTGGCCTCCTTTTGCAACTGTGAACGATTTTGAATCCCTTCCTTCTTCGGCAACGCGCGACGCGCCAAACGCGTTCATCGACAATACAAAGAGTGCAGAAAGTGCAAAGCTGAATATTGTTTTCATCGGTGTGCAACCTCCTCTATGACGGTTCGCGCTTGACGGCGAACGTAGTTATTTTTGTCTGAATCTATTTTTTGTTTGATAATTGTAAGAATATCCTGATCGAGGTGATGCCCCTCCATGCTCGCCGTTGCCAATCCATTGATCGCCGCGATTCTCATTCCTGAATTTTTATCGTGCGCGAGGGTGTACACCAACGCTTGCTTGATCTCGTTGTCAAGCGTTTGCCGCAAAAGTACGCGCAGAGCCTGCTGCCGAACGCCGGGATTTTCGTCCCCTTCCAACGCGGAGATGAGAGCCGCTTTCACTTCCGGGTCAAGATTCTTATGTTCAGGGCCTTGCGAAGCTATCGCATTGACCGTTTGAAGACGAACGCCGGCATTCTCTTCGTTGACCAGCGCGCGGGCCAGCACTTTTTGCACCTTCTCGTCGTTGATATTCCCGCGTACATGCATCGGTGTTACCGCCTCGAATGTGAACTCGACAGTGCCGTCCTTCCCTCCGGCATCGATGAGGTGCAGGTCCGACGTTCTCGTGTTTCCCTGTGTGAAGGATTCGGCTCCGCTGCTTGACTGCATTGCTTGTTCGGCAACCGGCGTTTCAATGCGGGAAGTTTTCTCTTCCACCTTTTGCGGCTGGGAAAAAATCAAAAATCCGACGAAGATGCCGAGCGCCGCCATCGCAATTCCCCCGAAAGCGATCTTATACTCGCGAACGACAAAGTCTTGTGCCCAAAGAGCCGCCCGTTCCCAGAACGGTTTCCGCAGCCGGTGTTCAAGAAGCGACAAATGCAATTGCTGCCGTGCTTCCTGAAGCAGCCGATCCGTCATCTCAACCGGCGGATTCTCCGCAATCGCCGAACGGAATCGCAGCAAATCTCTCAACTCGACCCGGCATTCGGAACACCCGCTAAGATGGCCGTCGAGCAATTGACGCGCGTCAGCATTCAGTTCGTCGATCACTGACAAATGCAGCCATTCTTTGAATTGTGCGTGTTTCATCCTATGCTCCTTCAATCAAAAACACCTTTCAGCCGTTCTCGCATCCGCTGTGTTGCAGTGAAGAGATGTTTCTTCACGGTTCCTTCCGTGCATTGCATCGCTTCGGCTATTTCCCGCAGCTTCAATCCTTGATAGTGCTTTAATGTGAAAACCATTTTTTGCTGGGGTGATAATATTTCCAGCGCCTCCCGGACGTGCGTCGAAATCTCATCGGCCATCGCATGCTGGTCCGGAAGCGGGTCGTCGGAGACCGCGACATGAGAAGGATGCGGTTCTCCATCGCTTTCGTCGTGTTCATCCTCCAGCGGAATGTGCGTATGTTTTTTTTTCCGCGACCGATGGGTGAGGCACACGTTTGTCGTTATCCGGTAGAGCCACGTCGCAAATTCGCTTTGCATTTTGAATCTGCGAAGCCCTTGATAAACACGAAGGAATACTTCCTGATAAATATCTTTTGCGTCTTCCGAATTCCGGACGAACCGGGCAGCAATGGTCAGGACTTCCTTATCGTAGCGAAAAACCAGCTGCTCGAAGGAAGAAAAATCACCCTTCTGGGCTTTTTGAATTAATTCGGTATCGTCTGGCGCCATAAGATATCGTGCTTATGAGGTTAGACTTAGCAATGGAATAATAGTTGGGGGGATTGTGTGAGGCTGTGAGCTAAAAAACGCTTCGAAGCATGAGCAAAAAGCCGAAAACTGCCAGTGGAATGCCGACTGGAGCGGCAACCAGCGTTACGGAAAGCGTTATGCCGACAATCATAAACCCAAAGCCGATAATCGCTGACACAACGCGGCCGGTCAACTTCATAAAGAAGCTGAACAATGTCCACACGATGACAAACGGGAAGAATACGATCGATGTTTTCCTGTGTTGAGTTTCCATGGCTGCTTCCTTTCGGCGTGCGTGAAAATGTACAGACAATTTGTATGGAGTGCAAGAAAAAAGCGGAACGCCCGGGTGTATCGGGGCGCTCCGCCTTCGGACGAACCGGGAGGCCGGGTTTAATAGTCCGTCCGCGAGCCGAATATTCTTTCCTGCAATTGTGCCGCGACTATGTCAAAAAATTTTTCTTCGGATTTTATATTATCTATTTTTGCAAACCATACCGGATTATCGCAGACATTCGATGCAAGGTATGCTTTATACCGAAGTGAAGGAACGTTGGCATGAACAGACAGACTGTCGATGATATCCTTTGTCTTTGCAATGTCGCTGCCCGGACAAAATATTTTGACTTCTGCCACTCGCATCATTGCCGACTCCACCAGCCCTTGATTTTCGGACCGTAACGCGACCAGCAAATTCGAGAGCCCATGGTCCGCTTTGCAGTCATACATGCGGCTTTTCGAAGACGCATCCGCCGCTGCAGGGCTTTGAGCCATCATCCCGGCGTATGCGGAGATCGCGACCAGTGCTATCATTATCATTGTGTGCTCTTTCATAACCGCCTCCGTTGAGTGAATTTAATCATCCTTGTAGATCAATTCTTTTTTCAAATAACTAAACGGAATGTGGAGATAAAAGATGTCTCACGGTCGTAAAGAGTTGTCACGAATTGTCACAGGAGGGACGTACAATAAAACATGCGGCTCGCCTTGCTTCGACGAGCCGCATGCATGGAGAATCGACAAAACAGTGTGCTACCGAAAGATGTCGAAGAAGTTCCATTTCCAATTCCTGTTCTCTCTTACAGTATCAGTATGCTTTCGTTCCCACCGGCGGTAGTGATCCCTTGTAACAAACCCGATGGGTCCGTCATAAATCCCGCCGTGCAAGAAATTATCGTACACGCGGACTGCGAGAACGTTCTCGCGCCCGAACTTTATTGTTTCTGACGGAACGGTATATGCCCTGAACTTCTGATATTCCCAGCCCTGCACATGCCGCGTGCCGGTGTGGCCGACACGTTCGCCGTTCAGGTACGTTTCGTCGACATCGTCGACCTTCCCCACGAGGAGGACAAGGTCCTCATCACGGAATTTTTCGGGGACTGTGAATCGAACGCGGTACCACCCGTATCCGTCGTAGTCTTTCATCCCCTGAGTATCCCAATATGCGGGGACAAGAACTTCCGGCCACTTCGAGTCGTCGAATGAAGGCTTCGCCCAGTCGTCGTCGTCGCCCTTGCTCAGTTTCCATGTTCCCTCGATCGCATAGTCCGGATATAAATAATCTACCATCTCGAATACGCCGGGCCTCCCCTGATTGATACCGCCAACGAGCCCGTCATCGTACACGCGGACGGCAATAACATTATCGCCGGAAGAATTCCAATATTCCTTAGGGACGATAAATTTTTGATCGACGTTGTATGCCGTAATATAGTGGGGGGGAAAAGCGCCCGTGAAGCTCACAAAATGTCCGTTGAGAAAAACTTCGCTGACGTCGTCGATACATCCGAGATGGATATAGACCGGTTTGTTGTACATCTCCGGAGAAAGGTAAAAATGTTTCCGGTACCACGCATAGCCGTCGTATCCTGGATACCCCTCATCTTCCCAATTTGCCGGAACATAAATCTCTTCCCACTTGCTGTCGTCGAAGCTTTGCTTCGCCCACTTTTCATTGTCGCCAAGTTTAAACTTCCATTGTCCTCGAAAATCTACTTGCATTTTCCATTCCTGGGCGGAACCGCGCTGGAATGTCAGCAACAGAAACAGTACGAATGTTATATAACGCATAAGTCCTCCATGTTGACTCATACAATCTATAATCGGGAAACGTGAGTTGTGTCTCAACAGGGTAAAGAGATGTAAAAAGATGTCACGGGGGCAACAAGGCGGCAGGAGATCGTTTTTTTCACTCGAAGGGACCTATCTACATTATCCCTTAAGCTCGGCTCGCGCAAAGACGCAAAGCCGCATAATAGTTCCAATCATCGCGACTCTGCGGGTTAGCGAGAAACAATTTTTCGGATGCATCGAACTGATGCTTCATGCGGCGGGCAATTAATTTTTCTACAGCAGCAATTTATATCCGATTCCGTGGATCGTGATAATATGGCGGGGCTTGGAAGGCGATTGCTCAATTTTATGACGAAGCTTTACAATGAAATTATCGACCGTTCGGGAACTGATCGACTCGTCGTACCCCCAGACATTTGTAAGCAGGGCATCGCGGCTGACCGTTTGGTTTTTATGCTGCCAGAGGAAGCGGAGAATTTCGCACTCCTTTGGAGTCATTTCGATTGACTTTCCTTTTTTGGAAACACTGTATGTGGAAAAATCTATTTCAATAGATCCAATTTTCAATATGCCTGCTGATTCAGACGATTTCCCTTCCTTTCTCCGGAGCACCGCCTTGATCCGCGCCAGCAGTTCTCGCAGGCTAAAAGGCTTCGTAATGTAATCGTCGGCGCCTAATTCCAAGCCGAGCACTTTATCAACTTCCTCTCCTTTCGCCGTCAGCATCACGATCGGCACACCCGCACCTTTTTCCCGAGCGCGTTTGCAAACGTCAAAACCCGACATTTCAGGAAGCATGACGTCGAGAATAACAAGGTCGTAGGTACGGTTGAGCAATTTTTTCAATCCCTCTTTCCCATCGCCGGCTACGTCAACTTTGTATCCTTCGAACTCGAGGTTATCCCGCAATCCTCTCTGCATTTCGGGTTCATCTTCAATAAGCAGTATCGTCACCATGTTCTTCGTGTCTTTTTTCATCAGTCAACGGTTCATGTTTAACCTATTACGTCTGACAGCGTAAAACAATCCGGTGCTATGTCTAACTCCGGAATTCATATTCCCTTGATATTGCCGTCGGTCAAAATATTTTTTGCCGGCAGCAGCAGCCGAAAGGTGCTTCCCCTTCCGGGAGCGCTGTGAACATCAATCGTTCCGCCGTGAGCGCGCACAATGTGATCAACGAGCGCCAGTCCCAAACCGCTCCCTTTTGTCTTATGTACCAATCCGGTAGAAACACGATAAAATTTTTCAAAAATTTTAGCATGATGTTCGGCTGCGATCCCGATACCATGGTCTTGAATTTCTACGAACGCCGACGTTCCCGTTCCGCCTGTTGAGATACGAATGTACTTTTCTGCATCGCTGTACTTTATGGCATTGTCAATGATGTTGTGGAGCGCTTCACCGAGTGCTTCTTCATCCCCAAGGACCAACGGGACTTTCTTGCCGAGGTCTATGACAAGCTGAAAGCGATTCGTGCGTAATTGAAGTGCATAGAATTCGATCACTCGCGATACGAGCATGTTCAAATCCACGTCGAGCAGCTGATAGTTTCTCTTGCCGGCTTCCATACGGGAAAAGTTCAGCAGATTATTTACCAGCCGGGTCAGCCGCTCGGACTCCTGGATGATCGTCCGATAATACTCGAGTTTCTTTGTTTCGGTCCTGACCCTTTTCATTTCGAGCGTCTCGGCAAACATTCGGATGAGCGAAAGCGGAGTGCGCAGTTCGTGCGAGACATTCGAAACAAAATCGGATTTCAATTGAATGAGCTGCATTTCGCGGCGAATGGTTCGATAGATCAGCCACGCCCCCGCCAGCAAGACCATATCGAGCAGGACGATAATTACCAAAGTGCGGTAAAACCGCGATTCCACGAGTTCATCAATTGTCTTTCCTTTCATGCGGATGCCGAGCAGATAATCGGGGAACAGCCAAAGCGACTTGTCCTGCCTGATCTCATCCCTCTGGACGGCCGATGTCGTTTCAACGATCTCGTTCGTTCTCTTATTGATCGCGGCGAGAATAAATTCGTCTCCCGCCGCTTCGGAAAGTTTTTGCAGCAGGACATCATGAATAAAGTCGCGCGCATCCAGCTCAATGCCTACAATGCGAGGGGCTGAACCGTAGCCGTTGACAACGAAGACGAGCACGACCGGAATTTCCTTGTCCGAAGAATCTGCAAACGCAAGCGGCTCAATTTTCCTGTACTCGACGCGTTGAAGATCAACCAGCCGGTCGAGTTTTTCTTTATGCCTGTTAAGCTGGGAGAGGATACTGTGTTCACTAAAGCGGGCAAGGCGGGGATTGCGCCGGCTGGATTCCACAAGGATGATGCTTTTCAGTGACGTATCACAAACGAAAACAGCCTGTACGGTTCCCCGTTGCTTCAAAAAATCATGCACGGATTTGAGAAGTTCGCCTCCCGAGCGCGTCTTTCGGTCGGCCAGGACATTTTGAAGGGTTCCAGCCCATGCAGAAACTGCGTCCCATGCAAATTGATTGACTGAAAACAATACGACGTCGAGCTGTTGGCGATACATTTTCCCGAACATTGCTTCGCTCGTGCTGAGCGAGCTGACCTCGTAGCCGGAATAGAACAATGCCGGAAGAAGAACGATCACCAACAGAATCAACGATATTTTTTTCAGAGAAGACAGCGAGTTCACTGTAGGCCGCAGAGAGTAAGACATTTTTCGATGGCGCGCGATGAAGAAATAACCGGCGACGGACGATTGTTATCCCTGATTCACGACAAACTGAGGCGTGTTATTTTCAAACGCAACGATATTGTCCACCGTCGTCTGCAAAATACGCTCCACCGCTTCGACGCTGTCGAAGGCCATGTGAGGAGTGAGAATGACATTTTCCATTTTGAGCAGGATATTTTTTTGAATCAGCGCATGAAGTTTTTCCACGGGGACGTTCTTGGTCAACATTTGGTTTTCATCCTTCACGATCTCTTCCCCTTCGAACACGTCGAGTCCGGCGCCGGCGAAAATTCCTGAATTCAGGGCATAATGGAGCGCCTGCGTTTCAATGAGATTCCCGCGGGCGGTATTAATAAACAGCGCTCCCTTTTTTACCTTCTCGATGTTCTTCATGTTCAGGAGATGGTGGGTCTGTTCGTTGGAGGGACAGTGCAACGAAACAATGTCCGACCGTGAAAGAAGGTCGTCGAGCGATGTGTAGGTGAAGTCGAGCGTTTCCGCTAGAAAATGATTTTGCTTCAAATCGTACGCGATGACGTTCAGCCCGAAACCTTTCGCCATCCTGATCACGTGCAAGCCGATGCTGCCCGCGCCGATAACGCCCAGTGTTTTTCCTTTGAGGTCGAACCCTTGCAATCCTTGCAGTGAAAAATCATTCCGGAGCGTTCGCACGTACGCTTTGTGGATATTGCGCGAGAGTGAGAGGATGAGTGCAAAGGTATGTTCGGCAACGGTATTCTCGCCGTAGTACGGAACATTGCAGACGGTAATTCCCCGCTTCTTTGCCGCGTTAATATCGATATGGTTAAAACCCGTGCTCCGCGTTGCGATAAGTTTTAGATTCTTCAAACTCTTGATGATATCCTTTTCCACGAGAGAATAAATGAAAACGGAAAGCACATCCGCCTTGGCAAATTTACCGATCGGGACTTCCTGAATGGGGTCGGGAAAAAACTGCACGGCAGAAGATTTCCCCATCCGCTTCCGTAAAAAATGCTCTTCCGGCTTCGTCATTTCAAAAAAGGCGATGCTCTTCATTCTACTCGTCCTTCGTTAATGATGAATGTTTCACGGGAAGCTTCAGTTCCTCCATCTTTCGGTAGAGCGACGAAAGACTGATGCCGAGCTCACGCGCCGCGAGTTCCTTGTTGAAATCATGATGCTGCAGCGTTTCTTCGATAAACCGGCGTTCGAACCCGCGCGTTGCGTCTTTAAGAGTGGAATTGTCCCCCGAAGGCCCCGCGTCTCCCGCCGTGGACAGTTTCTGCATATTGTCGGGGAGATGAACGACATCGACATATTCGTTTTCACAAAAGATCATTGCGCGTTCGATGACGTTCTGCAATTCCCGCACTTCCCCTTTCCATTGATAATGGATCAAGACATTCATCGCCTGGTTCGTAACGCCTTTGATGTTTTTCCCCATTTGGCTCCGGTACGTGTTAATAAAATGGCCTACCAGAAGAGGAATGTCATCCACCCGTTCAACGAGCGACGGCAAATGAATTTCGACGACGTTTAACCGGTAGAACAAGTCCTCGCGGAACTTATTGTTTGCCACTTCTTCGCGAAGGTTTCTGTTCGTCGATGCGATCAGCCGTACATTGAATTTAAACGCGTCGTTGGAACCGACGGGAAATATTTCACGCTGTTCGATGGCTCGCAGAAGCTTCACCTGCAGATGGAGCGGCATCTCGCTGATTTCGTCCAGCAAGAGCGTTCCGCCGTCTGCCACTTTGAACACGCCATCCTTGTCCGCCACTGCGCCGGTAAACGAGCCCTTTTTATGCCCAAAGAGCTCGCTTTCGACGAGGGTTTCAACAATGGCGCCGCAGTTGATCGCCGCAAAACGTTTTCCCGCCCGCTTGCTGTTGAAATGAATCGCCCGCGCCACGAGTTCTTTCCCGGTGCCGCTCTTCCCCGTGATGAGCACCGTGCCCTCGCTCGCGGCAACTTTCTCAATCGTCTGAAAAACCTTTTTCATCGCCGGGCTTTGGCCGATAATATGGTGAAAATCATACTGGCGGTTCAATTCCTTCCGGAGCAGAGTATTCTCCAGCGAGAGGCTTCTGTGTTCCAGAAGTTTGCGAACCCGGAAGATCAGGTCATCAAATTCGATCGGCTTCAGGACGTAATCATACGCCCCTTTGCGAAGGGCTTCGATCGCCGTTTCAATGGAACCGTATGCCGTGATGATAATGACAAACGTATGGGGAGAGCGCAATGAAATTTTTTCCAGCAATTCCGTTCCCCGCATCTCCGGCATTTCGATGTCGGTGATAACGATATCATACGATGATGCCATAATTTTTTCCAGCGCTTGAACTCCGTTTCGTGCTTCATCGACCTCATATCCTTCTTTTCGGAGAATGAATGTCAGCGAGTCGCGGATTATTTCTTCGTCGTCAACGATTAAGATTTTTTCAGACATTGATAGTTCCTTTCAATGGCAAGATAACGGTAAAGATACTCCCTTTTCCTTCTTTGCTCTCAACGCGGATGTCGCCGCCGAAATTTTTCACGATTCCATAGCTGACCCATAACCCGAGCCCAGTCCCTTTGCCCACTTCTTTGGTCGTGTAAAACGGGTCGAAAATTTTTATGAAATCAATCTCGGGTATTCCTTTGCCGGTATCCTCGATGATGACTTCAATGTTCTCCGGACCTACCCGGCTTGTAATCCTGATCGTCCCCGGCTTCCCTTCGCACGCATCAACGGCATTCATCGCAATGTTGAGAAATACCTGTACAAGCTGGTCGTGAACGACGGAGACATGCGGCAAGTTCTCGTCGAGCTCGATCACAAACGTAATGTCGTGGACTTTTTTCCCGTACTGGACGATGTTGATGGCGTCGCGGATAATCGTGTTGACGTCTGCCAGTTTCACCTCGTACGCCGACGGCCGGGAGAAATCGACAAGCTCCCGGATAATTTTTGCGATGCGGTTCACCTGGTTTTTCACCAGTTCGAGCTTCTCCTGCGCGAAGCGATCTTTCGTTGTCCGTTGAATAACTTGAACGATGGATGAAATCGACGTCAACGGATTCCCCACTTCGTGCGCGATTCCTGCTGCAAGTGTGCCGAAGGTCTCCATCTTTTGCGAACGGACAAGCTGCTGTTCCAATAATTTTTGTTCAGTAATATCTCTATGCGATCCCAAGAACCCGACCACAATTCCCGACGGGTTGATGATCGGCGAGATCACAAGCTCCGTGTGGAACAATTCGCCGTTCTTTCTCCGGTTCTGAATTTGACCGACCCATTCTTTTCCCTTGAGGATATTGCTCCACACTTCTCTCCAGTATTTCTCATCCTGTTTGCGGCTGTTGAGAATGTTTGGGTTCTTTCCTAACAACTCTTCTTTCGTGTAGCCGCTGACTCTTTCGAAGGCAGGATTAACAAAAACTATTTTTCCCTGCGGGTCGGTGATCTGAATCGGGCTCATCGTGTGCTGCATGACCTCTGAGAACCTCAGAAGGTCAAGTTCCATTTTCTCCTGTTCGGTAATGTCATTGGCAAGGAGCACGAGGACTTCCGGCGAGCTTGAATCGAACTTTTTCAGAGTCAATTCGACATCCATAATGCGAATGTCGGAATAATGAAATTGAGAACGGAAATGCACATCCGTGTCGACGGTGTGAAGGACGGACGAAAACTTTTCCTTGTGTCCCCCCCTCAATAAATCGAATATGGAATGGAGCGATTGTTCTTTATTTCCCTCCAACAAATGCCTGGACACACTTGCATTGTAGTCAAGTATTGTCCCTTTCTTGTCGATGACAAAAATAAGTTCCGGAAGAAGATCAAACACACGGCTATATTTTGAATGCAACGCGCCCATTAATCACTGTTAGTGCTGATTTGATCCTACAATTCTGCCTACAATATACTCCGTATTCCGACGGCTGGATTCAGAATTCCTGCTTCCATAGTAACACTTTTTCGGACAAGAAAAAAACAAATTTCCAACTTTTCGGAAAAATGTTGAGAAGTGGAATAATCGCCTGAAAAGAGCCAAAATCAGCAACCGAGGAAGGTCAAATGAGGAATTTTAGAATGAAACAACGATTGATTGAACGCCACTGATCGTTGTTTTTCAGCTCATGACGCAGGCGATTTGCTGAAAAATTCAACATCCGTTGCATCCGGGCTTTTGACCCGCAGAATTTCTGTGTCGAGAATTTCATGCTTTTTGATTTCAAACCGAGCGCCTCGTTCTTCAAACTTCTGCGCAATAGTATTTACAGCTTGTTGATCGGGGAGAGAAATTCCAAAACTCAACAACCCGGCGGCATCGGAAGGAGGAGGAGGTACACCCCGTCCCGCCCAGGTATTCACGCCGATATGATGATGATAACCGCCCGCGGATAAAAAAAGCGCGCCGGGGTATGACCGCTGTGTTATATCAAAGCCGAGAAGTAAGTGATAAAATTCGCCGGCGGCATGTAAATCTGAAACATTCAGATGCACATGCCCGATATCGGTGTTCGAATCGATAGCGTCCGTCTCGGAATCGTCCTCGCGTAACTCACTCAGGAGATTGTCGACGTCCAGCGGAAGAGTCGCCATCTGAATCTGGTTTTCCTGCATCACCCATTCCTTGCGCGGCCGGTCCACGTATAATTCAATGCCGTTCCCGTCCGGGTCGGCAAGATATATCGCTTCACTGACCAGGTGGTCGGCAAATCCATGAAACGCGGCATTGTGTGCATAAAGCCGACGGAAGGCTTTCGCGAGCTCACGCCGGTTTGGAAACCGGATCGCGACGTGATACAAACCGGACGACCTCTCAGGTTTCGGACGAGCGCCGGGGTGCTCCGTTAAGAGTACAAGGTACGGACTTTTTCCGGAAGCAGAGAGAACCATTGTGCCTTCAAGATCAATCGCTCGTTTCAGTCCCAAAAGAGTCTCGTAAAAACGAAGAGAGCGGTTGAGGTCCGATACCTTCAGGTGGACGTACCCGATATGAGTCTTGCCGGGAAGACGAAAGTCGTTCATTGGATCACTTCCAACATGTTTTTGAAAAGTATTCTGAGCCGCCATTTTTCTTTTCCATCATGTATGACATCTGAACGAGACCAAAAGTTCCGTGACCTTCAGAGCTGTATCGTTAGTGCTCACGTTACGCGTTTGTTAACATCCACTAAGAACACAAAGCAGCGCGATGGTTTAGATTCGTTTTATAAGAGTTCATCCGTTTTCTTTGTGCACTTCGTGCTCTTAGTGGATGAATCAATCTTTTCCGCAACAGCAACTAGAAGCTATCTCAAAAACTCCAATAAATGTCATTCTGTCCCAAAGGGATCCCTTCGGGAAACGGAGCGAAGCGAAGTGAAGAATCCATGACAATCATGCATTGTGAATCTACGAGGTTTCAGTGTCGTGGATGCTTCTCCCGCCAAAATGCGGCGGGATCAGCATGACATTTACAAATGTAATCTACATCGAAACCATTTTTGAGATGGCTTCTAGTAAATCAAACTATCAACACTATAGAGACCGCCGCCAAGAAGTACGAGAACAAGCGAAATGACGGCCAGCGTCAGGCTGAATTCATATCCCTGTCCTTTTCCGTCGCCTTTGCCGCTCAAAAAGAATCCCATCGGAAGATGGACTTTTACCGTTGCCACAAGCATCATGATGAAAATTCCGAGGGCAGCAAATTTTGTGAAGGCGCCTAATAGCAATGCAATGCCGCCGACGAATTCAACGAACGGGCCGAGGTATGCCAAAACGGTAGGAACATGGACGACGTTCTTGAAATAGCCGACTGTCCCTGATAGGCCGTACCCGCCGAACCATCCGAATACTTTTTGAGCGCCGTGGGCAAAGAAGACAGCGCCGAGGATGATGCGCAATAAAAAGAGGCCGACCGAAAGATGATCGAATGTAAAGTTCATGATTTTTCTCCTTGTAGTGTTATGGTTGATTGTTAATTGCTAATTGGTTTATTCAAAATGTTTGTTTGTTCAATCTCGGCTATCGCAGATGGAACATCCCAGGTATTGTCAAACACAAACTCCGGGAGCGGCTTTCGGACTCTGGGCGCCAATTCCCTTTCAAGCAAAGGCTTCGGCAAGAATTCTGCGCCCCCTTCGTACCCCACCGCAATAACAGCAACTGGTTCATATTCAGCAGGAATGTTGAACGCTGCCTTCGCCCGGTCGGCATGAAACCCACCCATCATATGAGTAGCGAGGCCCACGGATGTTGCTTGAAGAACCAGATTCTCTGTTGCCAGGCCGACGTCGTGGAACGCAAACCTGTTGACCTTTCGGCTGGCCGGATCGGTTACCTGTGCAACGGAGAGAATGAGAACGGGCGCTTTTGCCGCCCAGGTTTTGTTTCCGTCAACCAAGAGACTCACCATCCGCTCGCGGTCTTCCCTCCGGTCTTTTGCGGCGACGATGAACCGCCACGGCTGGATGTTGTTGGCAGACGGCGCCCACCGTGCAGCTTCGAGAATGCTCCGCAGTTTCTCCGGCTCAACAGGTTGTTCGGAAAATGCCCGGGGACTCCTCCGGACACTTATGAGAGGATGGAGCGGGTAGTGCCGGTGCGCGGCGTCCTCGCGGGAAACGATGTTTTCTTCGGTTTCAGTTTTCATTGGCAATCCTCATTAAACTATAAGTTTCAATCTATAATATTCAAATTTGAAGTATCAGGTCAAAAAAAATTAGAACTGTTCTTGCAAAGCCATGCCGAGTTTTTTCAACAGCGCAGAAAGCTGGATTTGCTCTTCCTCGTTGAGCACCGAGGCTACCTTCGTGACGAATTGCGCGTGCTTGGAAAATATGTCGTTGAAGAGTTTTTCTCCTTTGGACGTTAACCGGACAGTCGTCGCGCGGCGGTCTTCTGGGAACGGGATGCGCTCGACCAAACCGTCCTTCTCCAAATTATCGATGACGACGGTGATATTTCCCCCGCTCGTCAGCATTTTCGAACAGAAATTCCCCATTTTCATCGGTCCCAGGTGCCCCAGCGCCTCGATCACGGAAAACTGCGGCTGGGTGAGCCCGTACCGCTGAATATCCAGGTTTGTCAGCCTGCCGAAGGTGGAACTTGCCCGTGCAAGCTTTACCCAAAGACTTAAAGCGAGGTCGGCTTTCTTTCCGTATTTTTTCGTCGTTTTCAAAGGTATTTATTTTAAATTTAAACTATTTAAATTTAATACATATTTTGCTTCTTGTCAAGTACTTTTTTAGAAATATTTCACCGCGCAGACCGCGGCAACGCGGTCTTTCTCTGTGGAACTCAGCGCACCTCCGTGCCACTCTGTGAAACAGCTTTTTGTCACAAAGAGCCACAGAGCCTTTCACGCGATGAGGACTTCTTTTTCCATTACTGTGCAGCGAACAGACGAATCGCATCCGGTAAGTATTCTCTGGATCCGTTCCGCGTCGCCGTAAAATACCATGCACAAATTGCGGTCATCGAATACTTCATCGACAACCTTCTTGGCGCTGGTCTCCGTCACCGCGTCGATGCGGCTGTTGTATGCTTCCTTCTCGAGAATCGGTATGCCGTAACGGTCTCTGCTCACCCGGCTTGAAAGCCTGAATCTCAAGTCCAACTGGTACGCAAATCGATTCTTGAAGGTTGCATTTCTCTGGCCTAACCGTTCCCGAAATCCTTTCTCTTCCGGAAAAACGCGGAGGAGCCGGAGCAACTCAGGAATTAAATCCTTCGACGTTTCAAGCGACGGGTCAGCATACGCACCGATGCGCCCCGGGCGCGTTGTCGCCGGGACGACAAATGCGTACGCGCCGTAGCACCATCCTTTCTTGTTGCGGAGCTCGTCGAACAAAAATCCTTCGAAGCTCCCGAGAGCGTCGATAATAAGGTTGAGGTCGAAACGCCGGTCGTCGGTCGCACCTATGCCCTTCTGTGTCCAGAGAAGGCGGTCGTTTTTTGCGTTCGGAGATTGAACAATGAAAGCGTTCCGGCCGTTGACCTCTTTGAACGAAACTTCCGGCTTTAACTCAAATCCCTTCATGTTCCTTCCTGCCGTAAAACGCCTTGTCTGTTCTCCAATCTCGTCATTTGTCAGATCTGAAGTTGACGTAAAGTACAGCACCGCGGCGGCGCGAACATTTGAGAAGAATTGAACAACATCTTCGCGCACGATATCGGCAATTCCATTCTTTGAACCCATCCTTCCAGCCTTCTTCCCGTCGTAGAGAACGAATTGATTGGCCGCCGAAAGGACTCGTTCAGGATCTTGCAGCGCGGCTTCAAGTTGATTGAGTTCAGCTTTTTTCAGCAGGTCTAGTTCGTGCTGCGGAAAATTCGCTTCTCGAATTATCAGCGACACAAGATCCAACACCACGCTCAAATTCTTTGTGAAGCAGGAAATCGCAACGACGAAATCAGTCTCCGAAACGTTAGCGTTGATTTCCGCTCCAAGCAGTTCGAATTGTTTAGAAATCGCTTCCCTGCTTAATGCGCGCGTTCCCCGAAAAAGCATTTTTGCCGCGATCCGTGCAAGCCCTGTTTTTTTTTCGTCCTCTTGTTGAATCCCGGCACCGTGAAAAACAAGCGTAAGATGAGTCATCGGCACCCGCAGATCCTGCTCAAAATAGAGTTGGTGGTTTACGATAGGCATGTGTACGCTACGCTTCCTTCTCTGGAATCAATTTCACCGTTGTGGCCTTCCCGTCCAGAAGATACTGTTTGACGACCCGTTGAATATCTCCCCCTTGAACGTCTTCAATCCGCTTCATCGCCTGTATCTGAAACGACAGATTGCCGGTATTGATGAAACTGTCTCCGAGCAGGCGCGCAAGCTGCGCCGGAACGGTCGCCGCCCGGTACAGTTCCCGCTGCAGATGATTCTTTACGATTTGTATTTGCTCGCCGCTGATTTTTCCTTCCGCAAGTTCTCCGATAGCCGAATAAAAAATGCTTTCGATTGATTCGAACGATTCCCCCGCCGCACACTGAACAAACAGCTCAAACGTTCCCACGTCGCGCGACAGGTATGCATCGGAAAAAACTTCCGTCGCTTTCGCCGTGTTGAGAAGGCGTTCATTCAACACAGCGGATTTTCCGGTCGTTAGTAATTTTCCCACATAGGCAAGAGCGGGATAATCGGCGTGAAGCATGTTTGGTATATGCCAGGCTTTAGCGAGCATCCGCCGCGTAGCCTTCGGATGGGTAATCGTCGCCTGGCGCAACTCGTGCTGGACCGGTTCAGCCGTAACCGTGCGCTTGTGCATTTCGGACGGCTTCAGCATGCCGTACTTTTCATCAATCAATTGAATGACAGATTCAGGAACAACGTCGCCGGCGACGATAATCAATGAGTTGTTCGGAGAGTAATACTGTGTGTAGAAGTTTTGCGCTTCTGCAACGGTAAAATTTTCGATCGAGGATATTTCGCCGATCGTTGAGTACCGGTACGGGTGTTCGGTATATGCCAGGGCATACACAGTTTCCCACAGCAACCTGTTCGGATCGTCGAGTCCCCGGTTTTTCTCAGTGAGGACGGCCCCTTTCTCGGTTTCAAACGTTTCATCGTCAACGACAAGATTTACCATGCGGTCGGCTTCCAGGTCGGCGGCAAGTTCTACCTTATCGTTCGGGAAAGTAAAAAAGTAAACCGTCTGGTCGCGCGAAGTGTACGCGTTGATGCCGGTTCCGCCGTTGTTGTTCACGATGCGCTCGAATTCCCCCATCCCCCGCGAAGCTGTCTTACGGAACATCATATGTTCGAACAAATGCGCAAGGCCCTGGCGGCCGGCAGGTTCATCCGCCGACCCGACGTTAAACCATGTTTGATACGTAAAGATCGGCGTCGTCGGATCAACGACAATCGCAACAAGCAAACCGTTTGCCAGCTGAAATTGGTTAACGGCAAGGTTCCCAAGCAGGGGAATGTCTTGCAGGCGGCGGTATTTTTCAAGTGATGCCATGACTTCCGTTATTTCAAATAGAGACTGATGAATAATCCTAAGGAGCGGCTCTTGCAAAGCCGCAATTCGATTTTTAAAAAAACTTTGCGCCTTCGCGGCTTAGCGCGAATAAAGTCTCCGGATATTTGTCCGTGGATCGATCTTCTCTTTTAATGTCGAGCAGCTTGCTTATCCTTCCCGGCTGCGCCCAATTGCACGTCCCTTCCATGTGCTGGGACGACAAATACAACTGGACCACAGGCTCGCGAAGCCGGTTCAGAATTTGGATGGCCGCGGCGCGCTCATCAATCGGTATGTACGCATGGAGAGATTGATTCCCCTGCCACTTTCCGGGAAATATTTTTGGCAGGTACGTATTTTTTCCGTATGCCTCCCAAACTATTTTGTGCGCCGCAAATGAATATTTCCCGGCCCCCAGAAGCGCCCACCAATAGCCTCTTGAAATCCACGCGTTGATAAACGTTCCTTTTCGTTTCTGAAGAATTGATTTCTGAGAAAGCAAATACTTGTGAAGTACAGGCGCCGACTTTATCTCTGCTTCCTCGAGCGGCTTACCCGTCGAGACATTGTACGGAAGAAGAACGAACCGCTGAGGAACAGGTTCGGCCTGAACAAAGTTATCTTTTGTCACCAATGGAAACAGATATTTCGACGGGAGGGTAATGTTCTTGTGTACCGCGTTGCTCACGCATGCCGTTTCGTCGTTGAGAGCGGCAATTGAGTTGAAGATAAAAACGCTGTTCGCGCCGCACGTATTCACTCCTTGCCGCGGTTTCGATTCTGTCGGCACTTCAATCTTTGAAAATGATGCAAAGGCGCGAAGCGAGTTCTCGTCTTGACCTTCAATACTGAGCGGATCGTCAGGCTGAAAGGCCGGTTGTGCGCGCCTTTGGGTCCAATGTCCCGATTCAAAAACATGATATGGAATCGGGAACGCCTGCTTCTTGTCCCGCTGAAACGCAACCAGCCCGTACCTTGTCGTTACCCCGCTGAAAATCGGATTGTTTTTGAAATCGTGCACTTGCGTAACGGCAAATTCGGTTTCGCCGAGCCGGTAGCGGCGAAACGATTTGTGGGCCGAGTCGTTCAACAAGATTGAAAGCGGCATAAAGAAATACGCCGTGCCGTTTTCTTTGAGGTTCTCAACCAGGCATTTTGCGATGACGAGCGCGGCAATATCGATGCGCGATCCCCCCAGCAGCAGTTCCTGGGTGTTAGGAATAAGATGATAACGGAAATAATACGGCTTCAATGTTTCTTTATAGCGCGGCGGTAAATCGTTGAAATTCTGCCATGGCGGATTCCCCGCGACGATGTCGGCTTTTATCCCGTTTTTCGAAAGAATATAGTCTCCGCACATGAAATTCTTTTGGGGAAAGTCAATATGATACAACCGCTTCATCTTGAGAAAAAAATTTTCCGTAAACCTCTTTTCTTTCTCAACGCCGGTTAAGCGCTTCACCATTGCATCCGTAACCGGAATATTGCGGTCAACTGCAACCGCGACGAACGCTTCGAGGAAATTCCCTTCTCCGGCCGTCGGGTCGAATACCACCGCGCCGTCGAGCCATCGATCGAAAAGATTATTCTCGGCAACAACCCACTTCGCCCATCGCAACGGGGTGAAGAAGGCGGCGAGCGGTGTGCTTGGTATCGCAGACAGTCTGTTCATAGCGAGTGAAGAGTCATACGGTTTACGTTGTACGTTTTACGTTATACGTTTTACGTTATACGTTGTACGTTCTAAGTTGTAAGTCATGCGTTTTAAGTTAAAAGTGTAAAGTTAAAAGTATACCGCAACTCCTATACGTACAACTTGTAACATAAAACGTACAACGTAAAACATACAACATACAACATACAACTTACAACTAACAACTTACAACTCCTACAGTCCCTCCTGCGCAATCTCGTACGCAAAGATCGCCAGCGCAATTGCCCCAAGCTCGAGTTCGCGCGGGTTGACCTTATCAATCGTATCCTTGTCGGAATGATGATAGTCGAAGTAGCGCTGGTTTTCCGGCATCAGTCCGATCATCGGCACGCCGGCTTCGGCGAGAGGTGAAATGTCTGCGCCGCCGCCCCCTTTTTGGATGCGGTCTGCGCCAATCGCTTCAAGCGGACCGGAGAATTTTTTGAATTTTTCGAACGCCGCGGAATCAGTCGTGACGCCAAAGCCGAGGGGAGCGAACCCTCCGGCGTCGGTTTCGATTGCCGCGATGTCCTTTTCGCCAGCCGGGCGTTTTGCCTCGGCATACGCTTTGCCTCCGCGAAGTCCGTTTTCCTCGTTCATAAAAAGAACGCAGCGGATCGTCCGTTTTGGTTTCAATCCAAGTTCTTTCAGCAAGCGGAGCGCCTCCATCGATTGAACGGCGCCCGCGCCGTCGTCATGCGCTCCCTGCCCCTTGTCCCAGCTGTCGAGGTGTCCGCCGATCACAATTACTTCTCCCGGTTTTTCGGAGCCGCGGATTTCGCCGATAACATTCGCCGATTCGGCATCGGGAAGGGTTTCGCAGCTCAGATCGATCTTCACGCGAACAGTCTTCCCCTTCTTCAGCATTTCGCTCAGCATGTTTGCGCCGGCAGTGCTGACGGCCGCTGAGGGAATTTTCTGGACACTGTCAACGTAGTGCATGACGCCGGTGTGCGGCACGTCGTCGATCGCAAGCGACATCGAGCGAACGAGTGCGGCGACCGCGCCGACTTTTGCCGCTTCAATTGCCCCGCCGCCCCGCTGGTCAACGGCGCCGCCGTAAGCGTCCATTGTCTGCACTTTCGTCGGGTCCATTGGGCGATTATAAAAGACAATCTTCCCTTTGGCTTTCCCGCCGAGATTCTTTGCCTCGTCCAGGGAATGGACTTCAATAACCTCTGCAGTTATTCCTTCTTTTGGCGTCGCAATGCTTCCGCCGAGAGCGCAGATTGTGAGAGGTATTTTCTTTTCCCCCTCAATGATCGACGCACGTTCCACACTTCCTCTCACCCAATGCGGGACCATCACCGGCTGCAGATAGACGCTGTCGAACCCGCATTGCAGCATCGTTTTTTTTCCCCACACGACAGCTTGTGCCGCCTGGGGAGAACCGCTGAGGCGGCTGCCGATCGTGCCGGTCAGCTCGGAGAGCATCGTAAACGCACGCAGTTCGGTCAAACCCGTGTCTGCTATTTTGGAAGCAGCCTCGTGGTACGGACTCGGCGGCGGTGATTGAGCAAAAAGCTCCGGCGATAGGAACAGCAGAAGAGTGAAGAGTGAGAAGCGAATAGTGAAACGAGAATAGGGAAAACCAAATCGCCTGCGACGACCTTTCAATTCAACCTCCGGAAGTTAGTTGATGGAATTCTATATGGACGAACCAAATAGCGTCATTGTCATAGACCCTTCGCTCCGCTAGAGTGACATGATAAAAGGATTTGATTCGTAAATCGGCAATTGCAAATCGTAAATTGTCAATCGTCATTCGACAATCAGCAATTATTTTTTAACGGAAAGGCTTCTCTTCAGCTTCTTGTACGTCTCTTGCATTGACTCGGACACCAGCTTTGTATCCGCCAGCGTGGGCATGAAGTTCGTGTCACCGTTCCACCGCGGCACAAGATGAAAGTGAATATGCTGGTCGATTCCGGCCCCGGCCGCGCGCCCCAGGTTTGCGCCGAAATTGAACCCTTGCGGCTGCATTGCTGCGCCGATCGCTTCCATAACGCGCGCCGTCGCCGCCATCACGTCGGCATATTCTTTCTTTGAAAGCGAGCTGAATTCCGACGTGTGAGTGTACGGAATAATCAACACGTGGCCGCTGTTGTAGGGGTACAAATTCATCATCACAAAACAGGCCGGGCGGCGGAGAAGAATAAGGTTACGGGCGTCGTTCTTGTCTTTCGCCGCAGTGCAGAAAAGGCATTCCTCGTCTTTACTTTTTTTTGTTTTGGATATCGATCCGATGTACTCCGACCGCCACGGAGAGAACAGGCGTTCCATGATTTCCTTTCTGACTCTGACTGAGTGACTCATGTTACGTAAAACGTCGATTTTATTGCCACGAAGTCACTAAGTCACCAAGAAAAACAACTCGTTTTGCCAAGGACAATACAAAACAAAGTTTTCCTTAAAAAGTCTTTGTGTCTTAGGGCCTTTGTGGCAAGTTTTTAATACTCTGCGTAACATCAGTGAGTGAATATATGGAGGATCGAGGAGGGAAGCAATGCCATTTTCGATTTACGATTGGCAATTTACAATTTGAAATTGCTTTGTCAGAATGACACGGCTGCTCGCTTCTCCTTGTCATTCCGAGCGGAGCGAGGGATCCACGACACCAAAGCATCGTTGCTTAACAGTGCTGCGTTGACATGGATTCTTCTCCCGCCAAAAAGCGGCGGGATCAGAATGACAATTACGCCTGCTTTTACTTCCTCAAGAAAAATGAAAAAGCCTCCGTTTTTGACGGAGGCTTTTCGTTGTGCAGAACACTAACGGTGTTTACTTAAGCAGCATCATTTTCTTGATCTGGGTCGTGCCGCCGGTCCTTAACTCGTAATAATAGATCCCGCTCGAGAGTTTCGACGCGTCGAACGTGAAGGTCTGTGTTTCGCCGTCGTTGAATTCTCCGTCCGCGAGGGTGGCGACTTCCTGACCGAGAAGGTTGAACACCTTCAGCGCCGCATGCCCTTTTGTTCCGAGGACGAATGAAATTTTCGTCGACGGGTTGAACGGATTCGGATAGTTGTTGTCCAAGTACACCGTGCTCGGCGTGATGCCGACGCTTGTTTCTATCACCTGATGGTAGACGAATTTCCCGTCGTGGTCAATTTGCTTCAGACGGTACGAATATTTTCCAACACGCACCGACGCATCGGTGTATGAATAACTCTGCGGCGCATTCGTCGTTCCATGTCCCGCCACGAATCCAATCTTCGCCCAACCGGTTGCCGAATTGCGTTCCACATCAAACCCGGAATTGTTTATTTCCGTGGCTGTCTTCCACGCAAGTTCTACTTTGCCTTCGCTTACAGTTGCGGTGAAGGAAGTAAGCTCGACAGGCAGAGGAATAAACGATGCCGACGCTGTATACCTCAGAACGCGAGAATTGTTCTGGTCTGCAACCCACAAGTAGCCGTTGTTATTGTCTATCGCCAAGCCGGCAGGTCCATTAAGGCTATACTGGTCTGAGCCTGAAGAATTGTTAGTAAGATTTGTCTGACCAAGCGCCGAGTCCGCTGCGAGATTAAAAACTGTAGTTGTTATGATCGCTGGATTTTCATAGCATAAAATCCGATTATTGTTGAAGTCTGAAATGTAGAGACGTCTTGCCCCGTCCACCGCGACACTATTGGGACCGTGAAGTGTGAATCTCGAAGTTGCAAATGTATGGGGGGCACGAGAAGTAAATGAGCCTTGACCGATAACGCCGTCAGCGGGTGCCCCATTGGCTTTGGAGGCAGCGT